>ENA-UPXM01001876-UPXM01001876.1-activated-sludge-metagenome-genome-assembly--contig:-NODE-1876-length-25830-cov-8.095092_pt1 | contig 25830 bp, 15 predicted proteins | sample MGYA00238178_ERZ772708 | MGnify/ENA primary metagenome ERZ772708 (study PRJEB29002, sample SAMN05720212) | activated sludge metagenome | isolation source: anaerobic digester from wastewater... | reverse complement strand
TTTTAACATGTCAGATTCACTCGCAGAATTACGCAAACGAATTGACCAGTTTGTGGAAGAGCGCGATTGGGCGCAATTTCACACACCTAAAAATTTGGCGATGGCGATGATTGTCGAAGCCGCCGAATTGGTCGAGCAATTTCAGTGGGATACACCCGAGGAAAGCCAGCAACTTAGCCCAGAAAAGCGCGAGGCGGTTAGCCATGAATTGGCCGATACGTTTGTATATTTATTAAGACTTGCCGAAGTGTTAGAGATTAATTTGATTGAGGCGGCCAACGCGAAAATTGACCTCAATGCAAAAAAATACCCCGTAGAGAAAGCGCGGGGTAGTAATGCGAAATATACGAATTACGACTGAGTTTTGGTAGGAGCGCAATTTATTGCGCGAATGGCTTATAAATTGATATCGTATTCGCGCAATAAATTGCGCTCCTACTCAAAGCTTAAAGCGCTGCTAGTGCCGCTTCATAGTTAGGTTCATCCGCAATTTCAGACACCAATTCGCTGTGCAAGACTTTGTTATTTTCATCCAGCACCACCACCGCACGCGCGGTGAGGCCAGATAAACTGCTATCTAAAATCTGCACACCGTAGTCTTTTGCAAACTTGGCAGTATCGCGAAATGTGGAAAGTGTGACCACATTTTCAATGCCTTCAGCACCGCAAAAACGGCTTTGTGCGAAAGGTAAGTCAGCAGAAATCGCAAGCACTATCGTGTTATTTACACTGCTCGCTTTTTGGTTGAATGTGCGAACAGAAGTCGCGCAGGTCGGCGTATCAATACTTGGAAAAATATTGAGTACTTTACGTTTGCCAGCATAAGCGTCCAATGAAACCAAATTTCGTTTGGCATCTGCCAGTTGAAAGTCGGGTGCTGTTTGACCTTTTTGCGGTAAATTGCCGCCGATTTGAACTGGGTTACCTTTTAAATGAACTGTTGCCATGTTGTGCTCCTTTGTTATTGTGCGTGTGGGTGATAAAGCGGTATCGATTTAATCGAATTATGTACACATCATAAAACAAAAACGCCCAGTTTGCACTGTGCGCTTTCATATTTATTTTGGATTTAATCCCTTGTTTTAATAGGGGTTTTAGCCAACCGAATCAGGCCAGTAAGTTTTCGCTTAAATAACCAATCGTCATGGTTTGGTTATGCAATACACTGTCGTTGGTGTCTGGTCGCGGTGAAAATTCGCCGTAAGAATAAAAGCCGGTTAATGTCGTCTGTGGCCCTAAGATTTGTTGCACCAGTCTGACTTCATCGGCCACGTTTTCTGCCATCACCCCTTTACGGCCGACGCAACTTACACATACTGCCAGGCCAGGCTGACTGGTGCTGGCGTTGCTGGTAACTAAATGTGCTGCGTCGCCCGCGCCTTCAACCAAGCGGTCATGCGTTGCCTGACAAAAACGCACGGTTTCACCTTCATCTACATTGCCTGCAAATGTAAGGCTATTTTCTTTAGCATCAATGGCCAAGAGCGTGCGGATTTTTTCAATGTCGCGCTTGCCCTCTTCAATAATTGCAAACGGAAATTTCAGTCCAGAACCGGGCAAGCCTTTTGCCGAATGTGCACCAATGTACATATTGTAGAGTGGTAGCGCCGGTTTGCCGTCTAATTCCAGCACCACGTTTTTGTTGGATTTTGTCACTTTGCGTGGCGGGCCATAAGGTTTCCAGCCACGGCCAACGCCTGTTGCAGCAATAAGATGTCGGCCATATAAACCAACAGCAATCACTAAACCTTCAGCCACGTTGTCATTAAATAACTGCACGGTTTTGCTGAAGTTAAATCCATCACCGGCCATGCCGCCCATAATCGGCGTATTGCCAAGAACGCTCTTAAAACCTTCAAGTAACTCTGAACCATTCACATGCAGGCCATCAGAATATACTAGCACCGCTTTTAATTCATCAGATTTTAACTGGCGCGCTAAATCTGTAGCTGTTTCAAAAGAGTTCTGCATGCTCGTCATTTTGGTATGCGTCACACGTTGAACGGTTTTTTCCCACTGAATGGCAGTGATTTGCAAGCTGTCATCCAGCACGCCGTTGGCAGAAATTTCACCTGCAGTAGAACAACCGATAATTTGTGCGGCAGGAAAGCGCGATTTTAATGTTGCAGGCAATTTCGCATCGTTAAAACGCTCTCGAGAACCAAAGACTAAGACTAAACTCGCGCTGGGTAGCGGTGAAACAGCAGGCAAATCTTTAAGTGCCGTTTTAGCATTAAGTATTTCTTGTCGCACAATCATGAAGGTAATCCCTGATTTAAAGTGTTAAACGATAAAAAATTCACGTGAACAGTTGTTAAAATTTTGTGAACCAATTGTAAAGTTAGGTAATTTATATCATTATGGATGAAAATGCAAAATATTACATAGATACCGCAATATATTAATGTAATACATTACATAGTATTGCTTATTGCGTGATTTTACATATAATGTAATCCAATTATTTGTAACAATGATAGTGAATTTGCGCAGTCGTGAGCGCGCCAATATTAATTAGGAGCTTGCTTGTGAGTCTGGATAAGCCAAGTCAAGAAGAACAATCGAACGCAAAAAAACTCAGCTTAGAAGCGCTGTCAGCAGTTAAGGTCATGGTCATTGATGACAGCAATACCATCCGTCGTAGTGCCGAGATTTTTCTTAAAAACTCAGGCTGCAAGGTGATTCTGGCGGAAGATGGTTTTGATGCACTGGCAAAAATTGCCAACGAGCATCCAGATATTATCTTTGTCGATATCATGATGCCGCGTTTAGACGGCTACCAAACTTGCTCGCTCATTAAGCGAAACGCACGCTATAAAACTACCCCAGTCATTATGTTGTCCAGCAAAGATGGCTTATTTGACCGCGCGCGCGGGCGTATGGTGGGTTCAGATCAATATCTCACTAAACCATTTACGCAAGAAACGCTGGTCGACGCCGTGCAAACATATGCATCATTAGGCAAAAATATTCAAGAAGAGGCAGAATAATATGGCAATTGAAAAAATATTAGTGGTAGATGATTCGGCAACAGACCGGTTTTTTCTAACGGAGCTGCTAGAAACCGCAGGTTTTAGTGTCACCGGTGCAGACAGTGGTGAAGACTGCCTAGATAAAGTGGCAACCAACCCGCCAGATTTGGTGTTGATGGATGTTGTGATGCCGGGGTTAACCGGCTTTCAGGTAACCCGTATGCTGACGAAAGACCCTAAAACCGCCAATATTCCAGTCATTTTATGTACAGGAAAATCTCAAGCTACAGACCTGGCATGGGCGCTTAAAATGGGCGCAAAAGCCTGTGTCACTAAGCCTGTCGTTAGTGCTGATTTATTGGCGCTGATTAAAACCCTAGGTTAAGTTTTAAACCGTTTAGACTTCAATCGCACACAGTTAAATAATGGCAAAAAGCTCAAATTTACGTGAGTTCCAAGAAGCGATTCTTCAAAAACTCAAAGAAGCCACCAGCTCAGGCGCTGCAGAATCGTCTTCACGTCTTGGGGTGATGGTAGGTGAATATCGATTGCTGATTAATTTAACCGCAGTGACAGAGGTGTTACCGGTGCCGACGATTCAACCCGTTCCGCTGACGCAGCCTTGGTTTTTAGGCGTGGCAAACGTGCGGGGTAATTTGTATAACATTACTGATTTACAGCAATTTATTGGCAAGCCTTCGCTGCCGAAAACCATACACAGCCGCATTTTATTGCTAAACTCGCCCAACACAACGCAAGCCGCGTTGGTTGTCACCAGTTTAGTGGGTTTGCGTAATATTGAGGCCATGAAAGTAAGACAAAAAGCCGATGCCAATCGAGGTTTGCTGGATTTATTTATTAAGCAAGTATATGAAGATGAAAATCAGCAAACCTGGGAAGAGTTGAATATTGAAGCGCTTGTACAACATCAGGATTTTATTCAGCCTACGATATAGCATTGCTTTGAAATTTGTGACGTGTGGTGAAAATTGTATTTAAGTAATTGATTTTAATAAATAACATTTTAATTATAAAAATATTATAATTTTATGGATTGGGGTTAAAAATGGCGTTAAATCTAGCGGTTGTTAAAAGCTTGCCACAGTTATTTGGCGGTTTTTTGAATAAGCTAACAAGTAAAAAGGCTGGCGCTTCAACGACTGAGGCGGTTGGTTCTGGCTTAAAACAACTTTATTTGCAAATTGCAGCGTTTATCATATTTGCGGCGCTGAGCTTCTGGGTGATTAACCAAGTGCGTGTGAATGGTCCGGTGTACAACACCTTGCATGACTTTGATACGTTGGTTGCCGACACGGTGCCACCGCCACTATATCCTGTGGACGCGTTTGCGGCATACAACGAAGCCTATGTAGCGTCATCCAATTTTAATAATGATAAACGTGATAAGGCGCTCGCGAAGGCCGCCAGATTTGAAGCGCTATTCCGGGAACGTTCCGCTTACTGGCAGGAAAATATTGAAAATCAGGAATTAAAAGGCGCGTTGCTTGCTTCGATCAAAGCGGGCGAAAACTTTTTCTTGGTTGCAAAAAATCGCTTTATTCCTTCTTTACCGTTAGGTACGGTAGCGGCTTCGGCACCGCTCTCAGAATTAACCGCAGCGTTTGAGATTACCAACCAAACAGGTAATACGTTGCGCGAAGCGGTCGCACGGGAAAACACCAAGCTACTAGAATCACAAACCAACTTTATTCAGCTTGTGTTGGCAGGCTTGCTATTGTTGGGTTTGACGTTGTTAGCACTGATGTACTTTTTTGGTAAAAAGCAAGCAACGCAGGCGATGTTGCTTACCGAGCAACTCGCTAAAGACGGCCAAGAAAACCAAGAGGCCGTTTTGCAGCTGCTAGATGAGATGGGTGATTTGTCAGATGGTGACTTAAGCGTAAAAGCGCAGGTGAAAGATAACATTACCGGCGCGATTGCAGATTCCATTAACTATACCATTGATAATCTGCGAGATTTGGTGCTGGAGATTAACCGGGCAACCGAACAGGTGACATCGGCAACAGAAGTTGCGCAGGAAACATCAACCAAGCTATTAAGCGCGGCTGAAACGCAATCCGAACAAATTCTGCAAACAACAGATGCAGTAACCGACATGACACGCTCTATTTTGCAGGTTTCTAACAACGCGGCACAGGCTTCAGAGGTGGCACAACGATCACTCGAAGCCGCAAACCAAGGTTCGCAAGCGGTGCAAAATACCATTGCGGGGATGAACGACATTCGTACACAAATTCAAGAAACCTCAAAACGAATTAAACGCTTAGGTGAAAGCTCACAAGAAATTAGTGAAATTGTGGAATTGATTTCCGATATTACCGAACAAACCAATATTCTGGCGTTGAATGCGGCCATTCAGGCGGCATCCGCTGGTGAAGCAGGTCGAGGCTTTACCGTGGTTGCGGAGGAGGTGCAGCGTCTAGCGGAACGTTCAAGTGAAGCGACTAAGCAAATTAGTGCGATTGTGAAAACCATTCAAACTGACACACATGGCGCGGTAGCTGCGATGGAGAAAAGTACCGAGGGTGTGGTTGATGGTGCTCGTGTGGCTGATGCTGCAGGTCAGGCGCTGACTGAAATTGAGTCTGTAACGGTGAATCTGGCACGACTCATTCAATCTATTTCAACCGCAACCACTGCGCAAACGGAATCAGCTTCTGTGGTGGCAAATAATATGCAGTTGATTCAAGAGATTACTACGCAGACATCAGAGGGTACTAAGCTGACCGCAGATGCGGTAGGTCAGTTAACATCTCTTGCTGAGGAATTGCGTACTTCTGTAGCTGGTTTTAAATTGTAATGTTTAACAACGTTCTAAATTAAAACGAAAACCATTGATGAGTTCAGTGAAAATTTGCATGAAAACACCAACCACCAAATTGCGCAATAAAACAGAGGTGCAGCATGGCTGAAGTATTTGATGCTGGCCCTTTGTCTTGGGTGAAAGATGAGATTGATCGCTCACTAAAAAAAGTGCAGGACAACTTTGCAACGGTGACCGAAAAACCCGAAGAGTTTGCAACCCTGCGGTTTACGATTGCGCATCTCTATCAAGTCAGCGGCGCATTGGATATGGTGGGGCTTGAAGGTTGCAAGCGCTATTGTGCTGAAATTGAAAAGTTGGCCAGCAAATTAGAAAAACAAGAGATTTCGGTCACACCAGCATTAATGGCGCATATGAGTCACGCTGTGTCAGTGTTAGAGCAGTATTTACAAGATTTACTGAACGGTTATCCAGACGTGCCGACCAGACTTTATGACAGCATTAAGCCTTTGGTTGAAGCTCAGGGTGAAACCTTGGAAATCACGGATTTGTTTTTCCCTGATACAAGTTTTAATGCACCCAAAGATCTCCCTATAAACGCATTACCAGAATTTGCCGTGCCATTGTTTGTTGCCGAGCAACGTAGCATTTTTCAAAAATATTTACTCGATTGGCTGCGCAATAATGATGCTGAAGCGCTCGCTCGTATGCGAGAGGCGGTTGTTAATGTGCAGCAGGTGCAGCATAAGTCCGCGCAGAAAACGCTTTGGTGGGCAGCGATTGCCTTGATGGATGCACTCAGCCAAGAAAAAATAGCCGTGTTATCTGGGGCTAAAAAATTATGCCGCCGACTTGATCAGCAATTACGCAATATGTCTGAAGGTGAGACCAAAACACCTTCACAATTATTACGTGACGTTTTGTATTATGTGGCGATAAGCGATAGGTCAACAGAGACCATCAGCAGAGTTAAAGAAACTTTCGAACTAGATCAAATTTTGCCTTCAGAAGGCGTCAGTGCTTCTGGGCAGAGCAATTTAACCACCGAGTCTGAGCGTGCTGCGCTAGCGCAGTTGAGCGCGGACTTACCCATGTTAAAAGACCTTTGGGCGCGCATCAGCGAAAACCAGTTGTCTTCAGAAGACTTGGTAACGTTTGTTGAGAAACTTCAGCATCTAAGCAACGTTCAGCAGGGCTTAAATAATCAGGCAGTGTACACATTGATTCATGCAATCAATACGGCGGCTAACGCACTGCAGGCTGACCCTTTAAAAATCAACGAGGTCTCTTTAATTGAGATTGCAGCGGCGCTCAATTTACTGGAGCATATCAGCGAGCATTATGCACATCTAGATGTGGAGATGCAGGCAAAAATTACCACACAAACGGCACGTTTGCATGCTGTGGTTGATGGTGTGCCGCTTGTTCCGCAGCTAGAGATCTTTAAAAATGAAACCAAATTGGATGCCAGTGTATTAGAAGCCGTAGCAAAGCAAGTGCTGGCTGCTTTGCAACAGGCTGAAAAAGCGTTTGATGCGTTTTTTAGAAACCCAGCAGATGCCGCTTTATTGGAGGATACTGTCAAGCCATTGCAACAAGTTTCAGCAGCCTTCGAAATGCTGGAAATGCCAACACAAAAGTCCATCAGCGATTTAAGCTTGGGCTTTGTACAGTATTTTAAAGAGCACATCGGTTATCTGGAACAATCAACGTTTGAGTTGCTGGCAGAAAGCCTGAGTATGCTGGGCTTGTATGCTGAGGAGCTGCCACACCCACGGGCCGAATCTGAGCTGGCGCTGCAAGGTGCGCAGAATCGACTAGAGCAAAGCGCTCAAGCGCTAGATATTATCCAGCATGCTGATATTGCAGAAGCATCACAAGCACAAGCATCAACCACAATAGAAACCAGTCAGGTGACTGAACCGGTGGTCACGTCCTATCCAAAAATCGATGGTCTGGATGACTTGCCTCGTATCACAGACCCAGACTCAACAATCGATGATGTGACGGATGAAGCGATAGATGAAGAGCTTCAGGAGATATTCTTGGCTGAAGCTGAAGAAGTGCTCATCAATATTGCCCAGCACTTAAAAGCATTAAGTGTTAATGGAAGCGACAGTGAGGCCTTGGCAGATTTACGCCGTGCATACCACACCCTGAAAGGCAGTGGGCGCACGGTTGGCCTAGTAGGTATGAGTAAAGTGGCTTGGGCCATCGAAAAGCTGCTTAATTTAATTATTGAGCACAAAGCTTTTCCAAGTCCGCAACATTTAGCGTTTATTGAACGTGTGACAGGGGCGTTTGCGCGCTGTGTGGGCCACCTGCAGGCCGATAAAAAAGTGACGCTAAATCCAACCATTTTTCAAAAAGAAGCGGCTACTTATGAGCGCGAGTTTGAGTTGGCCATTACAGGTGAACAACCAAAACCACTCAAAGAAGAGGTGCTAATTGGCGGAACACGCAAGCTAGGTCGCGAATTCTTTAATATCTTTTTGCACGAGGCACAGCAGCATTTAGCGACATTGGCTGAAGCGCAAAGCGCGCTTACCTTAAATTCAACAGAGTTGCCTACAGACGCCAGCTGCCGTGCTGCGCACACCTTAGGTAGCAATGCATTGACCGCAGGCTTTAAGCCAACAGGGGATTTGGCGCGCGCTCTAGAATATTGGCTGGATGAACATCGAGCCAGTTGGACAGCGCAACATATCAACTTATACGCGAATGTTGTGAAAGCATTGTCAGACGGCATCGAGCGGATTAAAACGCTTAAAAATCCAAAATCTTCGCGTGCGCTCATTGTTGCATTGGGTGAATCCACTGCAGAAATGCAGGCAATAGCCGCCCAGCAGGCCGAAGCCGCTGTGCTAGAGCTTGAAAAAGAAATGCTGTCTGCTGGCATTTCAGTGGATAAACTCAAAGTTAAAGTGCCGCCAGCGGGCAAAGCCGTTGATAAGAAACAGAAACAAGAAATCAATAAATCAGCTGTTCTAGAATCTTTTGAGCCCGACACGCAGGAAAAACCAAGTGCCGATGTGGCAACAGTAGCCCTTGATGAAATTGCCGTATTTGGCCAGCAGCCAACGTTAAGTGCAGAAACTGAAATATCCGAACCAAAACTTGCAACAAGTCAGCAGCTCAGCAAAACTCAAGTTCCTGTGGATCAGGAGTTGCTCGCGTTATTTACGGAGGAGGCGCGTGAGCTCGTACCGCAGGTTGGACGTGACTTGCGCGGATGGCGTAACAATCCGCATGAAACGGAATACTCCGATTCATTACAGCGCGCGTTGCATACCTTAAAAGGAAGTGCGCGCATGGCTGGACTTGCCACCATCGGTGATAGCGTTCACTTGATGGAAGATCGCGTGATTCACGCCTTAAGAAACGCACCAACGCCCAATGATTTTGATGAAATGTTTGCTGAGTTTGACCGCATTGGTAATATGTTGGAAGACATTACTGGCGGCGACAATGTCACACCTCCTGAAGAGGAGGTTGCCGCTAAACCAGCCGCACCAACACGTGCCAAAGACCGCAAATATCAGTATTTGCGGATGCGTGCTGATGTGTTAGACCGGCTTATTAACGAGTCGGGTGAAGTGTCGATTATGCGCTCTCGGATGGAACGAGAAATGCAGAATTTCAAGCAATCTTCCACTGATTTGACCGACAGCATCAGCCGTATGCGCGGCTATTTGCGCGAGCTGGAAATCGAAGCGGAAACACAAATGCAGTCTCGCATGAGTTTGTTGCAAGAGGCGCACGAAGAATTTGACCCGTTGGAATTTGACCGATTCACCCGCTTGCAAGAACTCACGCGTATGTTGGCTGAGAGCGTGAACGACGTGGCGACCATTCAGCATGGTCTGCTATTGAATTTAGATCAAACCGATGCTGCCCTGCAACAGCAAAACCGTATGAATCGCGAGTTGCAACAGGGCCTGATGGGCGTGCGTATGTTGCCTTTTGCAACCATCACAGAACGTATGCAGCGCATTGTGCGCCAAACAGCCAGAGAGTTAGGCAAACGCGTAGAAATGACCATTGAGGGCGAAGACATCGAGATTGATCGCGGTGTGCTGGATAAAATCGGTGCACCGCTTGAACACTTGTTACGAAATGCAGTTGCACATGGTTTGGAAACGACCGCACAGCGCCGCGCGTTAGGAAAGCCGGAAATTGGCCAGATCAAACTCAAAGTAAGTTTGGAAAATGACGAAATTACCCTAGTTGTCACAGATGACGGCGCGGGAATCAATCTTGAAAAGGTCAAACAGAAGGCGATTGAGAAAGGGCTGTTTGAAGACGGCCAGGAATTATCTGACCAAGCTTTGATGGCGGTCATTTTCGAACCAGGTTTCTCAACTGCTGATACAATTTCACAAATTGCCGGCCGCGGCGTGGGGCTAGACGTGGTGCGCAGTGATATTGCGGCATTAAGTGGCCGTATTGACGTCAGCAATGCGGCAGGGCTTGGTGCGATGTTTAACATCTATCTGCCTGTTACGTTATCGGTAGCACAAGTCGTCATGGTGCGTGCCGGCCATAGAATATTTGCAATTCCTTCGGTTATGGTGGAGCAAGTGCAAAAGCTAAAACCTGCTGATTTAAATCAGGCTTATGCAACGCATAAAATTGAATGGTCGAATCGTGAATATCCCTTGCATTATCTCGCAAAGTTAATCGGTGATGCTGATGTGGTGCCTGAGCAACACGCATACACGCCTATGGTGTTAATGCGTAGCGGTATTTATCGCACTGCGCTGCATGTGGATGAAATTTTGGGCAACCAAGAGGTGGTCATGAAGCAAATCGGCACCCAACTCGCACGCGTACCAGGCATCATCGGCGCTACAGTATTGGGTGATGGCGACATCGTACTGGTAATCAATGCGGTGCAGCTCGCTAATCGTGAGGCACTGTCCGTTGGTTCAGTCAAAGTGAGTTCGGCAACCCCAGCCATTGAGCAGCGCCGCAGAATTGCCTTGGTGGTGGATGATTCACTCACCATGCGTAAAGTGTTGTCTCGTGTGCTTGAGCGCGAAGACTTTGAAGTGCTGACCGCAAATGACGGCATGGATGCGGTGCAAAAGTTACAGCAAATCACGCCGGATATTATTCTGACAGATATCGAAATGCCGCGCATGGACGGTTTTGAATTCTCAAGGCACGTGCGCGATAACGAAGCGACCAAACACACGCCACTCATTGTGATTAGCTCGCGCACGGCCGACAAACATCGCAATTTGGCGGCTGAAATTGGGGTGAATGCCTTCTTGGGTAAACCGGTGCAGGATGAAGACTTAATTGCGCAAGTCAATGCATTACTCATGCAAAACGCATCTTCAAACAATTCAATTTCTTAGTCTATATCAGCACAAACCTTTTACGCTGCCCTGCGAGCCTTTATTTATAAGGCTTCCAGGGCATTATTTTTTTCTCGCATTAAAATATGCCATTTTCGGCTTGTTTTTTCTACCAAATTATCCAAAGTATTCGTCTCTAAATTTTCATCAATCAGGTAAAATTTAGGCTATGTCCAATGCAAATACATTTGAACCTAGCAATGCCTTGCAGAATGCGCCTGCATTCGTTCATTTGCGTTGCCACAGCGAATATTCGATTGTGGATGGCATTGTGCGCATTGACGATTATGTCAAACAAGCACTGGCTGACCAGATGCCAGCACTGGCACTGACCGACCTCAATAATCTGTTTGGCGCCATTAAGTTTTATAAAGCCGCGCGAGGAAAAGGCCTAAAGCCGATTTTAGGTTGTGATATCTGGCTGGAAAACAGCGTAAATCGCGACCAGCCTTCCCGCTTGTTATTATTGTGCCAGTCGCACGCGGGCTATTTATTGTTATGCCAATTATTAAGCCGTGCATATCTCACCAATCAGTATCGTGGTCGCACTGAATTCAAGCGAGAATGGTTTGCTGAAAGCGGTACTGAAGGTCTGCTGTTACTGTCGGGCGCAATGGCGGGCGATGTTGGTCAGGCCTGTTTGCAGGATAATACTGCGTTGGCAACACAACTTGCCGAAGACTGGCATCAATTATTTCCAGGCCGTTATTATCTCGAAGTGCAACGCGTTGCAACAGATAACAAAGCACAGCAGGAACATTATATTTCGCATATTCGGGGCATCGCCCACCAGCTCAATTTGCCTGTAGTGGCCACGCACCCCATTCAATTTACCACGCCCGATGATTTTCGTGCACACGAAGCGCGCACTTGCATTTCAGAAGGCTATGTGTTGGCCGATACACGTCGGCCTAAGCATTTTACAACGGAGCAATATTTTAAAACGCAGGCGCAAATGGCTGATTTATTTGCCGATATGCCTGAAGCGCTCGCCAATAGTGTGGAAATTGCCAAACGCTGTAATTTAACGCTTACATTAGGCAAAAATTATTTACCCAATTTTCCAACGCCAAATAACGAGAGTCTGGATGAGTTTTTAATTCTGGAGGCGAAAAAGGGTTTAAACAAGCGACTGGAAGTACTGTACCCGAATGAAGAAGTGCGCCTTGCCAAACAGCCAAATTATGACGCTAGGCTTGAATTTGAAACTAAAGTCATCAATCAGATGGGTTTTGCCGGCTACTTTTTGATTGTGGCCGATTTTATTCAATGGGCAAAGCATCATGGCGTGCCGGTAGGGCCTGGCCGTGGCTCTGGTGCGGGCTCTGTGGTGGCCTACAGTTTAGGTATTACCGACTTAGACCCGCTTGAATACAATTTATTGTTCGAGCGCTTTTTAAATCCTGACCGCGTTTCCATGCCAGACTTTGATATCGACTTCTGCCAAGAAGGCCGCGATCGTGTCATTGAATACGTTAAGCAAAAATATGGTCTAGATGCTGTTTCGCAAATTGCTACCTTCGGTACCATGGCAGCCAAAGCGGTGGTGCGCGATGTCGGACGCGTGCTGGATTTGCCTTTCCATTTTGTCGATGGCATTAGTAAGTTAATTCCGATGGAATTGGGCATTACGCTTTCTGATGCGCTGGTAAAAGAGCCGCAGCTTGCCGAGCGTCGCGAAAATGAAGAAGAGTTACGCGAATTGTTGGAATTAGCATTACGGCTAGAAGGACTGGTGCGTAATGTTGGCATGCACGCGGGGGGCGTATTGATTTCTCCCGGAAAAATCTCGGATTTTTGCCCAGTCTATTGTCAGGCAGATGGCGCCAGTTTGGTCAGCCAGTACGATAAAGATGATGTAGAAGCTGTCGGGCTGGTGAAGTTTGACTTTTTGGGTTTGCGCACGCTGACGATTTTAGAATTAGCCCTCAAAAATGCCAATAAACAGCGCGCGGCTGAGGGTTTGCCACCACTCTCGTTTGAAACGCTGCCCCTGAACGATAAAGCGACTTTTCAATTACTCAAAACGGCAAACACAACGGCCGTATTCCAGCTTGAATCCAAGGGCATGAAAGACATGCTCAAGCAGGCCATGCCCGATTGCTTTGAAGATATTATTGCCTTGGTGGCGCTCTATCGGCCAGGCCCAATGGATTTGATTCCAGATTTCTGCCGGCGCAAACACGGTAAGCAGCGTGTGGAATATCCACATCCTTTAACCGAGCCAATCTTAAAAGAAACCTATGGCATTGCTGTGTATCAGGAACAAGTGATGCAGATTGCGCAAGTCGTTGCAGGCTATAGCTTGGGGGGAGCCGATTTACTGCGTCGCGCAATGGGTAAAAAGAAAGTCGAGGAAATGGATGCGCAACGCAAAACATTTGTAGAGGGTGCCACCAAAAATAACATGACCGAACGGCAAGCGACCGAATTGTTTGATTTGCTTGAAAAATTTGCGGGTTACGGTTTTAATAAATCGCATGCTGCGGCCTACGCACTGGTCGCGTATCAAACGGCTTATTTAAAAGCGCATTATCCCGCCGCATTTTTAGCCTCGACCATGTCGGCCGACATGAACAACACAGACAGTGTGCACACGTTTTACGATGATTGTGCGCCGAATCAAATTGAGGTGCTGCCACCAGATATCAATCAAAGTGATTTCAAATTTACGCCTATTAACAAGCAGCAAATTTTGTACGGACTAGGGGCGATTAAAGGCACGGGTTTGGCGGCAATTGAGGTCATTCTGCAGGCCCGCGAGCAAGGCGGACCTTTCAAGGATTTATTCGATTTTTGTAATCGACTTGATTTGCGTAAAGTGAATCGACGTGTGGTTGAATCTTTAATCCGTGCAGGAGCCTTTGATAAACTGTCCCCTAGCCGCAATGCGCTATTGGCAGGTGTTGCCAATGCAATGGCAGCAGCCGAGCAAAATAGCGCCAACAGCAACCAAAACAGCTTGTTCGGCGAAGTAGAAGATAAAGCTGCTCACGTGCTACCGAGCGTGCCCGAGTGGTCTGAGCAACAACGCTTATTAGAAGAAAAAGCGGCCCTGGGATTTTACTTTAGCGGACATCCCTACTTGGCATATCAAAAAGACATTAACCAGTTTGTTAGCGCCTCACTCGCCAATCTAACACCCAAAGAACAGCCGCAATTGATTGCGGGGATTGTATCGGGTATACGTATTCGCATGACTGGCCGTGGCAAAATGGCGATAGTGGGCTTAGATGACGGCACAACGCGCATTGAAGTGGTTGTCGGTAGCGAGCTACTTAACCAGTCACAACAATTATTAAAAGACGACCAGTTGGTGATTGTGGAGGGTCGTGTGAGTCACGATGAATTTTCTGGTGGCATTCGAGTAAATGCGAGAAAGATGTTTGATTTATCTGGACTGAGGAATTCACGCGCAAGTTTTTTAAAAATCGCTTGCAACGGGCAAGCTGATGCCGCCAAACTAAAAGCTTTGCTGCAACCTTACTGCAGACCAGAAACCGATGAGCAGCGTGGCTGCCCCGTAAAAGTGGAATATCATAATAAAACCAGTAAAGTTGAACTGATGCTCGGAAGTGCCTGGCGCGTTGACTTACACGAAGAATTGATTGCCAGTTTAACCGAATGGTTAAGTCGTGAAAATGTAAAAATCCTATATAATTAAACGTATTGAATTTAGAAAAGAAGCGAATTAAATGAAAATAAGTTACCTAGACTTTGAACAGCCGATTGCAGAACTGGAAGCGCAAATTGAAGGGCTGCAGGCTGCCCATGATGCCAATGATGCTCTAGATATTTCTAAAGAGCTGACAGCGCTACAAAATAAAAATAAAAAACTATCAGAAGACATTTACGGCAGTTTAACGGCATGGCAAATTTCACAATTGGCACGTCATCCGCAGCGGCCTTATACGCTTGATTATATTCGAGGCATGTTTACGGATTTTGAAGAGCTGCACGGAGACAGAGCTTATGCAGATGATCCGGCAATCGTTGGTGGGCTAGCACGTTTTGAAAGTCAACCCGTGATGGTCATTGGGCATCAAAAAGGACGTGATGTAAAAGAGCGCCAGTATCGCAATTTTGGTATGCCAAGGCCAGAAGGTTACCGCAAAGCCCTGCGCTTATTTCGTTTGGCAGAAAAGTTCTCGATCCCCATCATTACACTCATTGACACACCAGGCGCGTATCCCGGAATTGGTGCTGAAGAACGCGGGCAGTCAGAGGCTATTGCGCGTAATTTGTATGTGATGGCTGAGCTTAAAACACCAATTATCGGTGTGATTATTGGCGAAGGTGGTTCAGGGGGCGCGTTGGCGCTGGGTGTGGTTGATCAGTTGCTGATGCTGCAATACGGCACTTATTCAGTCATATCCCCTGAAGGCTGTGCATCTATTTTGTATAAAAGTGCAGATAAGGCATCCGTTGCGGCCGAGTCTCTCGCGATTACTGCTGATCGCCTAAAAGCGCTAGGTTTGGTTGACCGTATTGTCCAAGAACCATTAGGCGGCTCTCACCGTGATCCAGAGGCTGTCATGACAACATTGCGGGCGGCGCTTAAAGAAGAGTTGGCTAAGTTGAAATCAAAATCAACGAAAGTGCTGTTGGTTAGCCGATATGAGCGCTTGATGGGCTATGGTAAGTACAAAGAAATCGTTGAAAAAAAACGCTAAGGCGCAGTGTGTAATTGCGGCAAATATCATCGAACCCACGCAACTTCTATTAAAAAAACTCAGTACCGTTCTTGTTCATCATCTCAGCCTTGATGGACGGGATGCTCAGTCAACGACTGACAACATTCATTCTAAGCCACTGCTATTGCTAGCGTTGAGTGGTGGCTTGGACTCAACCGTTTTGTTGCATTTGCTCGCAGCTCTCCGCCAGAATCTTTCTTTTTCACTACAGGCCATGCACGTACACCACGGCTTGAGCCCGCATGCGAATGACTGGACGGAGTTCTGCATCGCGCAGTGCAAAACTTTGGAGGTTCCGCTACATGTCGAATATGTCAATATCGAACCAAAGAATAAGTCTGGTATTGAGGCAGCGGCTAGAAAATTGCGCTATCAAGCGCTTTTCAATTTTAAACATGCTGATTTGAAGCCAGCCTTTATTGTCACGGCACATCATCAAGATGATCAGGCCGAAACGCTTTTATTACAGCTATTTAGAGGCGCCGGCGTGAAAGGCTTGGCAAGCATGGCTAAAATAGACCAGGAAAGACGGCTATTGCGCCCGCTGTTAGATGTTTCTCGCTCAGATTTACATGACTATGCGCGTCTTAATGGACTAACTTGGTGTGAGGACGAAAGTAACTTAAACACAAATTACGAGCGAAATTTTTTGCGTCATCATGTCATGCCTGTTTTGCTTGCGCGCAATCCATCTATTCAACCTATCATCGCAAGAGTGGCTGCACATCTAGCCGAAGCAGAAGGTTTGCTAGATACGCTCGCTGAGATTGATGCAAGCCAAATCTTGTCAGAAAACAGTTTATGTTTGGTGTCTTTAGAAAAGTTGGGGCGATCACGCGCAAAAAATCTGTTGCGTTGGTGGTTAGCGCGCAATCAGTTATCCATGCCTAATGCAGAATACCTGTCTGAAATTTTGGACCAGCTCTTCAATGCAAAGCCAGATGCCAATATAAATATTCCATTGCATCATCACGATGTCGTAAATTCATACCAGCCACCAATAAGCCTAAGACGTTATCGGCAAAGAGTTTACTTAGTTTCCATGCAAGCTTCGAAACCATTTGACTTAACATGGCATGGTGAACCGCTTTTGACCCTACCGAATCGAGGATTGCTAGAGTTTAGGCATGCCACTGGGAGGGGTTTAGCCTTAAAGCACGGTCTTAGTGAATTAAGAATTACCCGGCGAAGTGGTGGTGAAACCTTTAAGCCTCACGCATTGCGACCTTCAAGAACGCTTAAGCATTTGTTGCAAGAGGCGCATATTCCACCTTGGTTACGCGACTGCTTACCGCTGATTTATTGGCATGACAAGCTCGTTTTTGTTCCTGGCATAGGCGCAGCGCACGATATGGCTGCCTCCCATGACGAGCCGGGAGTTGAGATTGTTTGGCATCCATCACAAATCTAAATAAAACCGCATCTGTTCATTCGCTACAACCCTAATGAGCTGAATCACCTATTTTATTGGTTATATACAACCAATAAATGGCTGTATATAACCATATATTGGTTGTATACTTATTTCATTAACTTGCATCAATATGTAACATTTTGTTTCATATGGGTTAGTTTCACTTATTAAGTGTTGGAATGATTATTGCTATTGTACAAAGTTGCCATTTCTTCGTGAAATTTAGATAGCGGCTTTTAAAAAACTCTAACCTAGGGAATTTAGTATGCAAAAAACATCCAATACAAGCAATATAAAACCAAAAATGATCTTAATGGCTATATTGGCCGCTTACGCTGCTCCGCAAATGGCATATGCTGAAGACAATGGCAATGCGGTGGATTTAGGTAAAATTGAAGTGATTGGTACAACACCTCTTGCAGGGGTGGGTTTGCCAATTGAGCAGATTCCATCCAATGTGCAGGTTGTTAAAGGCAAAGAATTGCAACAACAAAATAGCTTGAGTATTGCCGATTTCATGAATAACAATCTGCAAGGTGTGAGCGTGAATGAAACGCAAAACAACCCGTACCAGCCTGATATTTTATTCCGTGGTTTTACCGCGTCACCTTTGTTAGGCACGCCGCAAGGACTGTCAGTATTTCAAGATGGCGTACGCGTCAATGAACCGTTTGGCGATGCAGTGAACTGGGATTTAATTCCGGTGAATGCTATTGCCGGCATGAATTTGATGCCAGGGTCAAACCCTGTGTTTGGCTTAAATACACTAGGTGGAGCGCTATCCGTACAAACTAAAAACGGTCGCACGCATCAAGGTGGCGGTATTGAAACCAGTTTTGGCTCATGGTCACGCAAAACGGTTGCCGCAGAATTTGGGGGTGTGTCAGCGGATAATTCAATTGACTACTTTCTGGCAGGAAACTATTTTGATGAAGATGGCTGGCGTGACCACTCGCCAACCGAAGTGAAGCAGATTTTTGGTAAAGTGGGCTGGCAAAACGAAGCATCTCGTTTAGAGCTCAGTTATACCGGTGCGGACAACGACATGGTTGGTAATGGCCTAGTCCAAAAAGAACTGATGGAGGATTTTGGCCGTGAAACCATTAATACCAAGCCTGACCAAACTAAAAACACATTATCATTTTTGAACTTAAATGGCAGTCATTGGTTAAATGATGACGTGCAATTGAGTGCCAATACTTATTATCGAAAATCAAAACGTAAAACGTTAAATGGCGATATCAATGATGGTTATGATTTATTGGCGACAGGAACTGTTGCAGGTAATGATGCCGATTGCCCATTGGGTACAGGTGATGAGGATGAATTGTGTAGCGGGGCACTCAATCGCAGTAACACGGATCAAAAAGGCTATGGCTTTAATGCACAATTGGCCTTTAACCAACCCTTGCTAGAAAAACAAAATCAATTGATTGTGGGCTTGGGTTACGACTATTCACGCGTGAAATTTAACCAATCTTCAGAGTACGGTATCATTAATGCATCACGCGGTGTTGATGGTATAAACGTGGAAAGTGCTGATGCAGAAGTAGATTTGCTAGGTAAAACCCGCAGTTGGGGCGTGTTTGCAACAGATACTTTGTCCTTGACGAATCAGTGGCACCTAACGCTTTCTGGCCGCTACAACCATATTAAAGTTAAAAACACTGACAAGATCAATCCTAAGGGTTCGTTTGAGGATGTTGATGGTGACCCATTGACGCCTGATGAAGATGTGTCCCTTTCTGGCAACCATAGCTTTAGCCGCTTTAACCCAGCCATTGGGTTAAGTTTTACACCAACCAAAGACCTGTCTGTATATGGTTCTTATAATGAGGGTATGCGCGCTCCAACTTCGATGGAATTGGGTTGTGCAAATCCAAATGTACCGTGTAAATTGCCAAACGCGATGGCAGGCGATCCTCCGCTAGATGAAGTGGTTTCAAAAACTTTTGAATTGGGCGCTCGTGGAAATTTAACAACAGACGTGAAATGGTCAGCAGCGGTATACCGAACTGAAAACCACGATGATATTCAGTTTATTTCGACCAACGCAACCAATGGCATGGGCTATTTTGATAACGTCGGCAAAACCCGTCGTATGGGCTTAGATGCTGGTTTATCAGGCGCAATCGGTAGCTTTAGCTGGAATGCAGGCTATAGCTATTTAAAAGCAACCTATGAATCAGATTTAGAGTTAACAAATGCACTTAACTCAACCACTGATGGCAATGCAATTCAGGTGAAAAAAGGTGACCGTTTAGCTAATTTACCTGAACATTCGTTTAAATTACGCCTGCAATTGGACGTTACGCCAAATTGGAGTGTAGGTACCAATATCAACACATTCTCTGATGTTTATGTCCGTGGCAACGAAAATAATAAACATCAGGCCAATGACGGAGACGCTGGCCACGTGCAAGATAGCGGAAAAATTGGTGGCTACACCGTTGTGAACTTAGATACACGTTATAAATTTAATGATAGCGGCTGGCAGGTATTTGCTAAAGCCATCAATATTTTTGATAAAGAATATGCTTCAGGCGGACAATTTGGTGAAAGTTGGATTCAAAACGGTGTGTTTTCAGGTGAAGGTGAACCATCAAAACTCTTAATGCCAGGTGCGCCACGTGCAGGTTGGATCGGCGTGCGCTACGATTTTGGCGGTAAGAAGTAACTGAAGTAATCATGAAGGAAAAATTTTGCAATTAGCGCAGATCGCACAGGGCAATACCTCAACGGTTTTGAAGCAACAGTCAAAAATTCTGATTGTTGAAGATGAGGTGTTATTTGCTCGTGCGGTGATGCGCCGCTTGCAAAAAGTCGGCTACGAATGCGAGCATGTGGAGAGTTTGTTGGCTGCCGCAGCCGCATTAAAGCAATTTGTGCCTGATTTAGTGTTGCTTGATATGCGTCTGCCAGACGGCAATGGGCTGGATTTACTGGCAGATCTAGTTGCTAAAAATGCGGCAGTGATTGTGATGACTGCTCATGGTGAAGTGAGTGACGCAGTAAATGCGATTAAATTAGGTGCGGTTGATTACCTTAAAAAGCCCATAGACTTAGAAGAGCTATTGCTTTCAGTACAAAAAGCGGAAGCCGCAGCGGTGCAAAGTAACAGCCTGGATTACTCGCGCCAGCGTAATGCGCATGCGGCAGAAGGCGTCGAACTGTTGGGTGACAGTGTTGCTATCCAAAGTGTGAAAGCACAAATTCAGCGCATTGCGCAATTGGTTTCAAGTGACACTGTGCCGCCAACGGTATTGATTGGTGGTGAAACAGGCACGGGTAAAGATGTAGCAGCGCGTTTATTACATTTATCTTGTGCCAATAAAGACAAACCTTTTGTGCATATTGATTGTGCATCATTGCCCGCTGAGTTGATTGAAAGTGAGTTATTTGGGCATGAAAAAGGCGCATTTACCGGCGCGCAAGGTGCTCGGCCGGGATTGATTGAGGCCGCTGAAGACGGCACGCTCTTTTTAGATGAAATTGGTGAGTTGCCACTAACATTACAAGCTAAGCTTTTGAACGTGCTTGAGCGCCGAATAGTCCGTAGGCTGGGTTCTACGAAGGAGCGCGCAGTGCCTGCACGTTTTATTGCCGCAACCAATCGAGATTTGCATGAAATGTCTGCAGCCGGGCGTTTTCGGCAAGATTTATATTACAGGCTCAATGTGATGAGCATTCACATGCCGCCGCTGCGCGACCGCGAAGATGATGCATTATTACTCGCCAAGCATTTTGCAGCGCAAACCGCTAAACGCTACGGACTTGCCAGCCCAGTTTTTATGGCGGATGCCGTAGAGCGCATTCGGCAGTATCAGTGGCCCGGCAATGTGCGGGAATTACGCCACCAAGTCAGCCGTGCGATGCTGTTGAGTCACCAAGGACGTATTGCTTCAGTCGACCTCGCCTTGCCCATGCTACAAAGTGGTGCGCCACCGGCCGATTTTGTTACAAACAACGCATTGGCGGATTATCAGGCCTATACACAAATGAATTCAGTCACGCAAAATCAAGTGACGTTACATGAGGCGGAAAAAAATATATTGTTAAAAGCCTTGGCTGAGGCCGAATATAATGTGTCAAAAGCCGCACGAAAACTTGGCATTACCCGTATGACGATGCGATATCGTATGGATAAGCATCAAATTCCGCATAAGTAACTCAAGAACTCCCCTCACTACCTCTAGTATATTTATGGTGTGATGATGTTTGTCAAATGACGGCATTATCACTGCGTGGTATGATTTAGCCCATTGAAAAAGAGGAAGTTAATCATGCAAATCGGTACCCCATTAGGCCCCAACGCCACCCGTGTCATGCTGCTCGGTAGCGGTGAACTCGGTAAAGAAGTGATTATTGCGTTGCAGCGTTTGGGTGTTGAAGTGATTGCCGTGGACCGTTACGAGAATGCCCCTGGCCAGCAGGTTGCGCATCGTGCCTATACGATTGATATGACTGACAATCAGGCCTTGCGTGATTTGGTGGCAAAAGAAAAACCGCATTTAATTGTGCCGGAAATCGAAGCGCTCAATACCAGTACCCTAGCTGATATTGAGGCGGCGGGCATCGCCACGGTGATACCAACCGTAAAAGCCGTGCAACTGACGATGAACCGAGAGGGTATACGCCGGTTAGCAGCGGAAGAATTACAGTTACCGACTTCACCGTATGCGTTTGCCAGAAGCGAAGCTGAATTGCAGGCCGCCATTGATGCAGGCATAGGTTATCCATGTTTTATTAAGCCGACCATGTCGTCTTCAGGCAAAGGACAATCGCGCATTACGCAAGCGAGTGAAGTAAAAACCGCTTGGGAATATGCCGGTAGGGGCGGGCGCGTCAATCAAGGTGTGGTGATTGTGGAAGGCCAGATTGATTTTGATTATGAAATTACCTTGTTAACAGTGCGTGCCAAAAATGCACAGGGTGACATTCAAACTTATTTCTGTGAACCCATTGGCCATGTACAGAAAAATGGCGACTATGTAGAGAGCTGGCAGCCGCAAGCCATGACAACTGGTGCGTTGGAAGCATCAAAACGTATCGCCAAGGCTGTGACGGATAGCCTAGGTGGGCTAGGGTTGTTCGGTGTGGAACTGTTCATCAAAGGCGATAACGTATGGTTTAGTGAAGTGAGCCCGCGCCCACATGACACTGGCATGGTGACGATGTGTAGCCAGCGCTTTAGTGAGTTTGAATTGCATGCTCGTGCTATTCTAGGTTTACCCGTGGATGTGAGTTTGCGTGAAGCGGGTGCCAGTGCAGTGATATATGGACAACATGAAACCAAAGATTTGGCATTTGAGGGTGTCGAGGCGGCTTTAGCTGTGCCTAATAGTGATATTCGTTTATTTGGCAAGCCAGAATCGTTTGTAAAACGGCGCATGGGTGTCGCATTAGCGACAGGTAAGGATGTTGATGAGGCGAGAGGGCGCGCAAAACTGGCGGCTAGCCTTGTTAAACCAAAAATTGCTAAATCATGCTAGATAAAATAGAAGAAGCAGGTAGCGATAAACGCACCTTTTTTGAGTTGCTAGGGGGCGAAACTAATGGCACTGCCAATATCCGTCACCTGGTCGAAACTTTTTACGACATCATGGATAGTGACCCCAAGGCGGCGCCCATCCGCGCCATGCATCAGCCAGATTTAACCTCAGCGCGTGAAAAACTCTTTATGTTCTTAACGGGTTGGACGGGCGGGCCGCAACTCTATATTGAGCGCTATGGGCATCCCATGCTACGGGCACGGCATTTGCCGTTTCCGATTGATGCTTCTGCACGCGATCAGTGGATGTACTGTATGATTAAAGCCATGCATCAACTAGAGTTTGACGAAGATTTGATGACAAAACTGGCCAGCCAGTTATACGGTGTAGCTGATTTTATGCGCAATCAGGCGGAAAAAAACTAGATTTTTCTGTGTGTCAGTTAAGCGTTAAATACTTCAAAAAAACCTTCAATTTTCCCGAGAAATTTTTGATGCCCTGGAAGCCTTTGTTTATAAGGCTTCCAGGGCATCAAAAAAGGTTGTGCGGATTATTTGTTAGAAACTAAGCCACCCAGTAGCGCTGCAACGGCAGTTTTTCTTGTGCTGGCAGGCCGCACATCTGCGGCTTGAATTTGCTTGCTGGCTTCATAGGGTTTATCAAACCAAGGGTCGCTGACTTTCTTTTTCGGTGGCATGCGCTGCGTTGCACCTTCAGGGCTGCTTCGCGCAGTTTTGCTGGGTCGACTGCCGTCTTTTTGAAGGTCAGAGGTCGTTTTTTGACTTGGTTTTTCAAGGTTTGCAGTGATTTTGATAATGCTTTTTTTAATCAGTTTTTCAATTTCAGTTAAGTATTTTTCTTCTTCTTCACTGACCAATGAAATAGCAACGCCACTCGCGCCAGCGCGGCCGGTGCGGCCGATACGGTGCACGTAATCTTCAGGTGCGCTTGGGATTTCATAGTTAATCACCATAGGTAACTCGCTGATATCCAAGCCTCTTGCTGCAACATCAGTTGCGACTAAGGCCATGATTTTGCCTGCTTTAAACGCATCGAGTGCTTCAATGCGCTCTCTTTGCGTTTTATCGCCATGAATCGCATCAGCAGCGATGCCGCTTTTGGCTAGGCTACGGCTTAAGCGACTTGCAGTGATTTTTGTTTTGGTAAACACAATCACCTGACTGGTGCTTGCCTCTTTAAGCAGTTGAACGAGTAGTGACTCTTTATCGCGCTGCGCGACTTGGTACACTTGTTGTGTCACGTTGTCATTGGTCGCGTTACTGCGAGCGACTTCAATTAAAGTTGGGTTGGTCAGAAAGTCATCGGATAACTTTTTGATTTCATTAGAAAACGTGGCAGAAAACATTAAATTTTGGCGCTGTTTTGGCAGTAGCGCCAGAATGCGTTTTAGGTCGGGCATAAAGCCCATATCTAGCATTCTGTCAGCCTCATCCAGCACTAACATCTGTACCTGATTGAGTTGCAAAGTTTTCTGTTCGATGTGATCCAACAGGCGACCTGGCGTGGCAACCAAAACCTCAACGCCGGTTTTTAAGTGCGGTGTTTGGGTTTTAATGTCCACACCACCAAATACCACCAAAGAGCGCAAAGCAGTATGTTTGGCATACGCTTTGACGCTGGCCTCCACCTGAATGGCCAATTCACGCGTGGGCGTTAAAATAAGCGCACGCACGGGGTGCTTGGCAGGTGAAGTGCTGGTGTTGGCAAGTGGAAGTAATTTCTGCAACAAAGGCAACGCAAACGCTGCAGTTTTACCTGTGCCGGTTTGCGCGCCCGCCATCAAATCCCCCCCAGCCAATGCAACTGGAATGGCTTGCACTTGGATGGGCGTAGGTGTTGTGTAGCCAGATTCTTTCAGGGCTTTGAGCAGTTCAGGCGCGAGGCCCAAATGGTCAAAATTCGAAAGCTGAGTTGTTTCTGTTGCAGAAATTACATTTTCAGTCATGTGTTGAAGTCTATCCAATACGAAAATTACGCAAAGCTACGTGGACGACGCGGTGCACCGCTACCACCCGCATTTGCATTACCAAAGCTACGTGAATCACTAGAGTTACGACCAGCAGGGCGGCTATCGGTTCTGCTATCACGTCGAGCCGTATCTGCGCGGCCTTCAAAACGAGCACCTAGCACGCGATTGTCGTTGCGTGGTGCGCTGTTTTGGCCATCACGCGGAAAAGGTTTTTTGCCAAAAGCAGCGGCATCACCAAAACTACGATTAGGTGCAGAGGCACCTGAGCGCTCAGTGTTGGCCCGGTCACGGCCACCATTTGCATTGCGATCACCAAAGCTACGTGGACGGTCACCTGTAGGTCTTTCTGTACGGTTGAATTCTGGGCGTGCAGCATAGCCTGCCGAATTACCATTGGCTTCACGAGGTACAGATTCACGGTTACCGCGGCCTTCAGTACGGCCTTCAAAACGATTTTCATTGCGGCCAAAGCTACGTTCTTCACGAGGTTTAAAGCCACCGCGACCACCTGGCGCATGCGAGCGTTCATTGCGCGCATTGCGGTCTTGGCCGCGTTTGCCAGCAGGTGCGTCAGATTTCATTGGACGTTTTGGTTCAAAGCCTTCAATCACGGCAGCTTCCATACGGTTACCGGTAAACTGCTCAATTTTTCGCAATAAATGACGGTCAACGTTAGAGGCAAATGAAATCGCAATGCCAGTGTTACCAGCACGGCCAGTACGGCCGATACGATGCACGTAATCTTCAGCAAATTTAGGTAAATCGTAATTGATTACGTGCGTAATGCCATGCACATCAATGCCGCGTGCGGCAACATCGGTTGCCACTAACACTTTGACATCACCATGACGCAATTTAGTTAAAGTGCGGTTACGTGCGCCTTGCGTCATGTCGCCATGTAGGGCAGCGGTTTTGTGGCCAGCGGCATATAAGTCTTCAGCTAATACATCGGCGTGGCGTTTAGTACTGGTGAAAATAATCGCTTGATTCACTTCAGGTGCAATTAACAAATGCTCAAGCAATTTGTTTTTGTGTGTCATGTCATCAACATAATGCAAACGTTGCTCAATGTTGGCATGTTTTTCACGTTGCGCGGCCACCTGAATGGATTTTGGATTTT
>ENA-UPXM01001874-UPXM01001874.1-activated-sludge-metagenome-genome-assembly--contig:-NODE-1874-length-25851-cov-5.756319_pt1 | contig 25851 bp, 28 predicted proteins | sample MGYA00238178_ERZ772708 | MGnify/ENA primary metagenome ERZ772708 (study PRJEB29002, sample SAMN05720212) | activated sludge metagenome | isolation source: anaerobic digester from wastewater... | reverse complement strand
TACTTATTAGTAGATGGGGGACCAATTTATTGATCCCCCATCCCAGGGTCGTCAGATGATGAATATCAGTCTGATATAGTTAAGAGGAATCGGGACTTTCAGTTTAAAGCACGCGAATACCCGATCAATCTGAGCAGGATCGACCTGGAATCTATCCACAGCACTTCCCGGAAGTACCTGGCCCAGCTTCAGCCATCTTTCTACTAGGGCTGCCCCAGCTTTATACAGCAGATTCAAAGTTTCATCGTTAATGAGATATCTACCGATATAAGGTCTGAAAGTAGCTCTGGCAGTTTTGGCCATGTGGTCCACGTTTTTAGTTACAGAGTATTCTCTGGTTTCTACAGTAGTCATATCAGTGGTGAGCTGGTGTCTTACAGTCAGAGCAGAGCGCTGACCCGGCTGTACCACTATAGTAGTACCACCTTCAGCGATGATGTCCATCTGAGCTTCGGTAAAGTAGTCATTGGTGAAGAACACCTTGATGAATCCAGCAAATGATCTGTTAGTAAAACCCTTCTGAGGAGCATCACTCTGAGTGGCACCTGCATACGCGCATGCGAAGTAGTATCCTGGGACCGGAGTTACATTCACTCCATCATTGGATACGCCCACGGCAGGAGCGAAGATATGAGTCATTCTGCGTTCAGCAAAGCTCTTGCTGATGTCTCTGTACCATCTGGCCATTACGTATTTATTAGTTATGACCGGGGTCTGGACGCGATAGAAGTTATCGTCCACGATAGCGTCGAACTGACCGAGTTCGAAATCTTCCAGCTCGTCATTCCAGATCTTATTGATAATAAGTTCTGTTTCAGAGACTACAGTCTTGACTAGATACTTGGACTCTTTGTAGCCGCTTACAGTGCCGTAGTCTATGACAGACTTGTCGATAAGCACAAGCTCATCCTGGCCGTCAACTACACCGTCACTGAGGAAGGTAGCTTCTTCGTCTACGAATCTGTTGATAGCGTATGTTCCGGCGTTAACAAGTACCATAGCTTCAATCAGATAGTCGTCCGCGTTGCTGACCGCCGCTGAATTGAATGTATATAGCCTTACGATCTGCTGACTAAATATGTGAGTTCCAGCGGTAGTTATATCTCTGGAAGAGCCATTGCCGTAGAAAGCCCGGATAGTCATTCCACCAGGGAGTACTCCTGACATTGGATCTGCAGTAGGATTAGTTTTGTCGTATACGCGGAGCTGCATAGCGAAGTGCCCTGCAGTAGGAACTATAAACGGATTGTCTGCCTGTACTGCACCGTTTACCAGATATGGATAGAACAGTTCTGCTCCGGCCGGGAGGTTGCTTGATTGCGCGTAGTACACTTCACAATTTTCTGCGTGTGACGCAGTAGATGTAAATTTAACGCCTTCGAAGGAGTCTCCGACGAGCTTGATAGTGCACACACCGTCAGAGGTAAACTGCGACAGAGGAACTGCGATGTCAACCCCGGGATTACTGAGCACTGAATATGAAAAGGAGAAGTCCACTTTCGGTCTGTAATATACAACCAGGCGGTCGTATCCAGAGCCTATCAGCTCTTCCTGAGCTACGCCGCTGCCGTCAGAGAGAAGTGTTTCATGGTTGAACAGGCTTATTACGCTTAATTCAGTTCCGGAGGGGGCGATGTTTCCATCTGCCATATCCCACACGCCAGTGAGCTTATTCTGTCTACCCAGGTATCCAGATTTAGTGACGCGGGTCTGACGAGCAGTATTAAACAGACCGATTCTTTCGCGCTTCTGAGTAACATCGCTCATGGTGACTACATGTTCTTTAAGAATCTGATGAACAATAGGATTAGTAGTCAGCGGAACCATGCAGTAGACTTCTTCAGTCTCCAGCATTTCAAATGCTTTTTGATACGATAGTGGGGTGTCATCTTCCACCATGATGCCAAGAATAACTTCGTTGGCGCCGAGGGAAGGAAGAGCTTTGCTCATTCCGTACGCAAGAGGGTTTTCCAGAGTTACTTCTCCGGCCCCAAATATTTCTTCCATTTCAGCTACGCTGCTGGCTATAACTACCTTTTCAGTATAGTCTTTACGTCTTGCAACTCCCGACAGATACACGATTCCATTATCTGATAGTCTAGGGCTGAGCATAATAGCATCGTCTACCTTTGACCATCCGAAGCTGGCTACGGTATACTCTAACCCAGAAGCTGAGCCTACACTCGCAAGAACGCCATCAGGATCGTCAACAATAAGAGTATTCTGATCTTCTACGCTTTGAATCTCGTAGTATCCTGCGGCAGCTCCGTAGAGTACATGTACGTAATCTCCGTCGTTATCCCCAGGAGCTGTGCTGGCTGACACGTTAGACAGGATGTAATTCATGTTGTAATCTACGATTCTTACTGCGCCAGAAACTGATAGTGCACCAGCATTACTCTGCAGTTTGAACACAGACTTTTTGATCTTATGCTCTCCGGCATAATTCTTAATGGTGACATTAAGGGTATCTTCAAGAACTACGGATCCGCTCGGAAGAGCAGGAAGATCCAGGGTGACTTCTGTTTTGGCATAACTGCCCAGTCTAACTCCTGTAGACAGCGCATCATTGAAGTCTTTTATTTTCTTATAAGACGGCCCTATGATAACACTCTGCAAGGTAGCGGTGTTAATCAGCGGATTCAAATTTTGAAATTTCTGTAAAACTTCAACATCCGGTTTAAAGTAAGTACTTAAAGCCATTTTTTATCTCCTATTTTAAGATCATTTAGGACTGGCAGAAGTCATAGGGATGCATATTTTGACCTTCCCATCTTCGCCGCTGCCATCATCTACACTAACTCCAGCCTCATTATTGCATCCAGTGTTCGGGGTGCCCACCAAAGAATCCCCAGTAACCACGTCTCCTGACCTAGCCACTTCTATTTCACCCAGAGGCACGCTATTCATACTGGTTACTGCCCAACTGTACTGAAACAGTATCTGTATCAACACAGGAACTTCCACAATCCTAAATCCAGATCTCACATCTTTAGGCTCTTCCTCACCTACTGTTTTGACCGCCACATCGAACATTCCGTTCTTGCGCAGCTCCGTCTTAAACTGATTAGTAAGTAAGAAGACTAATCCCGCCAGTCTGGAGGCTTCCAGTCCTTCTCTAGACACACTCACTACTTCCACCGCTCCGCCTATTAAATCAGTATATGTTTTAGATCCAGTTACAAGATTTCCGCCAGCGAATTGGTCTATCGAGGTATTCAAGAAGCTTAAGGGTCGCCTTCGAATATATATAGTTGGTTTAAATTCCGGTGTCAAGTTGTCTTCGCTGAATTGATCAGCGATATTCAATCTAGTAAGCTCTTTGTCTACATCATATTTAAACTCGCCATTATTCTGGGAAAACAGCGCTTGATAGAACCCTATAAAGTAGTCCTTTACAAAGTCATCCAAGTAGAATTTATCCAGATTAGCTAAGTCTATCATGGTAGATTACAGCTCTTCCTCTGCCACAAATACTATAGGCTCTTCAGCGAGCTCTAGCCTATTAGTAAATGGGGTTACGTATGCACCAAAAGTTCCAGTGTACCCAGTCACAAGCTCTTCCGCTTTTACGGGCTCACTTTCACCTATGCGTCTCCAATACTTAAGCACGGCAGTAACTGTGGTCGAGGGTTCGGCATCTACTGTAAGATCCAGACGCTGAACCATACCGATTTGCTCATCGTTTATATGAACTACAACAGCATCAGCCGTTATCTCTATCAGCATCTTTCTTACGTCCATACCGACCTCCTGTTACATACCGCGAAGGAACGCAGCAGCCTTCTGCATAGCAGCTTCTTTTATTTCTTCCACATCGTCTTCGCCAGAATCTTCTTCAGAATCTTCTTCAGTATCTTCAGCAGGAGCTTCTTCAGATTCTCCAGCGAAAGCCTCTTCTGGCATTTCTTCTGCTGTACCGGCATCTCCGCCTTCTGCGCCTAGAGCTGACAGAAGCGCCATGATATCCGGGGATCCCTGTTCTGCCCCCGCCCCTTCCATTGGCATTTCGGCGCCGGGTACAGCTCCGCCACCAGCTTCTTGCTCCGCTGCAGCCAATAGCGCGGCCAGGTCATCCTGCTCTTCGGCCTGGGTTTCATCGCCTTGAGAAAGAAGAGCTTCTATTAGCGCGCCCTGGTCCACTGCCATAGGATCAATCCCAGCATCCTGAGCTTCTCCAGCCAGCTCTTTCATCATAGCTCCTTCAGCTTCCATCTCGGCTAATTTAAGTAAAGTAATAGTATTCATTATTGTCTCCCTGTGTAAAAAGGTAGTCTCCAGTCATCATAATAACCAAGGTCTGAGGTTCCATTTAGTAGGTCTGTTCTAGCGCGAACCTCCATAGTGCCTCCGGGCATAGCGGCTCCAGTTGGATATAATCCATGATCGCGAAATATTTCCGGGGCTTCTTTCTTTGCTTGTATATTATCTCTCAAAGATCCGTTTATTCTAGCCCTATTTCCAGCATTGTGTACCCTGGTCATACGGCTATCCCTAAACATTTGGGATAGAAGTTCGGACAGTCCTTCCGGACGGGCGGGCTCTCTTAATACGTGGGACACTAATCTGAGCTTATCCATAACCGATTTTTTTCCACCCAAGCCTTTAAGCCCTGTAGTCCTAATCATAGCCAGCTTCTGTAACGCAGCTGCTTGTATATCACTTGATAACTTTGTAATCATCATGCATTCCTTATACTGTCCCGGGCGGAACTGAGTTCGTTAATAAGCTCGGGGTACTTGCCTAATAATAGATATACCACATGGCCCCTGTCTAAGCAAGACGCCGATACAATTTGATGTAACATAAATCCTCTGCGCTCAGAAGTTTCTACTTTCTCCACCGTGTAGAACATCATTTTATCTGGATTAAATATAACATCTTTAGGATTTAAACAGGGGTAGTTGCTAAAAAATATGCGGGCCTCGTTTGGCTCCATCTCTCCCCATTGAGGGAGTTGTACCAACTTATGATCTGGAGTCATGTTAGCCCACCCAATAATAGGGGCGTAATATCCGCCCTCTATATGTGATCCAAAACAATCGTCACACCTGGAAGTTCTAGATCTCTGTTTGTCTACATCCCAGCACAGACATTTAGGACCGAGTGTTTTAAGATTAAACACTGCTACGGGAGTGCCTATTCCGTGGCGCTTATTCTTTAGGAGAATGTTGTTCCTTCTGACTATTTCAAGGGCCTCTAAATTAGGCAGTGACTCCAGTTTGTGCGGAGTGGACTCAGCTGAAATAGAAGTAGAACGTTGCGTGGCAACTATTCTATAAAATAACGAGCGCCATATCTTACGGTACCATATAGTATCTACGTATTGGGTATCGTGGTTGAACTGAAATATAGTAGTGTATCCCGAATCAGACGATTCTGATCGTTGCAACTCAAAGATATAATCCCGGAAGTCCTCAAGAGATTGTGAGAACTTCCAGGATATTAATATCTCATCCTGCCCTATTGGACGCGCTCTAGTTATTTCAGCAGATATCATTATTACGCCAGTCTAGACAATTTTGCACACGCCACTTTTACTACATCCTGTTCGAAAGAATTGAGACTTCCTTCTTTTTCTGATCCGAGCCCGTTGTTGTCAGTTTGGCCTGTCATCGGCTCACTAGGAGGGGGCCCTGCCATAGCCGGGTCCATTCCGCCCATTCCCATATCCATCCCACCGCCCATGCCCATTCCGCCACCAAACAATTCTCCTAGCATTCCAGCCATCTGGTTGACAGTGTCGTTGGTCTGCATGATTGCCTGGTTCTGCATCATGTCAGTCTGGTCATTAGCGTTTAGTCCGGCACTAATGCCGTTAATCATGGCCATGTCCATGTTATTCTGCATCATATTCTGCTTGTTCACGGCGTTAGATCCAATACCTGCCATCCCGCCGCCAAGGAGAGCGCCCGCGCCCATTCCGATGGGTCCCATTCCCATGCCACGTCCTGCCATACCGCCGAGGGCAGCTCCGACCATACTCATTAGAGGCGTAGACAGTGTGCCCTCATTACCGATGAGACCATTGATTGAATCCATGATCCCGGCCATCTTTTCATTAGCGCGTCTTTCGATATCGTGCTTGATTGACATTTATTTCACCTCGATAGATTTCGTCTGCCTGCAACATACAAATTAAGATATTCTGAGGAAAATCCTCCGTAACATTGTTCCAGGTTGATGCTTTCTTTTATAGCTTGAGCGGACATCCTAAATTCATTGATAAGTCTTTGCAGCGTTCTTTCGTAGTCAGCCGCCTTTTCCTCAACAACTACCTGTGTTCCGCTATCGTTATACTGAAAGGCATTGCGGTTAAATTTGTGAATAGCTGATTTAAGGGCAAATATAGACGCCCCATCCAGCCACAAGGACAAGGACGGGAACGACATAATACCTGCTTGAATTGCTAATGGAGTAACCGCAGTATTGTAATAATCCAACGCCAGAAGTAGGAAGGTTTGTAACTGCCTGTCAGTAAATTCTTGACCTTCAATCAGATGATTGTTTTCTTCATAGTCCATGAGGTAGTCACGAAGAGCTATTACAAGCTTTTCGAGCCTGTCCATCTCAGGCGTCATGTTGGATATTACAGGCTCCATTAGGCTCTCCGTCTGCGGGGTTTGATTGAATCCTTAGTGGAATCGGTAGATCCTTCCACTGGTTCGGAAGCTTCTTCGGCTATTTTTTCGGATACTTCATCCACAGGAGCTTCCGCTGGCTCAGCCATTTCTACGGTCATCTGCACAGAAGTTACCGGGAGAGATTCCTCCGAGTTTACTTCTACTACGGGAGCCTTTACTTCTACAGGTTTAGCTGTTTCAGCTACTAGGGCGCCCTCTCCAACTGATATTACTTCGGCTGCAATGAGCTTATCCATACCTGCGGCCATAGCAAAATCAAATTCAGATTTTGATACAGCGAGCATCCCACCATTAACTTTGCAGTATGACTTCATTTCTACAATACCTCTCGGCAGAGAAATATGCACTGCATACATATTGTTTGATTTTTTACCTAGTTTCAGATTTGGCATTAGTTACTCCCCAAATATTAGATTTGATATAGTGTCTGGTGTATTCATTAGTTTATCGTACAAACTACTAGCGAGCTCTTCCCCCTTAAAGGGTAGCTGCGAATACCACGGGATATTTCCACCGGTCATATCTTCTATCGCGCGCCGTGAGGCCCTTATTTGAGCCAGGGGGTTGTACCTTCCGAGGCCTTCTCCCCACTTACTCGGGGTCAGCACCCGCTCCAATCCAGTTAAGCCCTCTTCTTCTATACCTTTAGTGTAATCGTCCATGTATGAACTTTGAAGTTTGGACAATAGTTCTTTCATTCTACCTGATCTGCGGGCCTGGTACACGGGATCGTAGCTTCCGAATATTCCGGTATTTCCAGTTTCAGGGTCGTTGTTTACGTCTTCGTTCCACCACTTTTTAGCTTCGTCAATATCGGCGTCTCGCCTGATATCGCGTAGAATAGCGTTAAACTTAGGGGACCTGTCCGAAGAAACCCCCTTAGCTTTTAACATTTGAGCATACTGTTTGGCTGCTTCAGCTTTCCTTGGATCAGTATCCTTAGAAAATAATGGAATACCCTCATTGGAGTATTCTTCTGATGCTGCCCGAACAAAGTTGTCTCTACTGGCCGGGGAATTTAGTGCTTCTTGCATTTTAGATACTAGTGCTGCTCTGGCATCGGACGCCGCGTTTGCAGGCACATTATTTCTTAACATAGACTCGACATTTGCGCTCATATTTTTAGCGCTTAATATCGGAGTAGGTCTCGGACTAGGGGCGAACCCGGCTATACCTAGGTTAGACCTATTTCCAGGCCGCCCAGCTAAGACTGGAGTTATATTGTTGTCCACTTGATCAGCTATAGCTGGGCCGAATCCTCCAGGAATAAATCCAGAGGACAGTCCCGCTCTGAGTCCCATACTGGCGGGGGATACCCTGACGTCTCTAGGGGCGTCGGCAATCCCACGCAGCTGAGCGCCGACGTTAGGTATAGTTTTAGTGTCCACCCCCGTAAAGGGTAGACTGGCCATATCGTCTTCAGCGGCTGACTTAGACATACTCGCTAGTTTAGAATTGGCTACCTTTATGACGTCATTAATAAGGCTCATAAAGCCCTCCTTATTCTCCAACTGGAGGTGTGGATATTTCTACTACGACAAGTCCGGCGTCAATCTTTGCCTGGAGGTCAGTTTCTGCGAGCATCTTAGCATGAGCTTCTGCTGTTACCATAAGTCCATCTGGGTTGTTTGCCTGAAACTGGGCGACATCTAGAAGAGCGAATCTTTCGTCTGCGGGCTTCGCTACTACGGGGACAGATACAGGGATCTTCACGCCCTTAACAGCATTAGCACCAAGCTTTATTTTAACAATACTAGTAGCCATTGGTTTTCTCCTTAATTAAAAGGGGATGAGGACAAGTCCCCATCCCCTTGGTGAGCATCCTTAACTATCCTTAAGAGATAGTCAGTTTAGCCATAGCGCGGGTGTTACCAAAACCAAGTCCAACGTATTCCCAACCCTTCATGAAGATGTTTTCAGCTTCACTGTTGACCCAGAATTTTGCATCACCGAGGGTGAACATATATCCAAGGTACTGAGGATCAGTGAAGGCCCAAACAACATTGTGAGGGACCAGGTCTTCTTTGAGAGTTACGAAACACTTGCGGCCAAGGAGAGTTCCTTCCTTGTACCCGTAGCGGGCAACATCCCAAGCGCCGATATCGAATACTTCATTGCCCTGAGTAGCCCAATCGTTCCAGGTGGTTTTTGACATCAGGAAACATGCAGTTTCCAGTTCATCGCCATCCAGAGAGTTGGTCAGAACAGTGAGAGCTTCTTTATCGATTTTGTGAGAAGCGGTAGTGACGTTGAATTTCTTTCCGCCTGGTCTACTGACGATATCTTCGCATTGATTGATGAAGTTTACATCTTCAACCTTCATCATCATTTTGACGATATCTTCTTCGATCAGAGAAGTGATCGGCATTTCATAGGCCAGGAGTTCAGCTTCAGTTTTGGTATACATCGGGCTGCTGATTTTGAACAGGCCGATTTCGAAGCGCTTGCCCTTAATGTACTGCTGGTTCGGGCGACCACGGAAGGTGAGAGCTACAGCTTCAGCTTCGGGAGCGATATCTTTGACGATAGTCAGAGTATCGTGATCCAGAGCGCGCTGGCAATCAGCTTCAGTTACCGGAACTGGAGGCAGGATCTTGCGGCAGAACGGAGCTTCACGAATGCGCAGTTTGATATACAGTTCGCCTGCCTGAGCAAGCTTCACGTTATCTTTGGCGCGAGCAGCGTCAATGAACAACTGATTCAGATATTTGGTATCAACATCGTAAGCCATTGGTTATTTCTCCTTTTATAGATTATTCGGTTAGTCTACCAGCTCAAAGTGCAGGAGACCATCATAATGGGGAGCCTGGAAGACCAATGCTTTGACAACATTACCAGGAGCAGCAATACCGAGCTTCACGACGCCATCAGTATCAAGCTTAAGGGTAAGCTCTTTACCTACGAAGGACACTGGGTCACTTGCATCCGGGAAGTCTGCGGCCACAAATACGTCAGTCTTTCCGCGAATTCCGCCGCCACGAATAACAGTCATTTTACCAACAGCACGAGCGTCAGTTCTGTCTTTTTCCATCCACAGCATTTTTGCAAGCCTAGTGGCGGAATCAGTGCTGACGGAGGCTGAGCTACTCATAGTCCAGTGCTGGGCAGCATCGCCTACTGGAGAGAGCCACTGACCTTCATCATATACGGCATATTTACTTCTGTCGAGTAGAAGGACATCTTCTACATCATCCATTGATACGAAACGATAGAGATCCAACATTGTTGTAATCCTCCTTATTTATTACCGGCGAGTACTGAATAAAACGCTTGTAGCGGATCATTCATGTCGATTCCTGATTTTCCAGCCCCACTATATACTTCACCCATGGAGGCGACTTTTTTAGTGAGGTCGAGGTCCATAGCCTCTCGCACAACTGCAAGGTCTTTGCTCTTTATAGCGGCAAACTTCTCGTTAACTTCAGCAAGAGTCGATTCGTCCAGAACTAGCTCCATGGCTATTTTAAGGGCTTCGGCTTCTTTCTTAAGCTCACTGTTCTCTTTGTCTGCTTTAGCGACCTTTTCTTTAAGGACCGAACTTTCTGCTTCGAATCCTTTTATGCAAGCGGAGGCTTCTTTAAGCGAACGAATAATTAGTTCTTTCTTCATAAAGTGCCCCTCCTAGGTGCTATGATTATACCAGACCGTTTTTGGCAAGAACCTGCAGAGCGCCGAAAAGTTCTGGATTAGTCTTCTTGATCTGAGCGAGTTTGGCTACGCGAGGATCAGAGTTAGACGCGGTCTTTTCATTCTTATTTTTCAGGATAGCTTTAGCTATTTTCTGAGGGGCGCCTTTGGCCTGTTCGGCTACGATAGCAGCAGCGACTTTTTCCTGGACGATCTGATCAGAATATACGTCAACAACGTGGTTGTAGCCTACGCTTGCGAACTTTTCAAGGATAGCAGCTTCTTTAGCAGTATAAACTACGAGCTTGCCTTCTTTGATAGCTTCTGCCATACCTTCGGTATTGGGAGCTTCGCCTTCAATCAGATCGCCAGTAGTTGATACATTGTGGCGTTCTGGATTTGAATCGGCAGCAGATTCTACGCTAGAGAGCGGGATGATCTGATCTTCAGCGCGAGCGGCCTGAGTGGCGGCACCGTCAACTGAACTTGTTCCAGTGATAACATTTCCCTGGGTGTTCGGGGCATCCAGGACGGCGATTTTTAGCACGGCCTGTGCGATTTTCTGAATGTCCTTATCGCTGAGCTTCATTGAGCCCTCCTTGTTTTCTTTTTCTTCTTCAGAAGATTCAGAACTACCTTCTTCTTTTTCATCTTTCTTTTCTTCGCTAGATCCGCTCTCAGCTTCTTCAGCTATTTTGTCGAGAAAAGATGCGAGAGACGAACCTTTTGTCTTAGAAGAAGCGACCTTTTCCAGACTGGACTCGAGGGCGCTTACTTCTTCAAGAATTGAAGCCAACTTTACCATGATGGTACTCCTTTCGACATGTACTGTGGCATACATACATGTATACCAGCAATAATTTTGCGTGTCAACAACTTATTTAAACAAAACTTTATGGAGGCTGTGTAATACAGACTCTTTATTCCTATGCAATCCCGCTTTTGATGCGGATTTTATGTACTCTGAAGCAGTCTTCTCAGCACCGGCAAATTTTAATAAAACAGCTAGCGAAAGTGGAAATGCTATTTCCGGTCTTGATAGAAGTCCCGGCGAATACTTTCCAGTAAACTGGGCATCTTCCATTGCGCTATTTTTAGCTTCATTAGTTACCAGCTTGGACGCTCCGTACGCTAATGGAACAGATAACAACGTTTTAGGAACCATACGCTCCAGACTTCCACGTTTAGTCATATTGCGCATATTGACTTGCAGTATGGCATCTGTAAGGGCAGCCTCAACCGCTTCTGGACTATTTGGATTCATAAACTGCATTTCCTGGACGGGATCGTTTACAGTATGGGGAATGTCTTTTAACGCTGCTAGCAGCTTAGGTCCGCCTAAACCGCTTAGCACCCCTATTTGAGATAGCAGATCGGCTCCAAGTCCTTTATTGAACATATGCCCAAACGCAGACACTAGCGATCCTACCAATAGGTAGGTCTTTAACGAGTCTATTCCTCTGCCCAATCTGGACGAAGCCTGTTCGATGTCATTCTGTCCAAGAAGATACTTGAAATCGTCAGACATGTGCACCGGCATTACTGCAGCACCAGTCTTCTCTAGCGGAAGAATTATCTTGAGGGTTATCTTTTTTATATTATCAGGGGACAACGTGCGGTTGTTTATTACGGACTCGGCGAGCATACCCAACGCCCCCATATCAGGCATAGAGTCAGCAAAATACTTCATAACCTTAGTGGGGTCATTAAGCATCACCGATTGCATTCTATCCAGAGAGTCTGCAACATCTTTCATTCCAGAAGATACCAGGACTATACGCTGCACCTCATTAGGTCTGAGGTATACCCTATTTTTTATGAACGAATTAAGAATGGAAAAAGGATCGTCAGAGCATCCGCCTATGGAATCCAAGGTACTGGCAGAAAGATCTCCCCCAAGTAGCGACTCGAACTTCTTTATTAGATTCATCATTCCTGAACCTATAGCGGCGTCACCACATGAACACTCTTCTGGACCCATATCTATCTTAACTTCTGATCCAGAAGCCGTCTTGAGCACTTCTGCTGCTCGCTCGCATGACGATTTCATTATACTAGTGTGCGCTATTTTAGTGAGGACCCTAGCCGTAGGATCAGCGGGGATGGTGACTATAGATATATCAAAGAATTCAGGATCCCTGTTGATAGCGAACGCTTTTCTGCCATCCGGCAACATTTTACCTAGCCCCGGGTTGTCTCTAAGGTGCTCACAGTATTCGGCAGGTGTTTTTGCCCGGTTATTGCATATGCTGCAGAAGTCACTATCTACCCTGCATCCCATACTTACATTGACCATCTCACCATTGTTTATTTTCTCGGCAAACTTTGGGTCCAGTTTGGTCAAGTCGTATTCTACAATCAATTCTACGCGGTGCATGGTGTCATTATACGCCGATTTTATTACTCTGCCATATGCCTTTTCAGGATCCTTATTTATGTGATGCATAAACGGATGCCCGTTGGTAAAGGTGTGGTGATATTTTTTCAGGGCATCTTCGTAGAAAGCATCGCCATTTCGATTGCAGGAAAAGAATTCTGTTGCCCCCATAGCATTTATGAGGGCAAACAGCTTATCTTTTACGGGTTTTAAACTCGCTATGAACTCGCGTATTTCAGGAGCCCACGCGCAGTCAGACGCCAATTTGACATTGATGTCAGAACGGTTAAGCAATCTAACAGTGGGCTCCCCATAGTTATCGTATGGCGCGAAGTCTAGTAGTTTAATCATAGATATTATCCAGTCCAGTCGGAATCTACCATAGCGTTGAAGTCGTTATCGTATGCTTTTGTGCCAAGTCCGGCCAGAGCCTTCATAGTTTCCAATCCACCACTTCCCTGATTGATGTGTCCAGAGATCTGAGCTAGCTGTCCAACTACATTATGATCGATTCCGCGCATGCCATACGAAGCCATATTAGATATGAACTGTCCAGCTACGAGGGGATTGGTAGTAAGCTTAGGGGCGAAGTCATCCAGGACACTCCAGTATTTATCTACTTGAGCTCTGGGCATTTCCGCGAGCTCCGGGAATTCCTCAAACATTTGATGGTATGCCAGCTCCTTTTTTACGGCGTCTTTAGCTGTTCCGTAAAGAGTAGACGCGCCCATAGCACCTATAGTACCGAGACCCAACATATTGAGCGCGCTTATTACGCTGGGCATGCCCTCAGATCCGAGCAGTCCCGCGAGTCTTCCACCGACTCCGGCAGTCTTAACATTGTTGAGATTGTCTACCAACTGATTAGCCAGAGTAACGTCTGCTGACCCGACCTTCATGGTCTTAGTACTGCTTTCTGATTTAACATTCTGCTTACTCTGCGGAGCTGCAGGTTTAGCCGGTCCTTTTGCACATCCAGCTACTTTAGCTCTGCGCTCGCGTATTACATCCAGTAATGTCTTAGGCATCTTAGTACTCCCTATCTTGTTATTGAGTGTGTTAAAATCGTTTTCAAACTGCTCAGTTGGAGGCGTTATTCTAGATAAGGGCTTATTATTCATTAGAGATTCTTTCATGTCGGTGCCCCCTCCCAACGCCAGCGAGCTGGCAGCTATACCAACTGGATGAGTAAACGCCCATCCAAAGACCTTGTCCACAAACCCCATCTTTTTCATTCGAGTTCTTCCCCTCTTATCGTAGGGTGCGACATCAGGGCGCTGTCTAGAAATTCTATCTTAGACACGATATAATCTTTGGCTTTTTCCAACGAAGACATTTCTGAATCATGCCTCATTACTGTGTCCAGATGCTTCAGAATCGGATGCTTCTTGTTTACTACAGCTTCTGAGGAGTTTCCAACCGCATCCTCAGTGTACTTCTTACCCGCTTCCTTTATGGAGATGCCCCGGTCTTTCAGACGCATGGCAATTTTGTTGAAAATAGAAAAAATCTTATTCTCTGCTTCCGGATAAGTAGCTCGGGCCGCCACATACGCTCCTGCAATATTTTCGCCTCTCAAAGCTGCGGTCTTTAGCATATCTTCTAAAGCTAATTCAGCTTCTTTTGCAATCACAGTAGATTCGGAAATAGCGGTGTCCAGCATGTCCCTGTAGTGCGACAGTTTGTTAATGGTTTTTCTAAGCTCAGTCTTTGACACCTTGGCCTCTTTTACAAATAGCTGGGCCAGCTTCTCAAATTCAGCCGTCTTAGTCTTACTGGAAATACTTTCCACTTTGTCCACAGGGGGTAACAGATCTTTGATGCTGGAGATAGACGAATCCGCCTCCTGTAGCACTATAGACGAAGTAGTGTTCAGACTCTCCGCGATCTTTTCCTGGTCTGCGAGTTTGAAGGTAAAATTACCATTCTTGTTTTTATCCCAAAGCTCATCATATGTAGATACGTTTGCGGATTCGCAAATCCTAGCTACTTGATGCGGATTAAGACGAGCTTCTTTAGCCATGGAGGTTATAGTCTCGTTCATATCCACGTTATCTTTTAGATACTTGACAGACGCAGTTTTGCCCATCATTTTAAGTTCAAGTTCTGATTTACTCATCGTAATCTCCAGAGAATAGCATTATATCTATAAGTACCGCATATGGGTGTCAGTGTCAAGAGGCATACACTGATAGCTTAATATTCATATTTCGGAAATCCTCGGATATCTTTTAATCGCTGCATGGCAGAATCCATAATGGATGCAGGGATACTCCGCATGCGCAATCTCCGCAAGTCGTCAGATACATTAACCCTGTCTGAAGTTATGGCGTAACCCTTCTGGGGCAGAGGAACAATCCCAGGGAACGCCGTCCAGTCTACCGCTTCACCCCTAGCAGGGCTAGAATGTAGCCCTGCTTGCCATGCCAAACCTTTCATATTTCTTGGCTTTGAATATAGTCTAGCCAGATAATCTGGCGTACCTTCTGGAACTGCAGCGGATAGTGTGTTCATATAGTCGCGAGAAAGGGCCACTCCAGGGTAGCCTCTACCCATGAAAGCTTCTGCGGGCAGTCCAGTTCCAAAATACACTTCATTTATACCTACAGGAGAATGTTTACTATTTGGCCCCGGTTTAATCACCCCTGAACGCATAATCCCCTCCATGCCCGGGGCGGTAGTGCCGTGAAAATTATGAGAGCCGGTGCTGAGCATTTCTATAGCTCGGCGATACTGTTTCTTGGCTAGCGGAACCGAGGCCAACTTCTCTGTAGCCGATTTATATATATCCTGGGCTAATTTTTCTAACACATTATCTCCTATCACTGTGCAGTATATGATCCGCCGTCATCTTACACATCATGTACGAATGAAAGGCATCGTCCGGAAGAACGTGGTCATAGTACATATCACGCCCATTGTCTCTAAAATTAACACAAATAGTGAGGAAATCGCTAGAGAATTCTTTGAAATCACTCCAGCAGAAGAAGTCCACCTTTTTATTTTTTATCTCAACAAAGCGGTCAGTCATGCATTCGGTACGGTTGAACAACATTCTTCCCGCTTCAGGGATCCACCTAGCAGTAACCCTAAGTGCATCGTTAGCCTGCCACTCTATTATCCTGCCCGGACCCACTGCCTGCTTTAACTGCGCATTGTGCATAAATCCTCCGCCCCAGTCAACGCCTGTGGCAGTTATGCCTAGTCTGTTTATTACCTGCGCAATGTAATTGACTTGATAAGTGGGGTCAGACTCATTACCTGTGAACTTTTTCATCCCTAACAGATGGAATCTATCGGCCCAGTCATAATATCCAAGAGTCATTACTGTATACCCAGTAGCACTTCCACCGCGCAGAGATTTCAAGCTGATATCTCCGTGTCCCCAGTCTACGCCTAAAAATAGATGCATATCCTGGAGCTCCTGCGTGCGGACGAAGCTCATCTTTACGCCCGGACGGCAAACTTCCTGCAGTTCAACTTCGGTTATTGGGTTGGCGCTGTTATCGCAGGGAAGTGCCATGACTTCGTTTGCAAACTTGGCGGCGGGGTAGGTATTCAGCTTCTCTATGATCCTGTTCCACTTGACGGTTGGAGATATGATCTGGGGCACCCGGAAGCCTGCCATGTATATACCATTTCCAAGGGGCTTCTTGGCCACCCATTCTCCCTGAGCGTCTTTAGGAATGTCCTTCTTGCAACGCTTACATATGATCCCTTTCGGACCAATGTTTTCATTCATCAGGATATTCCACAGATTGCAGTGAGGACATTTTAATACCCACTCGTTCTGGGTGCTTCTGTACCATAGTTGCGCCAAAGTGTTATTAAGAGTTTTCGGTGTGCCCGCATAAGTTCTCCACTGGTACTTGGAACCGGATAAACATTCTTCAATAATGGGCACGTTGCCCATGATAATATCCTGGATCTCGTCTATGGTTACTTTATCCGCGGATATACCTCGGATAGCATCGGCGGTATGAAATGCGTAGCGTAGCGTGATGCTGGCACCGGTAGTAAACGTGCGTTTGTTCACATTACTGATTACCTCGCCATTCATACACAGCTCTTTAAATGTGGGGGAGAACTGAATGAATGGGAGGAGCTTGCTGTTAGAAAATTCTGAAGTCTGGTCCTGACGCGGAGACACATATAGAATGTTAAAGAATGGAATCGTAGCCACATCAACAAGACTATCCGATGCCAGGAAGGTCGACTTACCGTACTGTCTGCCCATCATCAGCAGCGTATCTGATTCTTCTATATCGTACAGCGACACCATTGGCTTTCTAGTATCTAAGCTGTATGGCTCGTTGTTTAGTCTCAGCAGATGCTGGACTAGATGGGATTTTTTGCAGACTATGGGAGTCACATGTATCCTCCATTAAAATACACGGCTAATTTTTCCAGCATAACTTAAGCAGCCTCCCATTGATCAAAAAATTTGCGGATAAAGTGAGGGTCTACTGCTTCTTCCACCTTCTTAAGATTGGAGTTAATTCTGCCTAATCCACGAGTCAAGTCCTTTGCAGCTGCGGCAGACTGTCTTCTAATCTTGTGCCCTTGATCTGCTAACGCGCCGGTCTGCAAGGATAGATGTTCTACCGATGGACTGCCAGATATCCAGTTATCTTTCAGTGGATCTCGAGCCAATACTGAGCTTACATTTTGCTCATCGGCTATGCGTTTCCGGATTGACTCATTCCATCCTTTGTTGGGGTCGTATAGCCCAAAAAAAGATTTTGGCTTCAGGTTCTCAACTGTCCCTCCCATACTAGCGGGAGACAAACTGTAATATAATGCTCTGGCCGAGGTATCAGCTCGCTCCTTATTAAATTTATCCGCCCCCGTTGTCATCCATTCGGGAAATTGTTTGCCCCGTAATAGACTTCGGAGTGGGTATTCATTCGCCGGGTAGTGATCTAGCTTCGATGCGATTTCGTTTATTCTGGGGAGATTAGCGGGATTTTTGGATACTCTTTCCATTATCCTCCTGAACTTTTCCAGGCGCCCCAGGCTATGCGCATTATACCTGGGGTCCATAATAGCGTTACGCATAGCGTTTATTATATAATCTACCGTTACTGCAGTCTTTTCCATAGCGGATTTGGCTATATCTTGGGCTAATTTTTCTATCATTACATTACATCTCCATCAAATTTATCCGGGCTTTTAATATCGCCCTGACTTATCTTCTCCAACTGGAACTTTAGCGCTTCTACAGCATTAGTGCTCTGGGAGCTGGTGGCACTCTTATACTTCTCGGCAGCTTTCATGGCGAGCTCAGCCCAACGTATGACTTTATTGGTACTTTCTGAGTCCTCGTTGGACAGTGACGCTTTGAACTTTAAAAAAGCCTCATTCATTACTTCAGCCAGGACATCCTCTAATTTAAGGATGTTCTCGCCCGTGAGCTTCCACTTTACCTGAGTATCCCTCTTATGGAACGCATCCAGGAATAGACATCTATTTCTTGGCGACACAACTCTGCTTATGTAATGGTACAGTTCTAACTTAGTGACTACATCCACATTCCAGAAGTATTTTCTAAAAAGGGCTATCGATCTAAGGGTCAGTACCATCCTGTGTTTTGTGAACAAAAGGTCCACAACTTCCTGGTCAGTGCTTCCATACAGCATTGCGCTCATCACAAGCGGGTGCAAGGTAGAGTCTGTGAGTATCAGCAAAGAATCTTCCCATTCTGGATCCCGCTTTCCTGCTAATACGGGTATCATTTCGTCAATGTTTAGGAATGACACCGCTGACGCCGCCCCCTTTAAAAACTCATCGAAGTTATATTTTGGGCCAGGCGTAATATAGATTAAAGCATAGTCCGGCACATTTTCAAGTACCGAACTCCTCTTGTCATCAAGCTCGTCATGGGACGGAACCGTTAGTCGCAGCGCGCGGATCCTATCGGATATAGTTTCGTTTCCATATCCTTTTATCAGCAGTGCTTTGAGATAGTTTTCGAACGGGTACATCATGGCGGATCACATATTTCCCTCTAGAGATTTTATAATTCCATGAAGAGACGTCAGAACATTCTTTACATCCTGCTCTTCAACCATTGTGTTTCCAAGTCTGGTTGACATTAGAAGTTTAGCCAGAGCTTCTTCCGCGACTTTCATCTCAGGGATGGCAGTCCCAAATTCCCGCATATTATCCGGAGTTAGGTAGTTCAATGCCAATACGGTATCGACGGTTTCTTCGTCTTCCATTACGGCGGCTACTTTTAGTGCAGACATCTTGTCTACCTTCTGCTTCATATTGCTGGAGGCGGTTGGCTTGGCCTTGTCAGAAGTAACATTTTTAGCGCGCTCTCTAACATAAGCGCCAGTTCCCGGAGTGCCGCTAACAAGGTCGAAAGTCTTTATCTCGCCCGCGGCTATTTTAGACATGGACTGCAGAACACCAGATCCCTCAGACTTTCTGAGTAGAAGCATCGCAGCAGTTTTGGATGTAATGGTAGGTTCATTAGACCCTATCTTTATTCCTACATTGTCACGATCCCGATTCCACATGCGAACAGTGGCTACTGGAGAATGAGATCCTCCGCGAAGTCGTATCGCAGATTTTAGGTCAGAAGCAGATTTAATCACAGTGGAGGTTTCCTTAGGAAGTGACAGTATTGGGTATCCCTCCGGAACATACCATACCTCTGCGGTCTTTTCTACCAGACATTCTTTGGGCACGTATTTAGTTCTAACAGGAGCTGACAATCTGGCATCGGAAGAAATTATGTAGGCGACCTTTCCTCTGAATGACGTTCCAGATACTACGGTGACAGGATCTCCTGCCAATTTCATAGCGGTAACAGAGGCGATCTTAGTCGGCGCAGTAAATTCTACTAGCCCAGTATCAGCCGATACATCTACCGGGACAGACACTATATTATTGACCCGTAGCTGAGCAGCACCCTTCATATACGCCGTCTTATTCATCTTTTCAGTCGAGGGCTTTCCAAGCATTTCTCTCTGCAAAGTATATTTTCCATCGGCACACAGTCCGATATATCTGGATTCGCCTGCGGCAGTCTTAACGACCCCAACAACTTCCACTCCCACAGGAGAGAATTTGTCAGCAGTATAGCAGGTATAGCACCCTTGTTTAGTTATGGGGGCATGCTCATCAGCAACTACTGGAATAGAATCGTTCCAGGTAAAAGCCATCTTAGAATTTTTAAGGTTACTTATAATCCGAGCATGATCCAGCCCGGCTTCTTTAAGCCAGGTAACAAGCTGGTCTCCGTCACATTCCAGATGTCCTATTGCCACCTTATTCTCATAAATTGAGGCAGACTTCACACTGAATTTTCCTGGCGCGATCATATAGATGACCCTATCGCCATTAAATACAGCACGTCCGTTTAAATGCTCAGCGGTTTTTTCCACGTCAGTAGCATCTAGTACAGCAGTAAATCTGCGTTTGGCTATCTTGTTCAGCGCAAGCTTTCTGAGCAGTCCATTGCTATTCTGAACTTTTTGAATGAGCTCATCACTGAGAGGTCTGTTAAGGGCAGACATCTTGGTTGCGAGCGAACTGACTACTCCCCCGTTATACGCCCCTGGGGGACTAATTCGGTTAGTCATCCCGTTATAGGCCATAGGAGGAATATCGGCTTCGTCCATAAGACCCGTACCCAACTCTGGACTAGTCAGAAGTCCAGTTAGCTCCTCATTATCCAATGGGTGCCACTGGCCTTTGTATATGTATAAATCTATTGGCGCAAGCTTTCCGGCTTTGACCACGATAGGGAACACAAGAGAGTCATCAGGCTCTGCGCCTATTTGAACTACGTAACTGCCTTTTGCGTACAGTTTGTCCTGTTCGACAGAATCGAAATTAAGCTGCCCGGGGTTATTCATCAACGCCGGAACATGACTCATCAGGGCACTCTGTATTTCTATAGGCCAGTTAGAGATATCTTCAGACAAATCGATACCCGCTCCGGATACTTCTCCAGGTGCATCAGTAATAAACAGATCTTCTAACATTGTGTAATCTCCCTATTTATTTAAACATGGACTGGATGGTTGGTCCGACTTGTCCGTTACGTATTCTTAATACTAGATCGTCTATAAGCTCCTGGCTGGTGCCTTGTGATCTTAGGTACTCTACAAATCGAGTTAGTTTATCAGTAGCGTTTTGAGTAGACGCTCTGTACACGCCACCTGCTGCAGCGCCACCGCCAAGCAATGCTCCTAATGGACCTGCCATAATTCCACCGCCAGCAGCTCCGGCAGTTCCTGCGCCCAGGGTTTTAAGCGCTACATCTAACTTGTTAGGATCGGTGGCATTAAACCTATTGATATGTAGGTAGTCCATAAGTGACGCACCTAGATCAGCCATATCCTGGTCTTTTATTTTAACGGCTCCAGACTGCAATTTAGCGAGGGCAGCAACAATATCTTTGGGGTCGCTGGAAGCGGAAATTCCCAGCTGGTTTAACAGTGCGGGGTTCTTACCCTGCATCAATTCAGCCAGCACACGTGCCTTAGCCTGCGGACCGCCACGATCTACAGATCCTATCAACGGTATCTTCTCACCGAAGCTATGCACTTTATCGATAAGGTTTTCCAGCATTCCTCGAGGTTTACCAGCACCAATTTCATAATTAAGGAAATCTGAGACTGATTTTTTACCCGCGGCCAGTACATTAGGATCTACCGCAAAAGTCTTAGCTTTGTTTTTAAACGCGGCAGCTTCTAACAGACCCCTCAGTTTAGCTACAGGAAGTCTTTCCATGGCCATATTCATAGCTTCTTCTGGAGTCAGTTTAGCCAGTTCGGGCATCTTAGCTTTTACAGCCGAGCCCAGCTGCTTATCTATATTCTTGGCAGCTATGCTTCTAGCTCGAGCAGCTCCGCCAACTCCTGCGCCCATGGCGGCACCCATTCCAATAGCTTTAATTTTTTCCATAATTCCGCCCGGCCTTTTCTTAGTAGCGCCGAACATATTGGTTTCTTCTATGTCGGTGTCAGTGAGCGCCCCCATACCTCCGCCTATAGCGGCACCCACACCGGCACCTGGAGCTGCTTTAGACGGATCTTTGCTGATAACATTAAACGCTTCTTCAGCAACGCTCGGAGTAGACAACGTCTTTTTCACTTGAGATTTAGCATCTTCTTTAAGCAGTTTTTTTACGCCGCTATTCATTTCTTTTACAACGCTTTGCTGTCCTTTGGGATTAAGCTTGCCCATTATATCAGCAAGCTCATCTCCGCTGCTCCCTGCCAGGGTCCGCAGCTTTTTAAATAACAGCTCAATATTTGGCTTAGCAGTCTTTTCTACGTGAGCTATCTTTTCAACCCCCGCAGTTTTAGTAATAAATCCCATGCCTTGCAGCTCTGTCAATAATTCGTGTTTGCTCATTATAACACCGCCATTAATCTGAATATGTGTTGTCGGATTCACCTTCAACAGTTGCACCACAAGTGCACGAGTCTCCAACTAAAGTATGAGGTATTCCTTGAAAATTAGCAAATCCCGTTGCGATAACCTCATTTACACCGTGCCCAGGTATCGGGCATACGTGCGCATCTTTATCCAGGGAAGCTTCTTTCAGCTGTCCTCCTACATCTACTCTAACATTGTGCGCTACACCGGTAGTTATGACACCACCGTGGCTGGTGTGAGCACCTCTGTACGACATTTTAGCCATGATATCACCTTATCCGTAGAATTTCAACTCGCCTGTGTCGAAGTAAGTAGCTTCGGCGCGTCGTCTGCGAATCAATCCATCAGAATCAACTTTATTTCCATTTTTGTCTTTATGCTTAGTCCAGACCATGAACTGCTCCTTAGCGCCTTCGTAATCGCCAGAGTTCAACTTTCGCCTCAGTGTGGACTCCCTGAAAGCATTTGGCCCGACATTATACGCGAACGAAGTAAGCGCCGCGCGCTGGTTTGGAGTAAGGGGGACGGACACCATACTATCAACAGTAGATCCAAACGATTCTAATTCTTTGTTGAGTAGCTCTTCAGCCTTTTCCTGAGTGATAGTCATGCCAGGTCCGACCTTTACGCCATCCACAGATCCGGTGTGGCCGTATCCTATAGTCCACACACCGGCAGGGCACAGATACGCAGTCAACTTGCAGCCTTCAAAGTGTTTAACCAGGTCTACGGCGGATCCCTCGCCTTTATTAGTTGGGATATCCCGCATAGGACCGATATATTCTAATTTACAAGTTCCGCCGTTAGCGTCCACTACCTGTTTCACTTTTTCTTTACAATCTTCCAATGTAGCGACACTTCCGACTATTCCAAAGCACCCATCTGTGCCGGGGGGGTTGCCGTCTGGGTGTATTCTTAATAGTGTGCGCATCCTCCCGGCTCTAGGATCGTACACATCACTTATGGGAAATTTCCATGCCGAAGATCCAGAGTGGTCTATTACCGTCATTGCATGATGAGAAGTGGTCTGAAGTCCCCCAACCGTGTACACTCCATAAGGAATAGACCCGCCCTTACTATTGGTGGATCCGTTAACAAATTTATAGCTGCCCAAAACTTCATTATTGGTCCCGTATACAGTCATTACGCCTGTGTTCTTCATACCATTTGTAGAGGTAGACTGGGTCATGCACACTATTTGACCGCCCTGCGTAGGCGGAGGCGCGTTTCCAAGCTCACTTGGAGGAGCGTCTTCTCCTGCGGCCATTCCCTTAGGCGAGGCGGGGTTTAAATCCCCGGCAGGAGGTGCGGGTACTCCGGATGAAGGGGAATAGGAATCAAATTCGGCGGCTTCTGGGTCTACCACGCCCACCAAATTAGCAGTCTGCATCTTTCTATGTAAAATATCCTTAGCGGACATATCAGTGATCACTCCATTAGCTATTAGAGTGCTTTCTTCTTCCACCCTACGTTCTTCGCTATTACAATAAGTAATTACGTTCCCTTCGGTATCTACTGTAATGCTGGCCTTGTTACATATGTTAATGCTGAATATCAGCTTAGGAGAGCTTTTTTCTCCCTTACTGTCCAGAGCATATTTGCTTTCATTGACCAGTCCAATATTACCCATCATTATCTTAACGAAATTCTTCTCGTCGTCAAGCTTCATTCGGAAATAACCGGTAGTGATGGTATCCCCATCTTTATTTACAGTCATCTCCACACTTCCAGCAGCATTCACTATGTACAGCCTTTGGGAGTGCATAAATATCTGATTTTCTTTTGAATCTAAAATTACTTTACAGGCGTCGTTGTTATGGAGGATAATGCATCCCGCATTTTTCCTAATTTCAATGTAATTTCCATATGCAGTGCTAATGCACATATCGCCTTCCTGAAGGTCTTTTCGACCGTTGACAGGAGAGAATTGCTCCTCCATATTATCCAGGGGGATGAACCCCATGATGTACCATTCGCCATTGAACGCCCTTCCAACTAAAACCCTGGAGTTTGCTTCTGGACGGACATACATCCCGTGACCCCCGCCAAATGCGAACCAGGGGCTCATATAGGACACAAAGGGTATGTCGCTACCGCTATCCAATAAGACTCTGCAAGTATAGTCCTCGTTGACTACTACTACCTCACCTGTTTCTAGCGCCCAGTTGTCTACCTGGACCATTGGAGGGGCTTCGCTTAACAGTGAATTGTATCTTCCATGAACTGTATTAAAATTGTGTCGATCTTGGTATCTGAGTTTAAAATTGTTACTCATCTTTTATGCTCGACTCTCTACTCTCGAAGGCCGCTTTAAACTTCTTTAGCGCCGTATTCTTTATCTGCCTTACGCGCTCTTTGGTAACTCCCAGTATTTTTCCTACCCAACTAAGTGTTTTGGGCTCATCACAAGTGAGTCCCAGCATGTGATCCAGCACAAAATACTCTTCTTCCGTGACAGTGCGCTTTAACAACTTCATTAGCTCCGGTGATCTACTGTCTGTTATCCTCTCCAGGTTTCGATCTATCTTTTTAGAATGGAAATCTACCGCTTCTAGGGTACAGGAATGCTTTAATGCTCCGACTACCGCTATTATCTTATGCAGTCTATTCTCAGTCATGCTAAACTCAGCCGCAATCAGCTCGACCTTGTGTGGGTTATCTTCCATATCAGGCTCTGCGCTTCTCTTTTTGTACCTTGAGTATATAAAATGGAACTCTTCAGGGATCTGCAGCATATAGGCGTCTCTGTACGCCAGAGAGTACATATAAGTTTTTATCCAATATTGTGCATAAGTCAAAAAGGAAGAGATCTTGGGGTCGTACAGCTCTCTGGCTCGAGCTACCCCTAGAAACCCTTCCTGACGCAAATCCTCAGCAGAAGTATTGCACATAGCGGACAGGTATATTGCTACCTTATTTATGTACCATTCAGTCTTTTTGAGGCACTCGTCTAGTCCTAGTTGATTTTTTAGCTCTGATTTTATCAAAGACTAATTTCTCCCCTTCTATGTCTAGAATGTTGAGTATAAACACCATCATATTGGCCACCTTTTCCTTGACTTCAGTGGTTTCTTTTGATGCCGCCAGTACCCTCATCATACATACTGTAACATCCTTCATTTCAGACAGCAACTCTTTTTTCACCGCTGGAGGAGTTAGCCTCTGGGTGCCCATTATTTTTCTGACTTTTGACTTGGCAGTTTTTACTGTAGTTTTCATGCACGTCCTTATGGCATAAAGCCTGTGGTTGTGTTATTTATAGGGGGCTGAACTACTGGAACTCCTTTATTAGTAAGAAAGCTAATTGCTGATCTCAGCCTGTTCATTAGCCCATGCATCCCATTGCTTAACTCTATGCCCAATCCTAGAGCGGGGCTATTGCTATAATAGTTCATCATCTGGGAAGGTATTCGTCTGATCCTGTCCATATAAGAAGGAGTTGGAGTTGGAGCGGGAGTGGGTACTACGTACGGGGATTGTTGCATAAACTGCGCATTTGATTGTGCAAATTGTGACGCTTGCTGATTGGCCTGAGCTTGCGCTGCGTTCGCTGCGTGTCTGGCAGCTTCTACATCTGCGCCTGCCATATTGGAGTTCATGTGGACTGCCTGCTCCGCGGGCTGTTGCTGTCGTTGCTGTTGCTGTTTATTTGCCCGCGTCTTCTTTGTGCCTTTTACAGTTTGTGTCGGAGCCTCTCCCGATCCTGGAGTTGGGGTTGGGGTTGGTCCCGATCCTGGAGTTGGAGTTGGAGTGGGGGCTGGTCCGGATCCTGGGTTGGCAGGTGCGCCCGTGGCGGGGGTCTTC
>ENA-UPXM01001873-UPXM01001873.1-activated-sludge-metagenome-genome-assembly--contig:-NODE-1873-length-25857-cov-6.721572_pt1 | contig 25857 bp, 25 predicted proteins | sample MGYA00238178_ERZ772708 | MGnify/ENA primary metagenome ERZ772708 (study PRJEB29002, sample SAMN05720212) | activated sludge metagenome | isolation source: anaerobic digester from wastewater... | reverse complement strand
AGGGACTCGAACCCCCACGCCGTGAAGCACCAGATCCTAAGTCTGGCATGGCTACCAATTACATCACATCCGCAAAATGAACTTCTTTCCTTTTTTTGTGAGTGCAAATATAAATACTTTTTCTCTTCTAACCCAATAAATTTTCATTTTTTTTATTTTTTTCAAAATTTTAAAACTCTAGCTTCTCTATCTCTTCTTAATTTCTTACTTTTACACCTTTATATAATCAATTATGGAATTACAAGGAATAGTGAAAAAATTAGGTGAAGTTCAGACTTTTCCGAGCGGTTTTCAGAAGAGAGAAATGGTTGTAGTGACCGAAGAACAATATCCACAACCGATCAGTATCGAGTTTCTTAAGGAAAAAGGAGATCTGCTGAATCAATTGAAGGAAGGTGATAAAGTAAAAGTTTCCATTAATATTGGAGGTAGAGAATGGACTTCTCCTCAAGGTGATGTGAAATATTTTAATTCAATCACAGGTTGGAAAGTAGAAAAAGTAGATTCAAATGATTTCAATGAGCCTACTTCTGCAAAACCAGCAGATTCGCAAAGCACTGCATCTAAAACAGATGTCTTTGCTGAAGAAGATGACGATTTGCCGTTCTAGACTTATTAAGTAAAAAATACATTATAATCCTGCTTTCCAAAAAGCAGGATTTCATTTTGAAAATGATTCTTCTCGATCCTCATATCATTTCTTTTCCAGACCCAGAATCAACTGATTCGGAGAGTGGGTTATTGGCAATTGGAGGCGATTTGTCCGCAGAAAGAATTCATTTTGCGTACCAATTGGGTCTCTTTCCATGGTTTAATCCGGGAGAAGAAATCTTGTGGTGGTGTCCAGATCCACGGTTTGTTCTTTTTCCGAATGAGGTAAAGATTTCCAAATCAATGAGAAAAATTCTGCGCGACGAAGTTTTTAGTTTTACAGAAAATAAATGTTTTCGGGAAGTCATAGAAGAATGTCAGAAAACCTTTAGAAAAGACCAAGACGGAACCTGGATTTCCGATGAACTCATCAATTCTTTTGTTGAACTTCATCATTTAGGAATCGCAAAAAGTATCGAAGTTTGGCAAAATGAAGAATTGGTGGGTGGATTTTATGGAATTCAAATTGGTCATGTTTTCTGTGGCGAAAGTATGTTTGCCAAAGTGAGCAATGCTTCAAAAGCCGGGTTTATTAATTTTATTCAAAACAATAAAGAAAATTTAGAGTTAATTGACTGTCAAATTTTTTCCGAACACTTGGAAAGTTTGGGAGCGAAAATGATTTCTAAAAAAGACTATTTAACAATTTTAAAAAGAAATAATGAATCCTGAAAAAGAAAGATGGGTTTTACTGGTGGTACTTTCCATCATCTGGGGTTCATCATTTATCCTCATCAAAAAATCTCTGGAGCATTTCACTCCTTATGAAGTAGGAGCGTTGCGCGTTTTAATTGCAGGGATTGTTCTTCTCCCTTTGGCAATTCTGAACATCAAAAAATTCCCCAGAAAACATTTGAAGTGGTTAATTATTGCGGCAGTGACGGGAAATTTTATTCCAATGTTTCTTTTTCCGATTGCCGAAACTCAAATCAGCAGCAGTATTGCTGGAATCATCAATTCGATGATGCCCATCTTCGTTATTATTGTGGGAACTCTTTTTTGGAAATTTTCTACCAGTAAAAGACAATTAATTGGCGTTGCAATAAGTTTTTCCGGAGCCTGCATTTTAGCGCTTTCCGGAGGAGAAAGTGGCGAGTTGAAACTTATTCCAATTGTGCTTTTGCTTCTAGCGACTTTGTGTTACGCAATTTCTACTACCACTGTAAAATCAAAGCTTCATGAGATTCCTGCGAAAATTTTGTCGGCTTTTGTTTTTTCTTTCGTATTAATTTTGCCCTCTCTCATCACTTTGGTGTTTTCGGGATTTTTTAATAACCTTCATGCGAATGAGAATCTCTTTGTAGGATTGGGATTTGTGAGTTTACTTTCAATTTTTGGTACTGGTTTGGCGATGATGCTCAATTATCGTCTTCTGAGTATTTCAACCCCATTATTTGCTTCCACAGTAACTTTGTTGATGCCGGTTGTTGCAGTGATTTGGGGGATCTTAGACGGGGAGAAATTAACACCAATGCAAGGTTTAGGAGGTGTTGTAATTTTGGCTGGATTAATTTTCCTGCGAGCAAAACCTCTGGTCACAAAATAAAAAAACTGCAATGCCCGAAAGCATCACAGTTTGAAATAAATCTAATAAAAAGTAAAAATGAAAGGCGACAAAGATATATTTTGTTTTATTACAATGCAAATTATTCTTTAATAATTTTAAAATTGTTTAAAAACCGTTCACCCTTTTTAATATTTCCCTAAATTAGCGTCATGTTTATCAAAGATTATATCTCAAAAGATTATCCTGCATTTAATTCTAGCGACCGAATTGAGGATGCAAACGAAATCGCAAAAGAGTTTGGTTATTCGCACATTTTTGTAAAAAAGAAAGGCATTTATCAAGGCGCAGTCAGTCAATCTTTTTTAGAAGAAAGTCCAGAAGGTAGTCTCGGTAGTTTGGCGGTGCATTTTGAAAAATTTGCGATTCTAGATGATGGCAATTTATTAGATTCCATCAATCTTTTTCATGCTTTTAATGCAAACGTAATTCCTGTAATTTCCAGGGTCGAAAAATATGTGGGATACCTTTCCTGTGACGATATTTTTAATGAGTTTTCGAAATATCCACTTTTTTCCGAAAATGGAGCAGTGATGATTGTTCAGACTAATGATATGCACTATTCCTTTACCGAAGTCTGCAAAATTGTAGAATCTAATAATGGCAAGATTTATGGGTGTTTTGTGAATCAGATTGGCGAAGATTTTATTCAAATTACCTTGAAAATAAATAGTGAGAATCTCAGTTCTATCGATGAAACTTTCGAGAGATATGGGTACAATGTAGTTCACAAATACTATGATGATGAAAAAGAAGAATTGATGAAAGACCGATTTGGTTTTTTTCAAAAATATCTCGAATTTTAACTAATGAAATGCCATTTCCGTTGGTTGAATGAAAATAAAATGGTGTTGGTTTCCCATCTGACCAATAAAAAAATTAGAATCATCAGATGAAAGTAGCAATCTATTCTCAAAAAAGCGATTTAGATACTTTTCTGTATTTAAGCAAATTTGTGTCTGAACTTGAAAAACGCGGCGTTCAGGCAATTCTTAATGAAGAAATGGCAAATTCGATGCAATTTTCCAAAGAGTTCGAAACTTTTGCGGGCAAAGAAGATTTAAAGGAAAAAAAAGTCGATCTGTTTTTTACTTTCGGCGGCGATGGAACGATCGTAACTTCTCTTCTTTTTATTCAGGATTTAGAAATTCCGGTTGTTGGTGTGAATACCGGTCGGCTCGGGTTTTTGGCAAGTTTTACGAAAGAAGAAATTTTTCTGGAGCTTAATGATATCATTAATGGTAACGTGAAAATCAGCAGAAGATCGGTCATTGAAATCGTTTCGCCTAAAAATGCCTCATTTTTTCCATACGCTTTAAATGATATTACGATTTCCCGAAAGGAAACCACGGCAATGATTACCGTAGAATCCTACATCGATGGTGAATTTCTAAATGTTTTTTGGGGAGATGGTGTTATTATTTCCACACCAACTGGCTCTACAGCGTATTCTTTAAGTTGCGGTGGACCAATTATTACGCCGACCAACCAAAATTTTGTCATCACTCCAATTGCGCCCCATAATTTAAATGTGCGTCCTTTAATTGTGAATGATGATGTAGAAATTCGCCTGAAAGTAGAAAGTCGCGTTCCACAATATTCCCTTTCCTTAGATTCGCGATTAATCCACATGGAAACCGATGTAGAGATTGTTTTAAGGAAAGCGCATTTTCAAATTTTGTTGATTCATCCAAATAATCTCAGTTTTTACGAAACCATTCGCCAAAAATTGCTTTGGGGAAAAGACAAAAGAAACTAACCTTTTTCGCATAAAATCCCTAACTTTACACTTCTAAATTTTTAGTTAAAAATCTTTTAAAATATAAATTATGAGCAGACTTTTTCCGGCAGGTGTTGCCACAGGACAATTGGTTACCGATATTTTTAATCACGCAAAAGAGAACAACTATGCACTTCCAGCGGTGAATGTAATTGGTTCCAGCAATGTAAATGCAGTGCTAGAAACTGCAGCGAAATTGAATGCTCCGGTGATTATTCAGTTTTCTAATGGCGGTGCCGCTTTCAATGCAGGAAAAGGGTTGAGCAACGACGGTCAAAAATCTGCTATCTTAGGCGCAGTTGCCGGTGCAAAACATATTCATACTTTGGCAGAAGCCTACGGAGCAACCGTAATTTTACATACCGATCACTGCGCAAAAAAATTATTGCCTTGGATTGATGGATTGATGGATGCCAACGAAGAGTTTTTCGCACAAACAGGAAAATCCCTTTATTCATCACACATGTTGGATTTATCCGAAGAACCGATCGAAGAAAATTTAGATATTTCTTGCAAATATTTCGAGAGAATGGCGAAAATGGGCATGACCTTAGAAATTGAATTGGGTGTAACTGGTGGTGAAGAAGATGGGGTAGATAATACCGATGTTGATTCTTCTAAATTATACACACAACCCGATGAAGTTGCTTATGCTTACGAAAGACTTAATGCGATTTCTCCAAATTTCACCATTGCTGCTGCCTTCGGAAATGTTCACGGAGTTTACAAACCCGGAAATGTGAAATTGACACCGAAAATTTTAGATAATTCTCAGAAATATGTTCAGGAAAAATTCGGAACAGGTGAAAAACCAGTTAATTTTGTTTTTCACGGTGGATCTGGTTCTTCAGTAGAAGAAATTAGAGAAGCGGTAAGTTACGGAGCCATCAAAATGAATATCGATACTGATCTTCAATTTGCTTATACCGAAGGAATCAGAGATTATATGGTCGAAAAATTAGACTATCTAAAAACACAAGTAGGAAATCCTGAAGGGGACGAAAAACCAAACAAAAAATTCTATGATCCAAGAGTTTGGGTAAGAAAAGGAGAAGAAACTTTTTCTACAAGATTAGAGGAAGCTTTCCGTGATTTAAATAATATCAATACGCTTTAAATTTTTTGTATAAAGTACAATGTATAATGTCTTTTTGATCATACTTTTACATTGTACATTATACATTCTACATAAATACAATAAATATGGCATTCGACTGGTTTAAAAGAAAAACGCAAAATATCACCACTTCTACGGAAGACAAAAAAGATGTTCCCAAAGGACTTTGGCATCAAACTCCGACAGGAAAAGTAATCGAGCACGAAGAACTGAAAGCCAATAATTACGTCTCTCCAGAAGATGGTTTCCACGTGAGAATCGGAAGTACAGAGTTTTTCTCAATTCTTTTTGATGAAAATAAATATACCGAACTCGATGCGAATGTAGAGAGTGTAGATATGCTGAATTTCAAAGATACCAAGTCGTATGCAGACCGTTTGAAAGAAGTAAAATCGAAAACTAAACTCACCGATTCCATCAGAAATGCAGTTGGAAAAGTGAATAACACCGAAATGGTAATTTCCTGTATGGATTTTAGTTTTATCGGTGGTTCATTAGGATCTGTGATGGGCGAAAAAATCCGTAGAGCAGTCGATTATTGTATCGAACACCGACTTCCTTACATGATTATTTGTCAGTCAGGTGGTGCAAGAATGCAAGAAGCGACTTATTCCTTGATGCAATTGGCGAAAGTACAATCAAAATTAGCTCAACTTTCTGAAGCCGGACTTTTATACATTGCGTACCTGTGTGATCCAACTTTTGGTGGAATTACCGCCTCTTTTGCGATGACTGCAGATATTATCATGGCAGAACCAGGAGCTTTAATCGGTTTTGCGGGACCAAGAGTAATTCGCGAAACCATTGGTAAAGATTTGCCGGAAGGTTTCCAAACTTCAGAATTTTTGCAGGAAAAAGGGTTCGTCGATTTTATTGTAAAAAGAACCGAAATTAAAGACAAAGTTTCTAAAACAGTGAATCTTTTGGTTCACTCTTAAATAACAATTACAAATTCATAAAATCTCACCTCTATGGAGGTGGGATTTCTTTTTTATGAGGAATATTTCAATAATATTTAATGCTTTACGATCCCTAAGTTTCGATAAAATGAAAAAACTTTTGGGATTAACACTTCCGCATCCTTTATTTTCTTTAATGGGGTTTTATGCGACTCTCAGAAGTTTTTCTTTGGCTCAAAAGCATTTTCCGAAAACCCATTCTAACAATGGAATTGGGAACGCATTTCGTCATTCCCTCTGGAATTGTCTTATTTTGATGTACTGTTGCAAAATTTCTTCTCCCCAAAAAGCGTTGGATTATTGCAAAAAAATGACCGATTTGCACGAAGAACTCTTTCCCAATGAACCGCTAGAAACCAAGATGGATTTGCACAATAACCAAGTAGGAATCAATCTTTTCATGGAACTTCTTCCCGGGATTCACCGCCAGTTTTTTGAAACCAGTTTCTTTGTAGAAAAATTGATGCAGAAAACGAAAACCGCAAAAATTTTAGAAAAATTAGAGGATGATTTTGGTGATGAGATGGTTTATTTAAAGGATTAAATACTATTTTAATACGCAATTTATTTCAATTTATGTATGAATCATTTGTCTTCTACAGAAATGTTTACTTTTACAAAACATTTGAATTACTAAAATGAAAAAAGTACTGATTTTAAGTTTCCTAATTAATTTTTGTTTTCTTTTCTCCCAAAGCAAAAGTTTTATTTATCAACTAAAATTTAAACCTAACTCAACCAAAGACAGCATCGCAAAAGAAATTTTTATTTTGGATGTGAAAGAAGGTAGATCGGTATTTCGAACTTTGAAAGAGAAAACTGCCGATTCCACTTCACAAGTTTCTAACAAAATTAGTTTTTTTACGACTTCATTTAAAGATTTCAAAAGTGTTTCGAAAGATTTAAAAACAAAAAAAATCAAGAAGTTTATCACTAATTTTCAGAAACTCTTTACAATTAAAATAGAAGATGAATTAATATGGGAAATTGCTAATGAAACCAAAGAAATTGCTGGAATGAAAACTCAAAAAGCAACAACAAATTACGGTGGTCGAAACTGGATTGCGTGGTTCACCAATGAAATTCCTTTGCAAGAAGGACCTTATATTTTTCATGGATTACCAGGATTAATTACTGAAATATCAGATGTTCAAAATAATTTTTCTTTTTCCTTAGTACAAATTCGAAATTCTGATGGAAAGCTTTATGAAAAGGAAAATTCATTGGCAATTTCTTGGAAACAGTATCAAAAATTAGCAAAAGATTATTATGCAGATCCAACGCGGGAAATTAATGGAAAAAATTCAGGATCACCAGTATTGATGAAATGGGTAGATGAACAAGGAAATGAAGTGAATCCAAATTTTAAAGAAATGAATGAAAAAGAGCAAAAAGAAATCAGATTAAATAATAATCCAATTGAACTTAATCATATAATTGCTTATTGATGAATAAACTGATTTTTTTTCTATTTTTCGCTTTTACTTCCTGCTCAACTTTCAGCAAGTATTCTCCTTATAACAAAGTCGAAAGTTGTGTAGATGGTTATTATTGCATTGTAAATGACAGTTTACAATTAAAATATGAATCTTTGGGTGGATTCCATTATGCCAATAATTTAAAAGAATACAGAAAGATGAAGATTAAAAATAAACCAAAATTTAAAAATATAATTGTTTACGGAAAATCTAATATTTTGGAAACTGATTATTATTTGATTTTAAATAATAAAATTTATCCCAAAAACTTTTATTTCAAAGACACCATCATCAATAAACAGAAAATTACCATTGCTTTAAATTCAAATAGAAACGGAACTTATAATAAAAATTTTCTATTGAATTTTAAGTTACCAAAATTATAAACTTTAGATCAATTTGTAGAAAATAAGTACTAACAAATATTTAACAATATATTTTTGAGATTTAGACAACTGACTGTAAGTCTTTTATCTATTTTGGCTGCACCGAACTTACGTTTCTTTTCTCTTCTTATTAGTCTTTATTGAATACGATTCTATCTATATTCATGTTTTTTTTTCGAAATTAGTTAGCAATTTTTGGTATTTTTATTTCCGTAATTTTACGCCATGAAATTTCAGCTTCATTCAGAATACAAACCAACCGGCGATCAACCTCAAGCAATTGAGAAGTTGACGGAAGGTTTGAATATTGGCGAAAAATACCAAACCCTTCTCGGAGTTACCGGTTCGGGAAAAACATTTACGGTTGCCAATATTGTACAAAATACTCAAAAACCGACCATTGTTTTGGCGCACAATAAAACATTGGCGGCTCAGCTTTTCGTAGAATTCAAAGAGTTTTTTCCCGAAAATGCCGTTGAATATTTTGTTTCGTACTACGATTATTATCAACCGGAAGCTTTTATCGCTTCTACCAACACTTATATTGAGAAAGACTTATCCATCAATGAAGAAGTAGAGAAATTGCGGCTTTCTGCCATTGCCAGTTTACTTTCCGGAAGACGCGATGTTTTAATTGTTGCTTCGGTTTCCTGTATTTACGGTGTTGGAAATCCCACAGAATTTAACAAATCCTTAATTTCTATTGAGAAAAATCAAAAAATGACGCGAACCAATTTGCTTCATTCTTTGGTTAATGCTTTGTATTCCAGAACGCTGAATGAATTTCAGCGGGGAACATTCCGCGTAAAAGGAGATGTTGTTGATGTTTTTCCGGCATATACCGATAATGCGATTCGAATTCAGTTTTTTGGCGATGAAATTGAAACCATTCAAAGTTTCGATCCTGTTTCTGGAAATGTGATGGATGTTTTTGAGGAGATGCAGATTTATCCCGCAAATCTTTTTGTAACCTCGAAAGAAACGCAGGTCAGTGCGATTCGAGAAATTCAGGATGATTTGGTGAAACAAGTTGATTTCTTTACAGAAATTGAAAAACCTTTCGAAGCAAAACGCCTTCAAGAAAGAACCGAACTCGATTTAGAAATGATGAAAGAACTCGGTTATTGCAGTGGAATCGAAAATTATTCGCGCTATTTTGACGGAAGATTACCCGGTTCTCGACCGTTTTGTTTGTTGGATTATTTTCCGAAAGATTTTTTGATGGTGATTGATGAAAGTCACGTTACCATTCCGCAAGTTCACGCCATGTACGGAGGTGACCGAAGCAGAAAAGAAGTTTTGGTGGAACACGGATTTCGTCTTCCCGCTGCGATGGATAATCGTCCTTTGAAATTCGAAGAGTTTGAAGGCGTACAAAATCAAGTCATTTATGTTTCTGCAACTCCAGCTGATTACGAATTGGAAAAAAGTGGCGGAGAATACATCGAACAGCTTATTCGTCCGACAGGATTATTGGATCCGATTATTGAAGTTCGTCCTTCCATCAACCAAATTGATGATCTCATTGAAGAAATTCACAAACGAACAGAAGTTGATGAACGCGTTTTGGTGACGACTTTAACCAAAAAAATGGCAGAAGAACTCACGAAATATTTCACAAAATTTGGAATCAGAACCCGATATATTCACTCCGATGTAGAAACTTTGGACCGAATTCAGATCATGCAAGATTTACGACTTGGGATTTTTGATGTTCTTGTTGGTGTTAATTTATTGAGGGAAGGATTGGATTTACCGGAGGTTTCTTTGGTGGCTATTTTAGATGCAGACAAAGAAGGAATGTTGAGATCAAGAAGATCGATGACACAAACGGTGGGTCGTGCTGCGAGAAATCTCAACGGAAAAGCGATTATGTATGCCGATAAAATGACCAAATCAATGAAGGCAACGATTGATGAAACCATTTATCGCCGACAAAAACAAATGGAATATAATGAGAAGCATGGCCAAGTTCCAATGGCTTTGAATAAAAAAATATCAGAAGTTTTGGTGGGTCGTGCAAAAGATTTCCCGGATGAAAAATATACCCAAAAAGAAATTTTGAAACAGGTTGCGGAACAAAGAAGTACTTATGCAACTGAAGATATCACGAAACTCATTGCCGAAAAACAAAAAGCGATGGAAGCTGCCGCGAAAAATCTTGATTTCATCAAAGCTGCTAAATTGCGCGATGAACTTGCAGTTTTAAAAGCGTAGAGGAATTATTCTAAAACCTAAAAATTTTCTTTTTAGGTTTTTCATTTGAAATTGGTCCCCGAAGTGGGGTTAAAAGATCCATCAAACCATTCATTTTTATTTCATAAATGGTAGAAAGTTGCATTCCTAATTTTCCAGGTGGCATTCCTTCTCGCTGAAACCATTCTAAATAATTAATAGGAAGATCTGCCAAAACAGTTCCTTTATATTTCCCGAAAGGCATCTCGACTTTGCAGATTTCCTGCAGTATTTCTGGGTTTAAACCTTCTATCATGATTTCTGTTTTCTCTTAAATGGATAAATCTATTTTCTTTTCGATTTCTTTGGGTTCGGGAAGAATCAACTCGTTTTCATCATCTGCAAACTCATCTCTGTACACCTGAATCAACATGATGGTAATCGAAATAAGAATCGGTCCAAAGATCAATCCCATAAATCCAAATATATTTAATCCGAGAATAATTCCGAAAACGGTATTTAGGGGATGAATGTTTTCTAATTTTTTCAATAGCGTAAAACGCAATAAATTATCGGTAAGTCCCACTAAAACTACACAATAGACCGCTAAACCTAAACCTGTTCCTGTATTTCCGGATGCAATCATAAAAATACAAACCGGAAGATAAACAATTGCAGCTCCTACAATTGGAATCATCGAAGCAATGACCGTTAAAGCAAACAGTAAAATTGCACTTGGTGCGTCAAAAATAAAATAACCAATCAGCGCAATAATTCCTTGTCCAATCGCTACTACAGGAATTCCAATTGCATTGGCAATAACCATTTTCTGAATTTTTTCTCCCAATAAATTTACATTCGATTTTTTCAAAGGAGCCGAACTTTTAACAAGTCTTTCGAAAAGTCGAGGTTTTTCCAACATAAAATAAAGGATAAAATACATGGAAGCGATGATGGTAAGCGTATTAAAAGTAGAACTCAAAGCATTGGTGGAGAATTTTCCTGCGGTTGTTTTTAATTGAGTGATATTTTCTTTGCTTAGAATATCAATTTTTACTTTTTGGTACACGAAATCGTGGATTTTATCAATGAAAATATTGAATTTTCCCATGTACGCATTTGCATTTCCCAGTTTTTCAACCAGTAAATCTGCGATAAAATAAATAGGCAAAATCAAGACAATCAAAGTTCCAACAATGATAACAAGAGAAGCAACCCAAGGTTTCCAGTTTTTTATTTCCTGCAGATATAGATTGTATTTTCTGGTAATGATATACAACGTAATTGCGCCCAAAATGGAAGGAATAAACAGAGCCAAATTAAAACAAATTAAGCCTCCAAGAATGATAATTACCAACAGCAAAAAAATCTGTTTGATGGTGACCTCACTGATCTGATCTTTAATAGTAGACATATTTTTGATTTTAAAAAAAACAACAGAAATTTCTGTTGTTTTCAAATGTACATATATTTAAATAAGGAGCTCTTTGCCGCGAAATTTATTTATTTAATTCATAAGGTGTTCCACAAAAAGCAGAATACAATGAATATTTCACAGACATGTTAAAGCCCATTGTCAATAAAATTCCGACGCAACAAAGAATAATTCCTGACACCGAAATTAGCCAGGACAAAAGAATCGCACCTAAAAAAATGCCAAAGTTGGAATTCGTAATAGAAAATGATTTTTTTAAGGCATCAATCGCTGTTTTATTTTCAAAAAAGATAATCGGTAAACCAATGAAAGAAGCGATATAAATATAAATTCCGGGTAAAACACAAAGATATAATCCGATGGTTGCAAGCAAAGTTACCATTGCGCCATATAGAATCAAATTCATGGTGTTTTGTCTAAATCCGATAAATAAATCTGAAATATCAATCTGTTTTCTGAAATTGTATTTGTGCGCGATATACATTAATCCCGCATTCAAAGGATATAAAAGCGCTCCGAAAACGACGCCCAATAATCCTGTTAAAACGCGACTGCCAATTCCCATATTAGATTGCATTTCCGAAATGGTTTCCATATCAATCGATTCGCCATTTTTTACACTTTCGATAATTTCTTTATAAGCATCTACATTTTCAGAAGATCCTGGCAAAAAAATGGAAAGAATTCCATAAGCAATTGCGCCAATCAAAGCATAAAGTAACGTGTAGCCAAATATTCCTTTGTAATTTTCCCACGCATGAGAAATAATCGATCCGACCTCGGTTATTGGAGCTTGACCTTGTCGATCAAATTCACTGAAATTTTCCATAGTTTTAATTTTTAATGTTTCCCAAATTTAAAATTTAAATGCGAAAATCATTACAATTAAAATGATATTTAACCGATTTCTTTATAAATATGTTGGTAAAGTGCATAAACCATTGCATTCCAAAACGGAAAAGTGAGCAGGAAACCGATCCCAAAAAGCAGCAATCCACTTAAGCTGAAAATCAAAGCAACAACACAACCTATTGCGATCATTCCGAAATTTTTCTTCAACGCTTTTATCGTTAAACCGATCCCTTCAAAGGTCTTCACATCCATGAAAAACATAAGTGGAATAGAAAATAGTGTAATCAAAAGCCAGAATATACCGAGTAATAAAAAGGCATTTGCATACGTGAAAATGATGATCCAGAACAGATAGAAACCAAAAAATTTGAAAAAATCAAATCCCAAATAACCCGCAAAAAGATCATTCGTAGAAATAGGTTCCTTCAAATCTATTTTTCTAAAGATTTTGTAAAGCCCCACATTTAGAGGGTTAATCAGAGCTAAAAGGAAAAAGAAAGCCAAACTGAAATTTCTTGCTTGAGGCAATCTCGCAATTTCCTCCATTTTTTTATTGAAGGCAGGAAGATCGGTTCTTACCAAATCGCTGTATTTCGAAAACTCGTCCCAAAGTCCAAAATATTTGAAGAGATAAAAATATCCGATAAAAAATAATGAAAAATAGAGCAAACTGTAAAACAGTTGATAAATTAAAGTTTTATTCCAGTACCAAAACGCGGTTTTCAGAATTTGTTCAATGCCAGATTTTCGTGGATCGTTGTTTTCCATGGCGCAAAAATAATCTTTTAAGTTTAAAAGCTCTTCTTTTTTGATTTTAGTTCCCTCTTTTCCTTATTTTTGTCCTCATGTTTCCTACTTATCACCCAAATTTTGATCTTATGGATGAACTTTCGCTGAAGAAAGTTCCGTTCTTTTTTATGGTCGATTTTTTACTCGAAAAAGTAGAGGTTTTTCAGGAAAATGAGATTAAGGAAGAAAGCTTATTAATTGATTTTCAGAATTTTAAAAACATCAAAACCACGGAAGCGGAAAATGCTGAAATTGAGCTAAAAATACTTTCAGAAAGTGCCGAAATTTATCGCAAAGGGTTTGATTTTGTACAGGAAAACTTACGGCAAGGAAATTCGTATCTTACCAACTACACGATGAAAAGCGAAATCGCCATTAATTTAACTTTGAAAGAAATTTTCTACCATTCCAAAGCGAAATATAAAGTTTGGTACAATGATGAATTTGTTTTCTTCTCGCCGGAAACTTTTGTGGAAATTATCGATGATCAGATTTATACGCATCCGATGAAAGGCACGATCGAGGCTTCTATAGAAAATGCGGTAGAGATTTTGAAAAATGATGTGAAAGAAAAAGCCGAACATTTCACGGTCGTCGATTTGCTAAGAAATGATTTGAGTATGGTTGCAGATAAAGTGCAAGTTGACGAATTTCAAAGAATTGACTTTATAAAAACGCAGCAAAAGGATTTGTATGCGATGAGTTCAAAAATTTCAGGTAAATTGAAACCTGAATTTCAAAATAAAATTGGCACGGTTATGAAAACTTTGCTTCCTGCAGGATCTATTCTCGGTGCGCCAAAACCTAAAACGCTGGAAATAATTGTAGAAGCTGAAAATTACGACAGAGGTTTTTACACCGGAGTTTGTGGTTGGTTTGATGGTGAAAACCTCGATTCCTGCGTCATGATACGATTTATCGAAAAAGAAAACGGAAAATTATTTTTTAAAAGTGGTGGTGGAATCACGCATTTGAGTAAATTTGCCGACGAATACCAAGAAATGAAAAACAAAATTTATGTCCCAATTCATTGAAAGCATTAAAATAGAAGACCAGAAAATATTTCTTGCGGATCTTCATCAAAGCAGGGTCAATAAGACTTTTGAACATTTTGGTAAAGAAGGCTCGGTGAACATTGAGGAGATTTACAAAAACCTGCAACATGACGAAGATGGGCTGTATAAATTGAGAATTACATACGATTTAGACAGAAAATTCCGCACGCAGATGATTCCTTACGCAATCTCGGAGATCGATAATTTTCTTTTGGTAGAGAATAATAGTTACGACTATTCCTTTAAATTTGAAGACAGAAAAGAGCTGGAGAAAATGAAAACTTTGTCCAAAGCTGACGAAATTATTATTGTAAAAAATAATCACATCACCTGTACCTCTTTTTCCAATCTTTTATTCAAAAAAGGAAAAGACTGGTTTACACCAACTACTTATTTGTTAAATGGTGTTCAGCGCCAACATTTGTTGAAAAACAAGAAAATTAAAGAAGCAGAGATCACGCCACAAAATTTGAAAGAATACTCTCATTTTCAGATCATTAATTCGATGAATGACTTTGATGATATGTTTATTTACCCGATATCTAAAATTAAAAATTTACCCGAAGATTCAGATTATTTGCATATTTAATTGAGATTAATTCTCGTTAATTTCCTGCCTTCATTTTACCCTTGAAATGCCGATTTTGTAATTACTGAAAAGCCTGAAATGAAAAAAAATAGACTCTCTTTTTCTGTTATTCGACCTTTGAAAATTCTATTTTTTCTGTTAGTTGGAACGCTCCTATTTTCTCAAAATAAAATTTCGGGAACCATTGTCGATGCCAAAACCCAGAAACCAATCAATGGGGTAGAGATTTTCATCAATAACCGTGAAAGTGCAGAACTGACCGCGAAGAATTCAAAGTTTTTAGTTTCTGCAGATTCAGAAATCGCAACCGTTACTTTTATCAAAAAAAACTACAAAACGGTAGTTCTTACCTTCTCCAATGGTCAATATGAAAATTTGGTGATCAAAATGCAGTCCGAAAGAGTCGAACACATTCAGGAAGTGATGATTTCAGGACGGTCTAAGAAAAAATATAAAAATAAAAAAGAAAATCCTGCCTATGCAATTATGCAGGAAGTTTGGAAAAGAAAAAGAACCAACGGACTTGCGAACTACGATGATTATCAGTTCAAAGAATATGAGAAAATTGAGATCGGTCTGAATAATATCGACAGTACTTTCAAACAAAAAAAAATCTTCAATAAGTTGGAGTTCATCTTTGATTATGCAGATTCTGCAAATTTCGACAAGAAACTCAGCCTTCCTGTTTTCTTTAATGAAACTATTTTCCAAACCTACGGCAGAAATAAACCAGATAAGCAGGAAAATAAAATTATTGTAGCCAATAAATTTTCGGGCTTTAATAATAATGAGCGAATGGCTGCCTCCGCAAAAAACCAGTTCAGAGACATCAATCTCTACGATAATACTTTGAATTTTTTTAATATCGGCTTTCCAAGTCCGGTCGGTACAGATGGTTTCAGCAGTTATGATTACGAACTTACCGATTCGCTTTCTGTGAACGGCACAGATTGCTTCAAAATCAAATATTTTCCGCGAAGAAAAGAGTTAATCGCTTTCCAAGGGGATTTATTCATATCAAGAGATACGTATAATATTGTGAGAGCCACGCTGAAATCTCCCAATAAACTCAACGTAAATTTTGTCAATGGAATTTATATGGAAATCGAATACGACTCTCCGAACGAGACCGTTTTCCTTCCGAAAAAAACCTACACCGAACTTGAGATGTCTGTTTTTTCGAAGAAAAAAGATTCGAAAAGTATTCTCTTTAAAAGAACAGATCAATACAGCGATTACCTCTTCAACCAAAATTTCTCCGACCAATTATTAAAAGACCGACGACAATCATTAAGCGATGAAGATCTTGTCAAATCCAATGAATTCTGGGAACAAAACAGAGTTGAGCCATTGCAGGAATCGGAGAAGAATGTTTATACCATGGTTGAAGAACTTCATAAGGTTCCGAAATTTGAAAGAATCGTGAAAATCGTCGAAATTGTACAATCCGGATATTTCAATGCTTGGAATGCCATTGATTTTGGGAGCATTTATGCACTGTATGGCTACAATGAAGTAGAAGGTGACCGTGTTCGCGTAGGAGCCAGAACGTATTTCTCGCCAAATGATATGTGGCGAATTGCAGGCTATACTGCGTACGGTTTTAGAGACCGAAAATTCAAATACGGTGTTGAAGGGAAATACATGTTCAATCGGGAAAATCGTGCTACAATCGGTTTCGGGAGCAAATTTGATGTCATGCAACTCGGGGCAAGTTTAATGTACGATGAGGGAATTATGACGCCATCCTACGGATCTTCAGGAATTTTGACATCGGGAAGCAATGCATCTCTGAGTTTTGTAAAGCAAAACAATCTTTTCTTTTCTATGGAGCCGATCAGAAATTTTACCGTGCGTTTGGATGCTTCTTTACAAAATATAATATCAGCAAATCCGGAAAAATTTAATCTCGATTTTTATAAAGATAATACCTTGAAGTCGGGCCTTACTGATTTTCACACGACCTTTAGTTTGGTCTTACAACCTGGCGCAAAATATGTGCAATATGGTGTTGATCGAACCACACTGCGAACACTTGCACCAACTTTTATCCTCAAATACACGCACGGTTTCGCAAACGTTTTGGAGGGAGATTTTGATTATAACAAATTGCAGTTTCTCTACGCACAGAAAATTTTGTTAGGAAATTTGGGCAAAACGAATGTCAACTTCGAGGCGGGAAAAAATTTCGATGCAGTTCCACTTGCCATTCAGACCATCATTCCGGGAAACCAGTCTTACTTCTTGGCTTTTAATACTTTTTCATTGTTGAAGTATTACGAATTCGTTGCAGATACGTACACCACGATGAATGTTGAACATCATTTTAATGGAAAACTGATTTCTTACGTTCCGCTGATCAAGAAACTTAAACTTCGCGAACTTATCTTTTTCCGCGGTGCTTACGGAACTTTAAGCGATGCTGCAAAAAATATAAATTTTGATAACAAACGCTACTCCGCTCCTGATCAACAGGTTTATTACGAATATGGTTTCGGCCTAGAAAATATTGGTTTGGGTAATTTTAAAATTTTACGCGTCGATTTCAACTGGCGCGGAAATTATCTCGATCGACCGGAAGTCAGAAAATTCGCGGTTAAATTTGGTATTCAGGTTGTTTTCTAATTACTTTATAAATTCGAAATACCCTTTTAAAACTTCCGCATTTTCGATGGCTGCAGTGTCAATTTCTAGAATTTTTGCTTTTGGCTCTGGTTTAAAGAAATTATCGAGAACCCGCGAAAGCGTATCTTCATCCTCCACTTTGGTATAGGAAAAGCCAAAATGTTTCGCTAGATGTTCCGCGTTATTATGATGTTTGGTCAGGATAAATTCCTCTAAAGCATTGGTAGAACTTGGTCCCGGAATAATTTTGAAAATGTCTCCACCGCCGTTATTAAATACAATAATTCGCGTGTAAGGTGGTATATAATTATTCCACAAACCGTTGATGTCATAGAAAAAACTCAAATCACCGGTAACCAAAACCGTTTGCTTTGCACTCTTCATGGCGAAACCCATTGCTGTAGAAGTTGAACCATCAATTCCGCTCGTTCCACGGTTGCAATAGGCGGTATGTTTCTGAAAATCAAAAAGCTGTGCATATCGAATTGCAGAGGAATTGCTAAAATGTAAATTAATGTTTTCGGGTAATTTGTAAGAAAGTACTTCGAAAAATTTAAAATCGGAAAAATTTGTTCTCAGGCAATATTCGCTATGTTTAAGATCTCTTTTGTCGCGCAAAACATCCCATAAATTATAATACGGACTTGGCTCCAACGACACAAATTTCAATAATTTTGAAAAGAATTTTTCCGGCGAATTTTTTATTTTTTCGGTGAGCGCAAAGTAGGTATCGGGATGCCAAAATTCATCCACATGCCAATGTTTTTTCGGTTTTGCTTTGCGCAGAAATTGTTTTACTTTTTTTGAAACCACGTTTTGCCCAATGGTAATAAGCAAATCTGGTGCATAAGTGTTGAAATCCTCTTCGGTGAAATTAAAAATATACCGATCGATATGGGCGAAAAATTTATCATGCCGCAAATTGGAAGTCACTTCCTTTAAAACCACGACACTATGATTTTTAACGAGTTGAGACAACTGCATTTCCAGTTCCTCACTATAATCGCGCGTTCCTACTAAAACCAATATTCTTTTCGATGTATTCCATTCTGCAGCAAGGTTGGGCGCAAATTCATCAGATTTTTGCTGAATGGTTTTTTCCACTGCCGGAAAATGCGGAATCTCCGAGACCAATTCATACAAAGGTTCTTCTAAAGGAATGTTGATGTGAACCGGACCTTGCTTTTCAAAACAAAGTTCGAGGGCTTTTTTAATTAAAGAGAAATTTTCTTCCTCCGCATTTTCTTCGCCATCTTCCAATAACTGAAAATCTCCGTAAGAATGTTGCTGATACAAATCTTTCTGACGGATCGTTTGACCATCAAAAATATCCACAAAATCAACAGGTCGGTCTGCAGTTAAAATTAAAAGCGGCGTATTCGAGTAGAATGCTTCGGTCACTGCAGGATAATAATTCGCTGCAGCAGAACCACTTGTGCAGGTGATTGCTACCGGTTTTTTTGAGCTTTTTGCCATTCCCATTGCAACAAAAGCAGCGCTTCTTTCATCTACAATGCTGTAACAGTTCAATTCCTCCATTTCAGAAAAGTGAACTGCCAAAGGCGCATTCCGGGAACCAGGAGAAATTATGATATCGAAAATTCCGTATTCTTTTAAAAGATAGGCTAAAATCTGTATGCTTCGTTTGGAAGAGAATTGTTTCATGTAATAAATTGAGGTACAAATTTACTGATAATTAAATTTTTAACGAATAAATATTTAATGCTGATTCAATAGACCTTATAAAATTTAATGAAAATCAGAATCGCTTTCAAGATAAATACCAAGGTAACGAAATTGCTTTTTTTAGCGAGGACTTTCCGTTTTGGAATTGATTCCTTTTTGGTGTGGTAATAGAAGTTTTCAGAATCATTCACAAAAAATAGGGGGTTAAGCAAAAAATCTTAATTTAGCAACTCAATTTTAAATCTAACAAAATGAAACAGATCCCAAGTGTGGATTTGCGTGATTTCCTTTCGGGTGACCCGGAACGCAAACAAAAATTTGTAAATGAAATCGGAAAAGCATACGAAGAAATCGGCTTCGTAGCGCTAAAAGGACATTTTCTGGATGAAAAACTGGTCGAGGAATTGTATGAAGAAGTAAAGCAATTCTTTGAACTTCCTGTCGCAACAAAACAGAAATACGAAATCCCCGGAATCGGTGGACAGCGTGGCTACGTCGGTTTTGGTAAAGAGACCGCCAAAGGTTTCAAAAAAGGTGACCTTAAAGAATTCTGGCATTTTGGTCAGTATTTGGAAGACGGCTCCAAGTATTCGGAAGTTTATCCGGATAATGTAGAAGTGGCGGAAAATCCAAAATTCAACACCGTTGGAAAAGAAGCCTTTAAAATGCTGGAAAAAACTGGGATTTATGTTTTGCGAGCTTTGTCGCTTCATCTGGGTTTAGATGAATTTTATTTCGACCAATTCGTGGGCGAAGGAAATTCTATTTTGAGACCCATTCATTACCCGCCAATTACCTCTGAACCAGACAACGCAGTTCGTGCTGCAGCGCATGGCGACATCAATTTGATTACGCTTTTAATGGGCGCTCAAGGAAAAGGACTTCAGGTCATGAATCATGATGGAGAATGGATCGATGCCATTGCTCAACCCGATGAATTGATGATCAATGTGGGAGATATGCTGTCGAGACTTACCAATAATAAACTGAAATCTACGATTCACCAAGTAGTTAATCCGCCCAGAGAAATGTGGGGAACTTCGCGGTATTCCATTCCGTTTTTTATGCATCCTGTAGGCGAAATGCCATTGAATGCTTTGGAAAATTGTGTAGATGAAAATCATCCGAAATTGTATGAAGATACCACCGCTGGAGATTTTCTTTATGAAAGACTGGTCGAACTCGGTTTGATCAAAATATAAATGAATCTTTTGATGAGTTAAAGAACGGGCATTTTTGTCCGTTTTTTTTGTTTAAAATGCAAAATTTACTTAGAAGTCTGCTATAAATCATTTCTTTTTGCGATCAGATTTTAAGAAACCAATCTAAATCTTTCGTAACTTTAACTACCTAAAAATCAAATGCAGGTCATTTCCTTTTTAGCATTTCCATAAAAATATTAAAAACTAAATATTATGAGTGCTAATACTAAAGATTTACGAAATGTAGTATTATTGGGTCATTCCGACAGTGGTAAAACTACATTGATTGAAACCATGTTGTACGAAGGAGGGGCGATCAAACGCCGTGGAAGCGTTCAAGGACAAAACACGGTGAGTGATAATACCGATTTGGAACATGAAAAAGGAAAAACGATTTTCTCGCATCAAATGTTCGTCAACTGGCGAGGAAATAAACTGAACATCATTGATACTCCCGGATTTGATGATTTCGTGGGCGAAGTTATTTCTTCATTGAAAGTTGCCGATACCGCATTGATCGTTTTAAATGCAGCAAATGGAGTAGAAGTGGGTACAGAAATCGTCTGGGAACATGTTGAAAAATATGAAACTCCGGCGATTTTTGTGATTAATCAGATGGATCATGCAAAAGCTGATTTTGAAAAAACATTAGAACAAGCCAAGGAAAGATTTGGGTCAAAAGTAGTTCCGGTTCAGTATCCTTTTAATTCTGGTGCAAATTTCAATGCCATCATTGATGCTTTGCGAATGGTGATGTATGAATTTCCTGCAAATGGTGGAAAACCTGAGAAAAAACCAATTCCAGATAGCGAAATCGACAGAGTCAACGAAATGCACAATGCTTTGGTAGAAATCGCTGCGGAGAATGAAGAAGGTTTAATGGAAAAATATTTTGAAGAAGGCTATCTTTCTGAGGAAGAATTGGCAAAAGGAATTACGATTGCTTTAGCAAAACAGCAGTTTTTTCCTGTTTTTGTAACAAGTGGATTAAAAGATATGGGAAGCGGAAGATTGATGGGATTCATCGATGATATCGCGCCTTCACCAGCAGAAAGACCTGCAAGAAAACTAGAAAACGGCGGTGAAATTTCCTATGATCCAGATGATAAAACAACAATTTTTATTTATAAAACAAGTTCTGAACCGCAAGTTGGAATGGTTTCTTATTTTAAAGTTCTCAGCGGAAAACTAAAACCTGGAGACGAACTCATTAATGCAAATAATGGCGAAACCGAAAGAATTTCCCAATTGTTTGTCGCAGAAGGAAAAGAAAGAATTCCTGTGACAGAATTGGTTGCCGGAGATTTGGGCGTTACGGTAAAATTAAAATATGGTCATTCCAATAATACTTTAAATACGAAAGGTTTAGACCGGAAAGTTCGTCCTATGAAGTTCCCGGAAAGCCGTATTAGAAAAGCAATTTCTACCGATTCTGCTTCAGATATGGAAAAATTAGTGACTGCTTTGCACAAAATTGAAGAAGAAGATCCTACTTTAAAAGTGGAGCAATCTGCAGAATTGAGACAAACGATTCTTCACGGTCAAGGTCAACTTCACTTGGATTTGGTGAAACAAAGATTGCAAAAAGAATTTGGTGTAAAAATGAATTTTGATAATCCGCGAATTTCTTACCGGGAAACCATCACGGGAAAAGCTGATGCTGATTATCGACACAAAAAACAATCAGGAGGTTCCGGACAATTTGGAGAAATTCACATGCGCGTAGAAAATTTTTATGAAGGAATGGAAGATCCAACCGGAGTCAATATTCGTCAAAAAGACATCGAAGATTTACCATGGGGCGGAAAACTCGCTTTTTATTGGTGCATTGTGGGTGGAGCGATTGATAACCGCTACATCGGAGCCATTAAAAAAGGAATTATGCAACAGATGAAAGAAGGACCATTAACTGGATCTCACTGTCAAAACATTCGCGTCACGGTTTATGACGGAAAAATGCACAGCGTAGATTCCAATGATATTTCTTTCCAATTGGCTGCTTCTGGAGCTTTTAAAGAAGCTTTTCATGAGGCGAAACCTCAACTTTTAGAGCCGATTTATTCCGTAGAAATTCTTTGTCCGGATGAAGATACTGGTGATGTGATGGGAGATTTGCAAACCCGACGAGCAATTATTTCCGGAATGGATTCTGAGGGTCATTACCAGAAAATCCTTGCAGATGTTCCACTTGCAGAAATGCACGATTACGGTTCTACGCTTCGTTCCATTACCGGTGGAAGAGCAAAATTTACCATGAAGTTTTCTGGATATCAATTGGTTCCGGGAAATGTTCAACAGGAATTGGTGAAAAATTATTCTCAGTTGGAAGCAGGTTAGGATAAGAGAAAAGAATAAAGAACAAAGAGCCAAGAACAAAGAGAAAAGAATTACTTGAATTGGTGAACAATAACATTTAAAGCAAAAACCTCGACGAAAGCCGAGGTTTTTTTATGTTTTCAAATTGCTTTGAATATTCCAAGCTTTTCCCAGCTGTACCGAAAAATGAAATGAAATTTCAGATTTACTACTGATGTGGACCAATTTAATGAATCATAAGGAAACTGACCAAAGCAAGACCAATCACCAAAAACATGAAAGCAATAAAATTAACGGTAAATAATACAGAACCAATGATAAAACTCAACATTCCGTGGGTATGATAAACACGATGATGCGCAATGAAAAAATACAAAACACTGTAAATAGCAATTGCGGCCATCATAAAATAGAGAACCGTACTGATCCATGAAATACCAATCACTTTAGATGCTTTGAACAGCAATGCAAAAAATAAGATATTCAGCAACAGAAAAGCGAAGTAGTGCAGCGTAAAAACACCGTGATCAAAATACCACCATTTTTTCTTTTTATGAAAAATCCACAAAAAGAAGGCGAAAATGGGCAAATAAATAAAGAGTGCTTTTGGCAGATTATGAAAAGATGTTTCAAGTAAATTTTTTAGAATATCTCCTTTTTTTACTCCTTTTTCCTTCAACTCAAAAAATTGGTGGGCAATTGGTGTTTTTATAAAATCAAATGAGCCAGAATTTTTAGCATTTGCAGAGTCATATGATTTTCTGGTTTTGTAGCCTCCGAAATCAAAGTCGTCTTCCATTTTTTCATTCAAATTTAAACTTGGTCCATAAGAATTGACCCCTATAGAATCACTGAAAACTTCAGAAAGTTTTTCAATAGCCACAGAATCTTCCTGACTTATGTTAGGTTGCGTTTTAATGCTGTCGATCATCTTCTGAGTAATCCCTAAATTAACTTTATCGATGAATTTTTTGTCCGTCAATTTGGAAACGACATTAGTGTCATCAAAATTAATTTTGAAAGGAGGAAACACGGCAAACCAAAAGAAGGTAATAAAACTGATGAAAATATACAGTTTTACAGGTGGTACAAATTGTTGTCTTTTTCCTTCGAGATAAGTTTCGGTTAATTTTCCTGGTTTGAAAAGCAAATTTTTGATTGTTCCCCAAAATTGCCCGTCATAATGCGTGAAATCTTCTATGAAATGGGTAAAAAGGTAATAAAAAGGTCTTCTGTTCTCGGTATTTTCTTGTCCACAATTGGGACAGAATTTCTCTTCCACATGATGACCGCAATTCAGACAGTTTTTTTCTTCTCGAAGTTTTCCGTGGCTCATTTTAGTTTTTTTCAAAAATAGGAAATTGGGAGAAGATTTTGGGGATTATTTGGAAGTGTTGGTTAATTATTTTGTGTAAAGCTTAATCGCTCTAAAAAAACAGATTTAATTTTGAATAAATAATTTGAATTTCATAATTTCAGGTTGCCCAGGAATTTGGCATAGAACCCAATAATAATTATTTTCTTTGCTAATGATTTGATAAATGTATTGATCTCCTTTTTTGCTGAAATTTTTTCTTGTATGATTAGTACTTTCTATAAATTCCAATTCGAATTTATTTTTTTCAATCCATTTGTAGAATAATTTTGAAGTAGTGCCATCGGAAAAAGTTTCAATCCAATATTCTTTATTGGTTTTTACATTTGTTTTTTCACCTGCATACTCATGATAGTAAAAATTATTAATTGATTTGAAGTTTTTAATTTCTTTGTCAGAAATTTCTATTTTGGGTTTCTCATTTAGGCTCATCCAATTTTCCCCTTTCGGAGGATCTACTTTTTGCAAAAACTTTCTAAATTCTTCACACCGTTTTTGAAATCTAAAATGCAGATAATCAATTTTGTTTTCTCGCTCAGAATCTGAAAATTGTTTTAGATAAGGAAAGATAAATTTTTCATTTAGACGTTCAATTCTTAATGAGTCATTCGGTTCTTTATTGGATTTAAAATCTGTACACATTTCATCAATCATCACATCAGATTTGTCGCTGTGATTTTGGGAGAATAAATGAGTTGAAAAAACTAATGAAAAAATTATAATTATTCTTGTCATGGTGTTCCAGCTTTATATTTTGGTAGAGTCAGATCAAATCTAAAGAATTTCAGCAGATTTCACGACTTTTTTGTTTTATTGAAGTGGCGTTTTCTGGATTTTTTTAGCCGAAGTTTTAGGTTATACACCAGAAATTTCCGTTTGGAAGACGAAAACGATGAGGTTGTTGGCGTAATGGTTTAGGTTTGGAACCTAATGGGAGAGCGGAGAGACGGTTTTGGGCGCAACAAAGTCCGGAAAATTTGTGCGGCGGGTAAGATAAAAGAACTAAGAAAAAGGAGCAAAGAGTCCTATGAATTGATCAATAATTTAAAGCAAAAACCTCGACGAAAGCCGAGGTTTTTTATGTTTTCAAATTGCTTTGAATAGGAATAAACCGCCTATTAATGAGCGGCTTACTGATTAAATTCCAAAATTATGTTTGCTGTGATCTTCCTTTGTAGCCTTAAAAGCAACAATATTTATTGTTTTTTCTACAATCTTATAGTATATATAAAACTTTTTCGAAACAATGACTTTTAAAACGTTCAGTTCGGAATTTGTAATTTTTCCTATATATGGATTAGTCGTGAGGAGAGCTTCGGTTTTTTCTATTTCTTCAATTCTTTTTAAAGAATATTCTGCGGATTTGTTATGATCGATCCAATATTCCAGATTAGAAAAATATTCTTTTTCCGCTTCCGGCATCCATATTATCGAGAACATATTTCTCTCGCTTTCTTGTGAACTTCAGAACTGTTTTTACCCAATCCTTGCTCCAATTCTTCCAAACCTTTCTTTATACTTTGCAGATGCTCTGCAGGAATTTCTTCTTGGTCTTCATTTTCAATTTTCACAATTTCTATATCCAAAGAATTAAGCAACTTCTTTAAGGTAACTAAGCTGAAATTTTTTGGGTTTTTGATGGTAATTGTTGTCATAACGATTAAATTGTATTTCAAAATTACATAAAAAAACATTGCTAAGGTTTAAAACTTTAGCAATGCACGTTTTATGTATTTTTATTCTAAGCTTCCTCCAACTGCACCGTAAAATGTCTTAAAATCTCAGATTCCCAAACAATATTATACCCTTTTTGAATTTCTTCT
>ENA-UPXM01001868-UPXM01001868.1-activated-sludge-metagenome-genome-assembly--contig:-NODE-1868-length-25922-cov-21.597286_pt1 | contig 25922 bp, 20 predicted proteins | sample MGYA00238178_ERZ772708 | MGnify/ENA primary metagenome ERZ772708 (study PRJEB29002, sample SAMN05720212) | activated sludge metagenome | isolation source: anaerobic digester from wastewater... | reverse complement strand
TGTCCTTTATATTATGCTCCTGCCGTAAAGAAGCCCAAATAGTTCCGGCACCGACGGAAACCGAAGATACCGGCTTGGTTATACTGCAACCGGACTTGTCTCTTCCGGATGAGTATTACACATCCATGAATCAGGGAGCAAAGATATGGCATTGCTATCTGAATACTCCCTACGGCAAATATCATAATGTCGAAGGTTTCATACACTATTCCCAATACGGAAATACGAAATTTATGACACTATGTCAAAAAGAAGATTGTCCGCATATGTACGATGATTGTGATGCATATGTCGGGAAGAATATTCAGATAGGCTATTATCAGGGAAACATATATTATGTACAGAGACCGAACAATATGTTAATGACACTTTACAAAATGAATATGGACGGGACCGAGCATCAGACCGTAAAAGCAATTATTACCGATATGCAACTTTCCATCAAGGAAATGCACGGTTTCTTCCACTCGGGTTATTACTATTTTGTATTGACCGACGATGAACACATGGGGTCCCGGTTCAACACCGATAAAAACCTCTATCGCATCAGATTGGACGACGATTCTCCGTATGAGTCGGTTTTCTGCCATGATATAATTCCGACGGCTTACCGATTTACTTTGGTCGACAATAATGTATTCTTCTATGTTCGGACGGGAACCTACACTGAAGGTACCAAAAACCCGGAAAACTTTGCTGTAGATTTTGAACTGTATAAGCTATCTCTTACAGACAATGAATTATGTTTATTGACGGACAACTGGTCGGATTTTACCAACTGCTATTTCGATTCGGAGAACGGATACTGCTATAAACATAATGACGGTTTCTATTTATTGAACCTTGCCACAAAAGAAAAGACTAAAGTTGCCGATTCCGCGATAAAAGGCGGTTGGGGAACGGTTGCTCACTTCTGTCCCGACTATATTTATGTTGTAGCTTTTGAAAAGACCAAGAATAACAGAGGGCGCGACAGATATTATGACGACCAGACTTTGTATATACTTGATTGGGAGTATAAAATTGTGAATACTTACAATAATCCGACTTCAAGTACGGAAGCGGGATTCTTTATTGAAGATGCCGGCAACTGTATTGTACTGTCTACCGTTTCACTTAAACCTCCCGATTATTTCATATACAAATCGGATTTCGGAATGAAAAGTCTTAAATTGTATGAGATTATACATTGATTGCTGATTATATTCTTTCCTTTATATTGAAATATGAACTTTTAATGAACTTTTACCTAAAGCACTTCAAACGAGCTTTATAATAAGTATAATAATAAGTGAATTGGTTAATCCGCTCGGATTGTACATATTTCAATACAAGGAGATTTTACATGAATAAAAAACTATACTTAACGGTAGCTGTTTTGCTGATATTATGTTTTGTGCTGTCGTCCTGCCGAAACGAAACACAAATCAGTTTTACACCGACAAATACAGTTGAATCGGATTCAGTTATACTGCAACCGGATTTATCCTTACCGGATGAGTATTACACATCCATGCACCAGGGAGCACGGGTATGGCATTCCTATCTGAATACCCCCTACGGTAAATATCATTATGTTGACGGTTTTATTCTCTATTCGCAATACGGAAATTCAAAGTTTGTTAAATTATGTACAAAAGCGGAATGTACCCATATGGATGATAATTGTGATGCATACCTCGGAAAAATTGATCAAATAGTTCCCACAAACAAAAAAACTATTCAGTTAGGTTATTATCAAGATAACATATATTACGTTGAGAGATCAAAAAAGAACGGTTTAGATTGGAATCTTATCAAAATGAATATGGACGGTACGGAACGTCAACTTGTAAAAACTTTTGCGACCGTGTCGCTGACGCAAGGAAAAAGATGCTTAGGGTTTTTTCATTCCGGCTATTACTATTTTGTAATGATTAACGCAGGACAGGAAATGGGCTCTAAGTACAACACCGACAACAATTTCTATCGTGTTAAATTGGATGATTATTCGGAATATGAGTCGGTTATCAGTCATGATGTAATACCCGAAGCTTGCATGTTTACGCTTGTCGGTAACAATGTATTCTTTTATGTCAGAACAGGTCCCTACAATGAAAACTATAAACTGTATGATGAGAACCCTGCCGAGTATGAACTGTATATGCTCTCTCTTACGTATAAGAATATGCGTTTATTGACGGATAAGTGGGCGGACTACAGAAACTCTCATTTCGATTGGGAAAACGCATACTGCTACAAACATAATGACGGTTTCTATGAATTGAATCTTACGTCTGAACAGATGAACAAAGTTGCCGATTTTAAGATTGAAGATGCTTGGGGTTCTCTTGCATATTTCTATCCCGACTATAATTACATCATTGCTTTTGCAAAGACCTCTGACAGCAGAGGCTATCCCAGATACTTTGACAGTCAGACTTTGTATATACTTGACAAGCAATATCACATATTGAACTCTTGCATTATCGATGCTTTGAAGCTGGATACAGGATGCTTTATTGATGATACCGGAACCTCCGTTTTACTGGCATCCTCCGCTCACAAGCCCATAGATTTCTTTATATACAAGTCGGATATCGGGACGGACAATGTTAAATTGAATGAAATAACGGATTGATTGTTCGGAAAGATAAATTAAAACTTTATACCGTCAGTTCAGCGGTAATATTATCAGTCCTCACCCAGTTTAAGTGCCTGATCCACTTTAAGTTTGGATGTAAATCTCAAAATTACCGATAAACCGATTATCAGTGCCGCACCTGTGATAATGTAAACCCTGTTGTAATCCACAATCTCCCGGTAGGCATAAAAAGGAAGAAAATTACTGCTGAAATTGGACATTCTTTCAAACAAGGGAACAAATAACTCGCTTGCAATACCGCCTATTAATATTCCCGCCAGCACCGATACAAAGGAAATCATGAGCTGCTCGTAAAATATCATCCTGTACAGTTCATGTTTCTTCATGCCCATTGCACGGAGAATGCCGAACTGTAATACCCTCTGTCGTACCGATATAATCCAGAATATAATGAAACCTATACAGCATATAAGCATGGATATCAGAAAATCCAATGTAAGTATTCCGTTAATTCCGTTCAGAACCGATCCTCTCTTTGCTTGTGTTGCCATATAATCGGTAAAAGAATTTGTGCCTATTGATTCGTCATAGGACATTCTTGTTTTCATATCTTCCAGAACCTCATTATCGCTGACGCCTTCTTTTTTATCCACCAGCACCTTCCCGTTCTGCCTAAAATGCCTCATCGAAGAGTATTTGTTCTGCGTCATAATAATAAAATTATCTACCGTCATTGTAGGCCAATAATCCACAACCGCAACAACAAGCACGTCTTTCACGGGAATCTCCTGCACTTCCCGAAACGCTCTGTTTGTGTAGGTAAAATCGAAATATTGTCCTGCTTTAACGTTATAAAGCTGTGAAATACTACGCGAAATGATTATCCCCTTAGGATATGTAGTCAAAATGTTCAATATGTGATTTAAAGGTATGCCTTCATTCAAATCTTTTCTTATCTTTACAACTCTGCCGAAATCACCCGGTTCAATACCCATAAAAGTTACCGATTGATTCGAAGGGCTTAGGGTGGTATTGTGATAGTAATAAACGGTATAGTTCTCAATCAGATCGGAATTACAGTATTTATGGGCCTGTTTGCTTATACCGGTTCCTCTGTTGTCCACAAAACGAAACCCTTCCAAAGAGATATCATATTCAAGTACCGACGGTACGAAGGATATATCGGCACCTATGGAATGCTTCAGATTGTCTTTCAGATTCTCATTAAGCGTTCTTCCCGCATTTGCATTGAATATACCTATACCTATTGCCAGTATGAGGAAAATCATAATAAACTGCTTGTAATTCCCTCCCCTTGCCACATGAGTAAATGCGGCATAGGAAGCGGGTTTCCAGAGCCCCTTTCCAATCCTGAAAATCAATTCCACCAAATACGGAAACAACCTTATAAACAACAAACCCGTACCCAGCACAAAAAATGTCACCGCTACGAATAAAGTAAAATCCACCGAGGTAATCTGTGCAAACTGTATATATTCCCTCACCGATTCATAGTCGTAAAGGAAATATATGGCGATACCGATAAGAATGACATCTAAAAATATAATCTGCCAGAAGGACTTTTTTGATTGTTCGGTAATATTCTGCTTATACTGTACAATGGTGAATTTTGATGCTCTGTATGCCGGTACAAGTATTAATACAAGGTATGCTGTCGCACATATTGCTGCATACAATAACGCGGTAGAAGTTAAAGTTGCATCAATTGCCGTCCTGTTTACAAATTCCATAAATCCGTTTGCCGCTCCTAACAGACGACATAACAATCGTGCTATTAAAATTCCCAGAGTATATGAAACAACGGAGATGACTATACCTTGTGCCGAATAGATAAAGAAAATCTGACTTCTGCTTGCACCTCTGCTTGCTAAAACGGAAATTTCCGCCTTCTCCCTTTCCATCATCAACCTGGATATCATTACAACATATATGCCGACCATCAATATTACAGGCAGCAGCAGTAAAATGTACAGTCTTTGCATTACTTTCACATCTTCACTGTATTTTTCCAAAAGCGTAACATAACTGTTTGAAGAAGACAGCATAACCTTTGAGTCGGCATCATATGAATCCAAAACCTTGGTGGCGGCTAATATCCTGTCACTGTGCCGAAGTTTAACTGTTGTATAATCAAAAGCGCAAAACCAATTGGCCGATTGCAAGGTTATCTCCTCATTTCCTATCATTTCCAACATCTTATCGTAATCTATCATGAATGTTCTGTCGGACAATGTATAAAATGCAGCCGATTGATCGGTGTTCTCCACTACTCCGACAATAACTATTTTTGCAAGCAAATCGATGTCCGTCACTTTATTGTAGACATATAGAGTATCACCTACAGATATGCGACTCATTGCAGTGGCGTTCTTTGTAATAACCGCCTCCACCACTCCTTCTTCCGTATCTTTACTGTACATGCGTCCTCCGACAAGAGTAATCATTTCCGGCACCTTTGCGAAGGAAGTAAAGGTGAAACTTGATTTTGTTGTAAGATTCCTTGTATAAAGTTTTTCTCCTCTGGTAATCATATCCTGTTTAATTTCATAATTTCGCAAATCAAAAATGGGATATGGAATTGTAGTTGCGCTTACATAATCAAATATATTCTTTGCAGGTATATTGGCAACATATCGGTCATAAAATCTTGTGTCGATATCGTTGAACGCTTTTTTCGATTCACTTTTTTTCAAACCCAAAAAACTTGCATTTAAATATGCCTTAAACGGAAAAGAATCAAATCGCTCCTGTTCTTTTTTAAATTCTTCGGACAACTGCAGATTATATAAACCTGTAGTATACATGGGAATTGCGGCAACAACGGCGATAGCGAATGCACAGCCAATTATGAGGCAGATGACCAACCATTTATTATTCCATATTTTTCTGAATATAAGTCTCAGCATTTTATTTCTACCCGATATAACTGTTTACCGTAATTTATTGAGTATAATAATATGTAAAAACTTCCAAAATCACTCAAATGACGAACCGGTGATTATAAGGTCGCCTTCATACAATCCGTCCAATATAAGGTATGCGGTGCCGTTTAATACTTTATCACCGACTATAAGAGTGCGGGGTACCTTTCTGCCGTTTTCCAGAATATAGGTAAAATCTTTACCCTCGGATGTCTTCCTGACATATGTTATCGGTACTATAATGACATCATCATATTTCGCCAGTGTCATATCATAAAACAGAGCATATTTTATCAGTTCGCCGTAATCAACACCTTCTTCTTTTATAAACTCAAGGTATACAAAAGCAGTTTTTGTTTTTGAACCGACAGCTCCGGTTGTTCTGGTGAACATCGTGCTGATTCTCATATTATGAATTTTCCCGTCTTTATCATATATCTGAAGAGTATCACCGGACTTATATCCCATCTCTTCAAAATAAGGATATCCGGCAGGTGTTATCTGTAAACTGACACTGTAATTATCGGGAGTAATATAATATGTTACAGTATATACTTTGTATTCATTATTGAAATCATCTTTCTCATTCTTGTATGTCGAAATAATATTGTTAACCGTTCCGCTGTAAGGTGCCTTAAATTGAAGCGTTTCGAATTTTTCCAATGTCTTGTCATAATTAAACTGTGCAAGTTCCATATCCGATAAAGCCAACTGCATATCATAGTATCCCTCACCGGTATTGAGATGTTTTCTGTAAAGTTCCTCATATAACAACTGTTTCAGTTCCAGATCTTCCAGTTTAAGCCGCAAATCGTACTCTAAAGCTTTATCGCTTTTGACAGCAAGAACATCCCCTTCCTGCACAACGGCATCGCGTTCGGACACAATAAGTGTTGCCGATTCAAAATCGGAATAGGTAAATACTATGCCTCTGCTTCCGCCTGAACTCTGAACATCCAAATTGATTCTTTCGTAATCATGTATATTCTGTTTTTCCACCTTTAAAGTGGTAAAAACTTCTTTCGGTATATCAAAAACCGGTACTTCATAAGTAACCGCTTGGGTAGCACACGATGTAAGAATAGCTGTGAAAATTAATAATATAATAATTGTAATAAAAAGGTTTGCTCTCTTTTCTCTCATCTTAATACTACCTTATCCCCTTCTTCCAACCCTTCTATAACTTCGTAATAAGCATCGAAGATATCACCGATCTTAATTCGGACACGTTCTATCGTATTATCCGGTAATATCTTATACACCTGATATACAAACGGTTCCTCCGGGTCGTCTGACTTTTCCATATCCACTGCGCTTCTGGATACAATCAATACATCGTGCGCTTCTCTTCTTATCAATTTACCGGTAAACTCCTGATAGAAGCTCACATCTTCGGGAATTTTGTTATCGGTAAGCTCCAATACCAGATATAAGTAGGCTCCGCCGCTGAAATAACTCAAATCATCTACATACTCTTTTTTAAACTTCATATTGCTCATGCTGACACGACCGGAATATGTCCTGTCCGATTGCTCGTCATATAATTCCGCTCCGGTGCCTTCAAAACATAACATAAAGGGATATGCGGCATATTGATTCTGTTCTCGGGCGTATGTCAACAGGATACCGTCTTCAATATTACATATATGAAAAGCCAATGTCTGCACTTCCTCAGTGGAAACCGTATCTCCTTCTATTTTGGCTATATGGCCGTCAACCGGCGCTCTCAATGTATATTTGTCCGGTATGGCATTAAACGAGTCCAGAGCATTTTTTGCAACTATATAGGATTTATGAAGATTTTCCAAAGTTTGCTCGTTAATCCTCCCCTGCTGATATTGTATATATGCATTCTCATATCGTATTTCCGCTCTTCTTTTATTCCAATTGACCTGAAATTCCGCATCTTTGTTTACTTCATATACATACTCTACCAAGATATCGCCTTGCTTGACATAATCGTCGGGTTTGACATGCAGTTTTAGTATCTTGGCCCGTTCGATTTCACTTCTCACTATAGTAGTTTTTTTCGGATCGTTCACATATACCAGTCGCCTACCTGATTCCTCACCTAAGTCAAAGCCCTCATATACATCGGTTTTTCTTACTTCAAAGCTATCCAATTGCACCTTTTTTTGCTCAATCAGTTCCGGCTGTACGGCATGATATCTGCCTTCCAACGGATAGAAATATGTGCAACCTGTAAGAAATGAAAGCATTACGGAGGCAATAATAAACAGGATAATAAAGGTTCTATTCTTCATCTTTCTCCTCCTCCGTATATATCACAATCTTTTCCTCCTGCATTCTGATACGCACTTTACTGTTGTTGGGAATTTTTGCAAGTTCAAGATACTCTTCGGGTATTTTTAAGCGTCCCTGCCTGTCTACAACAATCATTTCCTCATGACTTTCCGACTCTTCCACTCCTGTCATTCTGTCTAATTCCATTATCTGTTCTTTATAGGATTTTTTCTTGATATATTCGCTTCCCGTTCTTCCGTCTTCAATTGTCACTACCCTGTCCACATTCTTTGATATTGCTCTGTCATGCGTGACTATTATGATGGTAATTCCGTATTCCGTGTTGAGTTTTCGGAAAATATTGTATATCAATGCCGCAGTAGCGGTATCCACCGCTCCGGTAGGTTCATCAGCAAGCAATATTTTAGGGTCGTTTGCCATTGCTATGGCTATGGCTACTCTTTGCTGTTCTCCTCCGGAAAGCTGTGACAAACGGTTTTTCATTCTGTCTTTAAGTCCCATTAAATCCAAAAGCTCCGCGGCACGCTTTTTGGCATCCTTCCTGCCTGCAAGAATCATAGGTATCTCCACATTATGAATGGCCGGCAGATAAGGTATAAGGTTTCTTGCATTGTTCTGCCATACGAAACCTACCTTTTCCTTCTTGTATCTCAGCAGTTCCGACTTTTTCATTCTTAACAGGTTCTCGCCGTCCACTATCAGAGTTCCCGCAGAAGGCACGTCCAGGCCTCCTATTAAGTTCATCAGAGTGGATTTACCGCTTCCGCTGTTGCCGATAATCGCCATCATCTCGCCTTTTTTTATCTCCAGTTCCAACCCCTGCAGAGCAACCACTTCGGTATCCTTGGATTTATATATCTTTACCAACCCGTCGCAGAATATGATATGGTCGGGTGTATAACCCGGTATCTCCGACTCATCCTGACCGTAAAAATTCTTGGTCTCCACCTCGCCCGGATCGGTTTTGGTTTTTTTAAAGACGGTATTAAAGAATGATTTTATTTTCTTAAACATCACACTACCCTCCCGTCTTCCAGCCTTATGACATTATCGGCAAGCTCAATCATGCTCGGATCGTGCGTTGTCATTATTATTGTCAGTTTTTCCTCATCCACAAGATGCCTAAACAGTCGGACTATTCTCAAACCTGTCTTTGTATCCAGCTCCGCGGTCGGTTCATCGGCAAATATTAATTCCGGCCTTGCAACTATTGAGCGTGCAATGGCAACTCTTTGCTGCTCTCCTCCGGAAAGTTGGTGCGGTTTATGTTTCATTCTTCTTTCCAGACCGACAAATGTCAACGCTTCCTTAACCAGCCTGTCCCGCTTCTTTGGATGCACTCCGGCCATACGAAGACCGAACTCGACATTCTCATATGCATTGAGTACAGATATTAAAGCTACCGACTGGAAAACAAATCCCATGCTCTTTCTTCTTATCTCATCCCGCTTATTCTCACTTAAATCGGAAATCTCTCTGTCATGAAAGAATATCTTTCCCGAAGTCGGCCTGTCCAATGCACCGGCTATATTCATAAGCGTTGTTTTACCCGACCCCGACCTTCCTGCAAGCATAGTAAGCGTACCGGGTTGTATGGATACATTTACATCCACAAGAGCATGTACTGTCTGGCTTCCTTGTTTAAAATCTCTGCATATATCCACGGTTCTCAATAACTCAGCCATCAGTCTTCTCCTAACTTCAGTGCCTGATCTATCTTTAATTTGGATATGAACCTTATAAGCACCGATAATCCGATTATTAACGATACACCCGTTATAACATAAATCCTTATGTAATCAATTCCGTCTCTGTAAGTGGCAAAAGGAAGGTATTGATTGCTTAAAGTCGACATTCTTTCAAATAAAGGAACAAACAGCTGGCTGGCAACACCGCCTATCACAATACCCGCAATAACCGATACGAAAGATATCATCAGCTGTTCGTAGAATATCATTCTGTATAATTCACCTTTGTTCATTCCCATTGCACGGAAAATACCGAATTGCAACACTCTCTGTCTTACCGATATAATCCAGAAGATTATAAAACCGATACAGCACACTATCATGGATATTAGGAAATCCAGTGTCAGTATTCCGTTCATCCCGTTCAGAACGGAATTCTTCTTGGCAAGCGTTACATTATAGTCGGTGAATTTTATACTGTCTATAGCCTCTTCCGGTCCCATTTTTCCTTTTATATCCGCCAGAACCTGACTGTCCGGAACACCTTCCTTCTTGTCTATCAATATTCTGCCTTTTGTATCAAAATCCTTCATTACAAAATAGTTGTCGCGTGTCATAACGATAAAGCGTTCACCGGTCATTGCAGGCCAGTAATCCACAACCGCCACCACAAGAGCATTCTCTACCAAATTTTCGACGGGCATTTTGTCAACAGTCGATGAATACACATAATTCATAAACTGTCCCTCTTTCACGCCGTATTCGTTTGCGAGCGATCTGGATATTATCATGCCCTGAGGATAAGAGGACAGAATATTCAATATGTGATTTATGGGAATACCTTCATTCAAATCTTTCCTTAATTTTACAACATTGCCGAATTCGGACGGCTCAATTCCGATAAATGTAATGGGCTCCCTTGAAGGTCTGGTTTCGGTATTATAGTAATAATATGTAGTGTAATTGTTAACGGAATCGGAATTGCAGTATAACTCCGCAAAAGACATGAGACCACCACCTTTAACAGGTATGTAACTAAAAGATCCGTCATCATTCAGAAAAATCAGGGTTGGTACGAAAGATGCATCCGCACCTATTTCATAACGGATATTATCCTCCAGATTCTCATTCAGAGTCCTGCCGGAATTGGCATTGAATATACCCACACCTATCGTAAGAATGAGGAAAATCATAATAAAATGTTTGTAGTTACCGCTGCGGGAAACATGCATCAATGCATTGTATGATGCCGGTTTCCAATGCCTCTTTCCGATTATAAACACAAGTTCCGTCAGATAAGGAAACAACCTTATAAACAATAACCCCAATCCCAATATAAACATGGTTACCGCCAGGAACAATGTAAAATCCACCTGTGCCGATTGCACATCCTGTATATATTTACTCATCTGTTCATAATCGTAGAGGAAATATAACGAGACACCTATCAGTATTACATCCAAGAACATAACCTGCCAGAAGGATCGCTTGGATTGGTCGGCTATACTCTGTTTTAGCTGAACAATCGTATATTTCGATGCTTTGTATGCAGGCACTAAAATCATTATGAGGTATATCAGAGCACATACTATGGCATACACCAGAGAAGTGCTTTCAAACCTGACTTCAATTGCCGTTCTGTTGACAAATTCCATAAATCCGTTTGCCGCTCCGAGCAGACGGCACAGTAAACGCGCCAGTAATATACCGAAAATAAAGGAAACTACCGCTATGACAATACCCTGTCCCAGATAGATAAGGAAAATCTGATTTCTGCTTGCACCTCTGCTCGCCAAAGTGGCAATTTCCGATTTTTCTCTTTCCATCATCAGCCGGGAAATCATTACAACATACATCGCTATCATCAATATGACCGGGATTATGAGGAGCAGGAATACCTTCTGCATAGTCTGCATGTCCCTGTTATAGTTGTTTATAATGGAAATATAGTTGTTCGATGTGTTTATAATAACACCCGTAACACTGCTGGATGTGGATAAAGCCTGCGTAGCCTGTGAGATATCATTGGCATATCTTAGGCGAGCGGTGGTGTAATCAAAAGCCGCAAACCAGTTTGCCTGACTTAAAGTAATCTGCGATTCTTTTAACATTTCCTGCATAATGTCAAAATCCGTAATAAAAGCTCTTTCGGCAACAGTGAAAAATGAAGCCGAAGATTCATTTACCTTTACTATGCCGACAATTTTAATTTTTGCGATAAAATCGTCATCGTCGGGCTTGTTATAGACGAAATAGTAATCACCGACCGACATTCTATACAAAGCGGCGGCATATTCGGATATTACCGCTTCAATCACTCCTTCTTCGGTATCGGTCCGGAACATACGTCCGCCCACGACATCAAATACAGTCTCCGCATCCACAACGGAAGTAAGGCAAAAATCCGTCTTTATCGTAAAGTTTCTGTATGACGGCTTTTCTTCTTTTAAAATATTATCCTGTTTTATCCTGTAATTGTTCTGATCCAGTACGGAATAGGTTTTGGTGGAAACACTGTTACAGTCTTTCATAACCTCCACCGGCATATTAGCCATGTATTTGTTATAGAAAGTGCTATCAAGACTTTCGTATACCCGCTTGACGGTATCGCTTTGCAGTCCGAAAAATGTCACATTGTATGAGGCTTTAAACGGAAAAGTATCAAATTGCACCTGTTCTTTTTTAAATTCGTTGACCAGCATTGTGTTGTACATACCCGAAGCATACATGGGAATTGCCGCAGCTACCGCTATGGCAAATGCACACCCTATAACGAGACAGATAACCATCCATTTATTATTCAATATCTTTCTGAAAATAAGTCTCAGCATACTACTTGGTCCCCGTTATAATCATAGTATCTTCATCAATGCCTTGTCCGGGAAGTATTTCCACTTCCGAAGACGAAGTCAATCCGATGTTTATTTCCATATTTGTGGGGGTATTATCTTTTAATACCCTTACCGCAGCTGTTTTCTGATCTCTTATGGTAACGGCATATTTCGGGAGTTTGAGCACATCATAAACTTCATCTATTATCACTCTGATTTGCACTACTTCTCCCGCAGTTACCGCATCCATTTCATCCAATCCGAAGGAAAGATTCGTTCCCTCGGATGTTAACACATACCCGTTATATTCAATATCTTTACTGACAACTATCACACCCGCTCCGGGCTTCAATTTAGAGGCATTGACAGCCGATGTGGTACCGCTGATGCTCTTATATTGTCCCGTAGCAATAGAACAGAATCTTATAGTCCTGCCGATAGGAGCATCTTTTGCAATATCATTGGGAAAGGAGCGAATATTAACTATAAAGCCCGATTGCGATGCCCGAAGTTCCTTGTTGGTCATGTAAATATAAAGGTCGTCATACTTCTCTTTGGCATGATTGTAAGCTATTTCCGCCCTTCTGAACTGATACTCGGTTGCGGCATTTTTAACATACAGGTCCTGTACCCTTATAAACTCGTTCAAAGCGTTCAGATATGCATTTTCCACCTGCTCTTTATCTTTGCGGTCGGATAGAATAGCTATTAAATCGCCTTTCTCTACATACTGTTCGTTTTCCACAAACAATTCTTCCAGATATCCGTCTACCGAAAAAAACTGATCCTGTAAGTTCTCATATCTGTTAGCAACATTACACAGAATGGTTATGGAGTTGACAATATCGCCTTTTGTGGGGTTTATAGTCTTATACTCCACAGGAGCCGTTGAGGGAACAGGCAATAACAGCATTTCATCTTCCTTGGGGAAGATTGACATACACCCTGTCATACAAATCAATAATATTATCAATAGTACGGAAAGATATGCTTTTTTATTCATATGAAGTCCTTCTGTAGGCATTATAGCCCATTAACCTGTCAATTAAAAGCATTTTACTGCAAAACATTATGAACTTTTCATGAACTTTTAATAACTCTTTTTGAAATTCGCAGCAAATATTACATATATCCGTTAATATTCTCCAAGAATTTCCGCTGCCACGGTATTGCTGAAATATGAGGAAGCTTCCATACAGTATTGCTCTAAATCGGAATAAGGCGGAAAATGTGTCAGTATAAGCCTTTTTACATTTAATTTTGCTGCCAGCATCCCGCATTCTTTTGCACAAAGATGAGCGGCTTTTGTTTTACTCTTCTGTTTTGCAAGCAAAGCCGAATCGATTAACAAAGTATCAACACCGTATGCAAAATCCGTCAAATCCTCCGGTTGCGACAAATCCGACGAATAAACAAAACGGTCATTAATTTTTACAGCATATGTTTCCACGGGGTGTGTGGTTTTCTTAAAACGCAAGACAAAAGAATCTCTTTTTATTACCGAAGATTCGTCAATATGGACAAGATTAAACTCATCGCATTTCACTACCGATACTATGTTTTCCGGCTCTTTCGGCAAGTATACATCCAATGTCCTCCCCTTCACCTGAAGAGCATATCGCAAGACCAATAAATCCGACATGTGATCAAAATGAAGATGGGTTATTACAATAAAAGATATATCCGAAATGTCGAACTTCTTTTGGAAATTTGCAAGACAACCGCTTCCCAAGTCCAAAATTACAAGACCTTTACTGTTTAAAGTCTTAATTCCGCTTCCGCAATCTTTATTATTGCTCTCTATAACATATCCCGAACAGGCTCCGTCTTTTGCAGGGAAAGGTCCGTTATTTCCCAGAACGGTTAATTTCATTTACAACCTCCGAAAACTCCTCATAAACTCTTTGATTGGCATCACGTATACCCAGCGAATAGGCGTTTTCCGACAGAGCAATCAGTTTATCATTATTTCCGAGAAGATTCATTATCTTATCGTAAAGAACCTTGGAATTAAATTCACCGTTATCATATATAATCTCACAGGCATCCCTGTTAAATATCTGCTCGGCATTTTTCTCCTGTGCGTTATCCGGCACAAAAGGAGAAGGTATTATTATCGAAGGCATACCCATGGCAAGCACTTCGCTTATTGTGGTAGCACCTCCCCTGGTTACCATAAGGTCGGCAGATGCGTATACGGTATCGCGGTCGTATATATAATCACGGACAGTAACATTCTTAAGTGTCTTGGTTATCTTTCCTATAACCTCCTCATAGTGCCTTTTACCGGGAGCGAAAATCAACTTAAAATCCGTCTCCTTCATATATTCATTAATCATACCTGTAACGGCATTATTGACGGTCATGGCTCCCTGGCTTCCGCCTATTATCACAACGGTTTTAATACCCTCGGAAGGTTGATACTTGGCAAAGCGAGAAAATGATTCATCAATCAGATTGCCGGTAAGTACGGTCTTTTTTGCTTTACTTAAGGATTTAAGCGCCGATTGGAAACTTGCCATGGCAACATCCGCACGCCTTGCCAGCATCTTATTAGTAATACCGGGATAGGCATTCTGTTCATGGATAAGAATCTTGGCTTTGTACAGTGAGGAAATATAAATTGCGGGGCCGGCCACAAATCCTCCGGTACCTATTGCAATATCCGGCTTAAATCTTTTTATTATCTTCCTCGCCTGAAATAATCCTTTAATCAAAACAAAGAGTGTTTTTATTGACTTAAGTCCGAAAGGACGTCTGAAGCCTTCTATCTCTATGAACTCTATATCAAATCCCTCTCTGGGCACCAGATCCTTTTCCAGCCCTCTTTCCGATCCTATGAACAGTATCTTATACTCCGGATGATTATTTCGTATTTTCTTTGCTATGGACAGTGCGGGATTTATATGCCCTGCCGATCCGCCGCCCGCTATCAGTATATTCATTCCGTAAGTCGCTCCTTCTTTTTGGGTTGTTTGGATATATTCATCAGAATTCCTATCTCTGTCAAAAACATTACCAGACTGGTACCTCCCGCACTGAAGAACGGTAACGGTATTCCGGTATTGGGTATCAGACCGGTCACAACCGCTATATTCAATGCCGCCTGCACAAATATCAGTGCGGTAATCCCGGTGGCAAGCAGTGTTCCGAATAAATCTTCGCAAAAGATTGCAATTCTGATACCTCTCCAAAGCAGCATACAAAATAGCGCTATGACAAGAAAAACTCCTAAATATCCCAATTCTTCCGCAATAATGGAAAAAATGAAGTCATTCTGAGGTTCCGGAATATAAAGGAATTTTTGTGTACTCTTTCCCAGACCTACTCCGAACAGACCTCCCGATGCAATGGCATACAATGACTTTATAACCTGATAACCGCTGTCGGAAGGATATGCGAAAGGATCCAGCCATGCCATTATTCTGGTTTTCATATAATCGACGGTAAAGGCACCGACAATTGCAAGCGCCGCAACCGGTGCTATTGTAAGTATCAGGTATTTAATTTTCGTTCCTCCCGCATAGATTATAATGAAACCTATCAGAATAATGATAATCGCTGCACTCATATGCGGTTGCATAAAGATAATAACGGCGGAGGCCAAAGTTATTGCCAGTGTTGTAAAATATCCGGCTAAAGGTTTCTCTTTTTCCTTAAAGTCCACAATAATTTTTGACAGGAATATTATAAAAGCCAGTTTATACAGTTCCGAAGGCTGAAACTCAAATCCTCCTATACTTATCCACCTTCTTGCATCGTTGTGTTCCACACCTATTCCCGGTATAAAAGTAAGCAGTAAAAGCACCAATCCGCCTGCAATAATAATCCAGGAAAATTTCTTATACAATTTATAGTTTATAAAGGAAACCCCCATCATGGCCACTATGCCTATCAATGCCGCAATCATCTGGTCTTTAATGAAAAAGTAGATGTCACCGAATTGACTCTTGGCATACGGTGCGGAAGCGCTGAAAATCATAAGAAGGCCCAGAGCCGTCAGCCCTAAGGGAAATAACAATATCAGAAAGTCCGCTTTTTTCTTTTCACCGTTTTTCAAATCACCGCTCCTATATAGCCAAAAACGCAATTATACCGCCAATGAATGTTACCGCGCTGAACACTATTACTATCTTATTCTCACTCCAATGCTTCAACTCGAAATGGTGATGAATGGGAGCCATAAGAAATATCCTTTTTTTTGTCCGTTTATAATGCAGAACCTGAATAACCGAAGATAAAATTTCTATTACATATATGATACCCGCAAACAGTATTATCCACGGAATTCTCAAATTCACCGAAATTGCCGTTACCGCTGCCCCTAAGGCCAGAGAGCCGGTATCTCCCATCAACAGTTTCGCAGGGTAAATATTGAATATAAGGTAACCTGCCATAGCTCCGATTACAATCAACGACATATATGTCATATCGGTATTATCAAACACAATTTTTGATGCAATCGCGAAAAATATAAATACAACCGCAGTAACCGATCCGCAAAGTCCGTCCACCCCGTCGGTAAAATTAACCGCATTTATGACCGCATTGTAGAAAAATACTATGAAAATAACATAAATCCATCCGGGTATAACAAAAGTCTTTCCGGCGTCGGTAAAAGGAATGATAATCTCCGATCCTATCTTTGAGAAATATACGATATATATGCCGTAAGCCGCCGATATCACTATAAAAAACAATGTTTTAAGTATCGGCTTCAAACCGTCTTTATTCTTTCTTCTTATTTTCAGAAAATCATCCAGAAAACCCACCAGAGCGGACAGTAATATCAGACCGCATGTGGCCGACACCACGGGATTATTCCATCCGAGAAATAACATACACCCTATTATGGGAAGTATGAATATAATCCCGCCCATAGTAGGTGTGCCGGCTTTTTTAAGGTGATCTTTAGGGCCGTCGTCCCTGACTACCTGCCCTATTTTAAGTCGTCTTAGTACAGGCAGCAGCACTATTCCCGATATCACCGTTAATATGAAAGATGCGCTTATTGCAATTATCATAAAAAATCTCCTTCAAAAACTTCCAGTACCTTTTCCATAGACGATCCTCTCGAGCCTTTAATCAAAATAGTATCGCCTTTACATATTATATCCATAATGTGCTTTTTTGCCTGAGGTATATCGGAAAAGACATGAATACTCTTTTCTTCCATTCCGAAATCCATTGCGCCTTTTTTGTAGCAGTCGGCATTTTTACCTACCGCAATCAGTACATCTATTTTGTTGTACGCAAGATATTCTCCCGTTCTTTCATGCATGATTTCTTCAAAATCACCCAGTTCCAGCATATCTCCCAGCACGGCAACTTTTCTGCCCCTATAATTTTTCAATATGTCTATTGCCATCCTCATGGAGTCAAAATTGGCATTATACGCATCATTAATAACGGTGTAACCGTCAATAATACTTATCTGTGTTCTCATAATCTGATTTGTACATGCTCCTATGGCTTCTCCCGCAGCTTTCCTGTCGGCTTTCAGAATATCCGCCACCGCAAAGGCCAATAATGCGTTAATAATATTGTGAATACCCGGTATGGACAATGTAATTCTTGTGTCCGATACGGAAAATGTATATGTATTATCTGCGTTTTTGACTATGTCCCGCGCCCTGTAATCCAGGTCGTCGGCAAGTATTCCCACCCGTATCACCTTATACTTATGATTACCTTTAATCCTTCTCAGCATATCATCATCGGCATTTACTATCAGATAACCGTTATCCAGATAGTCCAGTACTTCGGTTTTTGCCTTGAAAATGTTCTCTCTGCTCCCAAGATTACCTATATGGCTGGTACCTATATTGGTTATTACCGCTATATCCGGCAATACAACAGAGGACAGTTGCTTTATCTCTCCCGCATTATTCATCCCCATCTCAACAACAGCAGCCTGCGAGTCTTGCCGTACCGAGAATACCGTTAACGGAACACCGGTCTGATTGTTAAGATTGCCCTTTGTATAATCGGTTTTGAAAGAAGCAGCCAAAGCCGCTCCGGTATAATCCTTGGTGGTGGTTTTACCGTTGCTGCCCGTAACGGCGATAAAGGGTATTTCCAAAGACTGTCTGTAAAATCTTGCCAGATCCTGCAATGCCTTAACGGTGTCTTCAACATAGATTATGTTGTCCCCGGCATATTTATCTTTCTTCGAACAGACGGCCGCTACGGCTTTTTGTTCCAAAGCCTTATTGACAAAATCATGACCGTCAAAATTCTCGCCCTTTATAGCAAAGAAAATCTCCCCGGGTTTTACGGTTCTCGAGTCTATGGACACACCGGTAACAACGGTCTTTTTGTTGGCTTTCAACCCGGCAGCAAACAAATCATATATCTTCCCCAGTTGTATTCTCATATTTCCCCTTTCAGCACCTTTTGTATTATTTCTCTTTCATCATAATGTGTCTTTTTACCCATAACATCCATATAAGTTTCATGTCCTTTGCCGGCAAGTATTATAAGGTCATCCTTTTTTGCATTACGCAGCGCATAAGAAATAGCCTCCGTTCTGTCGGTTATACATATATATTCGCCGTCGGTCTCTTTAATACCCTGTTCAATCATGAACAGGATATCTTCCGGCTTCTCGGTTCTGGAGTTATCCGATGTTATTATGGAAAAGTCGGCATTTTGCCCCGCAATCTTTCCCATCATGGGTCTCATGGACTTATCCCTGTCACCGCCGCATCCGAACAGGCATATTATCCGACCGGATGTCCTGGTTTCCCGCACCGCAATGAGCAGTTTTTCCAGACTGTCAGGCGTGTGAGCATAATCAATCATTACGGTGAAATCTTTACCCGTATCGACTTTTTCGCATCTTCCTTTGACAACTACATCGGAAAGCCCTTGTCTGATATATTTTACATCAATATCGTTGAGAAGACATGCGGTAACGGCAAACAGGCTGTTATATATATTAAATCTTCCCGGCATATCCAACTCTATTTCCAGCTCCATACCTAAACCCCGGTAAATAAAACTGCTGCCGTCATTCCGGTACAGTATATTGTCCGCAGTTATATCGGCTTTCTCTTCTATGCCTATCGTATATATCTTATGCTTATCCTTGTTATAACCTTCACTGCTTTTGTACTCTTTTGCAGCTTTTCTTACATATTTATCATCATTATTTACAATCATTATGTCACTTGCCGAAAACATCCGTTTCTTGGAGTTATAGTAGTCGGAAAAATCCGGATGTTCCCTGTCGGTAATATGTGCCTGAGTAAGGTTGGTATACATGCCTATCTTATACCGTAATCCGTATACCCTGTTTTGTTTCAACGCTATGGAAGAAACTTCCATTACACAATTGTTAACACTTTCTTTATTTATCTTACTGAAAATCTCATTCAGTTCATATGCCGAAGGCGTTGTCTGCGATATGGCTATTTCCTTGTCTTTATAGACCGCTCCCACGGTTCCTATAACCGCACATGCCGTCCTTGCTTTGTCAAATATATTCTTAATCATATAGGAAATGGTGGATTTGCCTTTGGTTCCGGTTATTCCTATAAGATTGAGAGCATTTGCGGGATAATTGAAGTAATATGCAGAAGCTTTTGCTAAAAATATTCTGACATCATCAGTCTCAATAACCGATACATCGGGATACTTATCCGCATAATATTCAAAATCTTTGGTTACAACTATGGCAACCGCACCGTTCGAAACGGCATTACCTATATATTTATGCCCGTCATCGTCTACCCCGTCTATGGCAATAAACAGATGACACGGCTTTGTTTTTCTGGAATCAAAGGATATATCGGTAATATCCGCATTTTTTGAGCCTGAAATCCTTATACAACCCGTTACTTTCAATAAATCTTTCAGAAGCATTCTATCTCAATCATCCTTTCTTAATCCGGGTAATCGGTAAACCGGAAAGTTATATTCACAATAGTGCCCTTTTCCACATATGTTCCGGCCGGATACTGAACGCCTATACACTCTCCGTCTCCGTCGGAATTGATGTTCAATCCCAAATCCTTCAATGCTTTAACAACATACGATTTATCCTTACCTGCCAGATACGGCATCTTGACCGTCTTCTTGTTTTCGGGAACGTAGGTATATAATATTATAACCCCGTCTTTGGCTATAACGGTACCGCTTTCGGGAAATTGATACATAATAGTGACATCTTCACCTGCCGTACTGCCTTCAATCTCATAATTCAAGCCGTAACTCTTTATTTTCTTAGCGGCTTTTTCCACATTATACCCGTTTAAATTGGGAACGTATACCGGAGTTTTCTCCTTACCCGCCGTTCCTTGCTTTTCTACGGACAATTCTTCCAATGCCTGCTCGAAGATAAGTTTTGCATAAGGAGCGGCAACCTGACTGCCGTAGTAGGAATCACCCTGTGGGTTGAATACAATAAGCAACACCGTTATAACAGGATTATCCGCAGGAGCAAATCCGATAAAAGAAGACACATACACGCCCTCAACCGTCGTTTCACTGGTTCCCGTCTTACCGGCTATCCTGTAACCGTCAACATAAGCATTCTTTCCTCCGCCCTCTGATACCACTCCTTGCAGAATCTTTCTCATTTCATCGGATGTTTCTTCGGATATGACCTGTCGCACTACCTGTGGCTCAAAGTCGTAAATTATATTCCCCTGCTTGTCCGCTATAGCATCGGTAAGACTTGGTTTTATAAGATAACCGCCGTTTGCAATCGCGTTATATGCCGCTACCATCTGTATGGGTGTTATCTGAAATCGCTGACCGAAGGAAGCAACCGACATATCCAGTTTTGTGGGTTCACTGTGAAATATGCTCTGCCCTTCTCCCATAAGCTCTATTCCCGAAGGATCTCTGAATCCGAATGATTCTATATACTCATAAAACCTCTTTATACCTATAAGGTGAGATACTTTTACAAAAACCGGATTGCAGGAATTGTATACGGCTTGTAAGAATGTTTCTTTGCCGTGAGGATATTGCTTTGCCCAACAGTGAATTGTGGCTCCGTAAACCGTAACGGGAAAATCATCCACCATCGTATCCTGTTGAACTATATCCTCTTCCAGTGCCATTGCAGTAGTTAAGGACTTGAATGTGGAACCGGGCTCATATGTGTCCATGATAGCCTTATTGCGCCATACGGTGCTGTACAACAGGTCTACATCACTTTTCCTCAAACCGGTCCATCCGTCTATCGTGTAGCCTTCGGGCAGTGCTCTGGGGTTATTCAGATCCATTCCCGGTTCGGAGACCATAGCCAATATTTCCGATGTTTTACAGTCGGAAACTATACATACCGCACCGCCTTCGGCTTTATTGTCTTCTATTGCCTGTTTAACCACATTCTCGGCAATTTTCTGAATATCGGTATTTATGGTGGTTATTACATCATAACCGTCTACCGCTTCTATTCTGGATTCAAATGCAAAAGGAAGCTCGGTTCCGGCAACATCCAGTTCGGTAAGTATTTTACCGTCGGTTCCTCTAAGATAGTTGTCCAAAGATAACTCCAGACCGTATAATCCCTGATTGTCATCACCGGTAAAACCGATGACATGAGCGGCAAGAGAACCGAACGGATAATATCTTTTACTGTCCTGATGTATGTATATTCCCGAAACCTTATGCTCTTTTATAAAGGCTTTCAACAAATCGGAAGTGCTCCGCTCCACCTTGGACGCTATAAGCTGATAATGGTTGTCCATATTCAACTTATTCAGCACATTCTCATAATCCAGTTCCAGAATCGAACTGAGTTCCTGTGCAACTTCCTCCACCGTTATACTCTTATTCTTACGTACTTCAATAGGGCTTACGGAAATTGTATCCACGCTTACGGATATTGCCAGCACATTACCCGAACTGTCATAAATAGTGCCTCTTTCGGCTTTTATGGTTCTGTCCCGGTTTTGCTGCTCGTATGCCTTGACCCGCAACTCATTGGCCCACACGAATTGTATATATCCCGTATAGCCCGCGATAATCATTGCTATTAAAATAAAGACCGCCATAAGTATCAACAGCCTTTTTCTTGTCAATGTATTGTTTGATGTATTTTCGATATTCTCAGGTTTCTTTTCTTTTTCTTTTTTTTTATCCATTCATTTACCGATTCAATCCTTCTTCGAACCTATGAAAATATCCGATATGTTTTCTGCAGTATGTTTTATCTTTTCCCAAACCGCACGTCCATAGGAATAGAAGTCTTCCTTTTCCGAAGACTGATATCGGTCTGACATATCGGGATGAATAAGTATCCGCTGATCGGCTCTCGGCTTATTCATGTCCAGTTTGGTTTCCGCAACATTCTTTATATCATCTATATTGTATTGTCTGTCGAGATCCGCATAGATAGCGGAATTGACTGCAGTCTTTTCACGTAATTGATTGTTTAATGACGTAATATCATAGTTCAGATTAATCATTTCACCGTATCGGTAAATGATTATAAACAGAGCAATAAATACCAGTACAAGCAGTACTACCGAATTAAATCTGTTAAATATTCTCTTTTCATCATTTCTCTCAATTTCCATGTTCATCCAATAATTTCTCGGGTTAAAACCCGCCGGTTGCAAAAGGGGGAATTTTTACAACCGGCTTCCGTCTTTAGTGTTTTTAAATTTCTTGAGTGCTTTTACGCTTCTTTAGCGTTTTATCTTTAGTGTGTATCTTTAAGTTCTCTCTAAGACTCTTAGCTTGGAACTTCTGGATCTGTAGTTGCTTTCCATCTCTTCCGTTTTCGGAACCATCGGTTTCTTTAATACCAGCTTATGTTGTGCTTTCTTATTGCAGACACATACCGGAAAGGACTTGGGGCATGTGCAGGGGTTAACCAATTCATTGAAAGTATCTTTTACTATCCTGTCTTCCAACGAATGAAATGTGATAACCGCAAGCCTGCCGTTTTTCTTCAGTGCAAATGCAGCTTTGGGAAGCATTTCTTTCAGAACATTCAGTTCATCGTTAACTTCAATTCTGATGGCCTGAAATGTTTTTCTTGCAGGATGCTTACCGGCGAATCGCTCTTTCGGCGGATATGCTTGTTTAATGATATCCGTCAGCATTCCGGTAGTGGTTATCCTGTGTTCTTTTCTTTTGTGTACTATAGCTTCCGCTATTCTTCTTGAGTGCTTTTCTTCTCCGTATTCATAAAAAATACGGACAAGTTCATCTTTAGTGTAATCATTAACCACATACTCTGCGGTTTTGTCTTTTGTCTGATCCATTCTCATATCCAACGGTCCGTCATTATGATAAGAGAATCCTCTTTCCCGGTTGTCCAGTTGATACGATGAAACTCCCAAATCAATCAGTATTCCATCGGCTCCTTCAGGACAATATTGCTCTATTACTTTGTCAATGTTCACGAAATTCTCCTGCAGTACTATGAATTTCGTTTTTCTTTTGTGCTTTGCTAATTTATCTTTTGTAACCTTACAGGCTTCGATGTCCTGATCACAAGCTATCAGTAATCCTTCATCGCCTAATCTTTCGTATATCCTTACCGAATGCCCGCCACCTCCGGCCGTGCAATCAATGTAAGTTCCTCTTTTGTCAATATTCATATATTCAATACATTCATCGGCCATTACCGACTCATGTGAATACTCTTTCATTACGCTAACGGTATTTCTTCCAGGATAGCCGCAACGTTATCGGCATTCTCCAGAGCAACTTGTTCGGATATCTCCGAATCATCGGGATGTGCGGCATGGTAGGATTCCTTATTCCATATCTCCACCCTGTTGTTATACCCCAACAATACCGCCTCTTTACCTAAATTGGCATAATTTCTAAGTTCAATGGGAATCAACACTCTGTTCTGGCTGTCCAGTTCAGTATCCTTACCGCTTGCCGACAATAAACGGACATAAACGGCTTTGTGCCTGTCCCTGGCAGCAATCTTTGCTGCAGCCTCGATAATATTTTCCCAGTCTTTTCTCGTGTATAAATATAGGATTTTCAATGTACTGTCTACGCTTTTTGCAATAACGAACTTATCTCCGAGAACCTCACGCATGGAAACAGGAAGAATAACCCTCCCCTTATCATCCACTCTATGCGTAAATTCTCCATACATTGCCATAGTTTTTCAACACTTTCCGCCATTTCGGCACCACTTCCACACCACTTGCCCCCATTATATACATCAAAAATAGATGTGTCAACACCTTTTTTAAACATTTTGTAAAAAAAAGAAAAAAATATACATTAGATTTAACAAAGGAGAGCAATAAAAAAATAACACCCGTAAGGTGTTGCATTTAAGAAGCCCTAAAAATAAAAGTTATTCACTTATCAGAGTCTTTTCACCTGATCTCTGCGTATTGACGCCGATATGATTATACCTATCATAGCGAAACTGCCTATCATGTTTGTACCTCCTGCCGAAACAAACGGCAGAGGTATTCCCGTAACAGGCATAAGTTCAATATTCATGCCTATATTTTCGATAAAATGAAATGCAATCATGGCGGCCATGCCGGCAACTATATATTGCCCGTAATAACTGGAACATTTTGAGGCGATATGAATACACCGAATGATAATTGCAAATGCCAGAATAATAATTGCGGCACAACCTAAGAATCCCATCTCCTCCCCTATTGCGGAAAAGATAAAGTCCGATTCTTTTACCGGTATACCGTTACTTTGCGTTCGGATACCGTTATACAGACCGGCACCCGTCCAGCCTCCGCTGCCCAATGCGATAATGGACTTGGAAGTCTGGTATCCGGCTCCCGAAGGATCGAAATTGGGGTCGATAAAGACTCTTATCCGGTCTTTCTGCCAGTCATCCAGAAACAACCATGCTATGGGAAGAGACGCCGCAAGAACACCGATGGAAATAAGAAGGTATCTGTATTTTATCCCGTAAACAAAGATAAGAACTGCAAAGGAAAATGCGAAAACGGTAGCGGTACCTAAATCCGGCTGCAACATTATCAGTCCTATAGGCATCAACCCGAAGACAGCTATAAAAATAAGTCGTTTGAGGGAGAACTCCTCTTTCAATAACTCGAATTGTGACGGTAAAAACATCATATATGCAACTTTCATCAGCTCCGAAGGCTGAAAACTGAAAGCTCCGAAAAGTCTTATCCAACTGTTTGACCCTATATTGGGATCATCTCTGCCGTAACCGAAAGGAATAACATATATAAGCATCAAAATACCGATAATATAGAATGCTATTCCCCAGTACCGAAGAAAAGAATAATCCAGTATGGAAAAGCCTATACACAGTATCAATCCTAAAGCAATACTGAACATCTGAGTTTTAATAATGGAAGGTCCGGAATTCATGGTATCTACAACACTGGGCAGGGCAACAGCACCTATCGATGTCAATGCCAGCACCAGTCCCAATAGGGTATAATCAAATCTCTTAACAAAAGTCTTGACGTTTATCTTGTTGAACATTTCAAGCCTTTCTCACACAAAGTAAGTATACCCCATTATATTCTGTCGCTCAAGACTAACATTTACATTAAAAGCCGATACTGCTGGTCAGACAGTGTCTGTTTAATCAATACTACTGTCTCACTTTAGCATCAAACTCCCTGCTCAAAGTATTCATTATCTTATCCATGGCTTTATTAACCTCTTG
>ENA-UPXM01001867-UPXM01001867.1-activated-sludge-metagenome-genome-assembly--contig:-NODE-1867-length-25932-cov-5.989334_pt1 | contig 25932 bp, 26 predicted proteins | sample MGYA00238178_ERZ772708 | MGnify/ENA primary metagenome ERZ772708 (study PRJEB29002, sample SAMN05720212) | activated sludge metagenome | isolation source: anaerobic digester from wastewater... | reverse complement strand
ACCGTCAGCGCCATAAAGGCGTGCAACGCCACCAAAACGTCGGCTTACATCTGCTGTTTCAGCTACCATAGAGGTGAACTTGCATGATTTTCAACCAACCGACGCTTCCAATACCACAAACGCTGCCGCGAGATTTTTTTCATCACTAATGCTGATGTGCGTTTTACTGATGTGTTTACTCTCTAAAAAGGCCTGCAACTCAACTGCCAACACCAAAATGGGCTTGCCCAAATCATCATGGTCCACAGCAATGTTTTGCATGGTGGCCGGCGCACGTAATCCCGTGCCCAGCGCCTTTGAAAAGGCTTCTTTTGCTGCAAATCGCTTGGCCAAAAAACGCGCTTTGATATGCGAGGCGAGGTAGCTGGCCAATTCACTCTCGGCTAATATGCGTTTTGCCAAATCATCGCCAAACTGCGCAATCGAAGCCTCAATGCGCGCCACCTCTACAATGTCTGTGCCAATACCGTAAATCATGTCTTAATTCGGAGAGAACTCTTTAATTAACGCCTTCATCTCGCGCACCGCATTATCCCAGCCCACAAATAGCGCATGGGCGATAATGGCGTGGCCAATATTTAGCTCTTCAAAACCGTACATTCTGGCAATGTGATGCACGTTATGGTAATGCAGACCATGCCCAGCATTCACCACCAAATGCGCATCTTTGGCGTGATGTAACGCCACTTCGATTCTTCTAATCTCGGCCTCTTGCTCAGCATCGGTATGCGCATCTGCAAAAGTGCCTGTGTGCAATTCAACCACAGGCGCACCTGTTTTTACTGCTGCATCAATTTGCGCAAAGTCTGGCGCAATAAAGAGTGAGGTGCGAATACCCGCCTCACCCAATCTTTGTACAGCTTTTTGCACTTTTTCAAAGTGACCGACGACATCTAAGCCGCCTTCAGTGGTGCGCTCTTCACGCCGCTCCGGCACAAGGCACACATCCTGCGGCGCCACTTTTAGGGCAATTTCAATCATCTCGTCTGTCACTGCACATTCGAGATTCATTTTAGTTTGTAGTAATGGGCGCAAGGCAAATATGTCCGCGTCTTGCATGTGACGGCGGTCTTCACGTAAATGCAGTGTAATGCTATCCGCGCCTGATTGCTCGGCGCGCAACGCGGCTTGCACCACACTGGGATATTTTGTTCCGCGCGCCTGACGAATGGTAGCCACGTGATCAATATTTACGCCTAGTTTAATCATATTAAAAACCCTGTAAATCTAATAAAAGTTGCCGCGTATGCAATGGTTTATCACCTAAATAATGTGCTAACAAATAGCGCATGAGCTGCTTGCTTTGTGATTGCGTGAAACTATTTTCGTAATGATCATTTGCCATATCCAACAACGTACTTCCACTTACCTGCACACCATTTTGAGTAACATGCAGCGCTCTTGCGCCAAACTCTGCCTCATAGCGGTATTGTTTATTGGCTGAAATCACTTCTCCATGTTCATCTGCAATCAGCGGCACGGCATATCCAAGTTCTTGTAACAGTTTAAGCTCAAATCTGCGCAGATGCGTGGCTAAATCGTTCGACTTACTTAGGGTATTCAGTGTGGTTTGATAATACTCAAACAAGGCTTCATGCGCATCTTCACGCGGTAATAAACGCAACAGAAGCTCATTCATATAAAAGCCGCACATCAGGGCCTCACCTTGCAAATTGACTAGCCCATGTGCCCAATCCAAACTATGCAGTGTTTTTAATTCATTTTTACCTGACCATGTGCCGGTTAATAACTGAAATGACTGCAACATGCCACGCATCGCTGAACGTGGCCGACGCGCTCCTTTTGCGACTGCCGCAACACGACCAAACTGTTGGCTAAAAAGCTCTACGACTAAACTGGTTTCTTTAAACGGATAGCTGTGCAGCACATACACAGATTGGTCATCTTGACGAAGGTTGCCAGCTAACGCCATGTTATATCTTAATGCGAATTAGTAACCCAAACTTTTCAACGCACGCGCATTGTCTGCCCAGCCACCTTGTACCTTCACCCAAGTTTCCAAGTAGACTTTTCCACCAAATAACTTTTCCATATCTTGGCGGGCTTCTGTCGATATTTGCTTTAGTTTTTCGCCACCTTTGCCAATAATCATGGGTTTTTGACTGTCCTTATCCACAATAATTGCTGCAAAAATTCGGCGCAATTTACCTGTCACCTCGAATTTTTCAATTTCTACCGCTACAGCATAAGGCACTTCATCACCCAGTAACCTAAAAATCTTTTCACGAATCAATTCCGCTGCTAAAAATCGTTCATTTTTATCTGTCAATTCATCTTCGCCATACATTGCAGGCTGATTTGGCAAATACTTACGAGTTGCTTCAAGCAGTTCATCCAGATTCAAACTTTTTTTTGCGCTCACTGGAATGATTTCTGCAAAATCATGCAACAAATCAAAATCTTGTATTAGAGGCAAAAGATTGCCTTTATCACCCATTAAATCTGCCTTATTGACCACAAGTAACACTGGCTTATTTTTAGGCAGTAATTTCAGCACCTTTTCATCCGCCTCGCCTAGCTTCATCGGCTCAATCACAAACAGCACGACATCAACCTCAGTCAGTACCTGAGTGACCGTTTTGTTCAACCCTTTATTTAGCGCATTCAGATGTTTTTGCTGAAAGCCAGGTGTATCCACAAATAAAAACTGTGTGTCATCCGTTGTGTGAATACCAAGTAAACGATGGCGCGTGGTCTGTGCTTTACGTGAGGTAATGGCTAATTTCATCCCCAAAATATGATTCAGCAAAGTCGATTTTCCAACATTGGGGCGACCAACAATAGCCACGGTACCACATTTAAAATCACCTTGTGTTACTGAGATTTGCTGTGTGTCACCTGAATCAATCGTACTTTTGACATCTGTCATTTTTTAGGTTTTCCAATGTTGATTTTTTCAAGGGCAGTGATGGCGAGTTGTGCCGCTTGTTGCTCGGCAATACGACGGCTAGTGCCTTGACCCACCGTACGGATATCGAGTTTTTGGATAAAACATTCTACAATAAATTGTTGCGCATGCGCTTCTCCACTGGTCTGTACAACGGCATATTCTGGCACTGCAATTTTTTTACTTTGCAAAAACTCTTGTAATAAAGATTTCGGATCCTTATCAATGACTTTGGGGTCAATCGTATTAAGCTTTTCAGTATACAAATCTAGCACAAGCGCTTCTGCCGCCGAGAATCCACCATCTAGGTAAGTTGCGCCGATAATTGCCTCTAGTGCATCTGCCAAAATTGAAGGTCTACGCCATCCAGCGCTTTTGAGTTCACCCTCCCCTAACTTGAGCGCGTCACCTAGACCCAATGAAAGCGCAATCTCACAAATGGTCGCCTCTTTCACAAGCTGCGCACGTAGGCGACTTAAATCACCTTCATCCAGTGCTGGAAAGCGTTGATACAGCTGGTTGGCGATAATAAAATTGAGTGCACCATCGCCTAAAAACTCTAATCGCTCGTTATTTTTACCGCTATAACTACGGTGGGTAAGCGCCTGACTTAACAGAGTTGCATCATTGAATTGATGTTTGAGACGTTTGGCTAATAGGGATAAGGTCATGCAGAAATGATATTGTCTTTGAATTAAAACTTGCTGTCGGTGGATGTCTCAAAATCCATGAGCACGCTAACATTGCCAAAGAGGGGTGTAACCACACGATACCTAGCAGTAACCGTAGTTTCACCTTTCGCATTCTTACCTATTTCCAGATCTTTACCAGAAATTACAGTGACATAGCCAACATTTGCTCGACGATCAAATGATGTTGCAATTTCATTTTTACTCATATTACCCACTTCTTGCTTCATTGCACGAATAATGGTTTTAACTGAAAAATACTCCTGATAGGCAGGAAACATTTTCATAGCAATCACCGCCACAAAAACAATCATGCCACCCACAAACATCATGCCCAACAGCGTTGCGCCAGCCTGATTTTTTAAAGGTTGTAATGATTTTTTTTGTAAAATAATTTTATTTAACATAAAGCCTCCCTGTAAATTTAGTGACGACACAAATACGCAAGCGATTATTGTATGGCATTGCCAATTCTAGAACCTTGATCAAAATTCATCCAGATAAAAAATGCCTTACCGACTAAATTCTTTTCTGGCACAAAACCCCAAACGCGGCTATCCGAACTATTGTCGCGATTATCACCCATTGCTAAATAATGTCCAGCAGGCACAACAATCTCTTCATCATTGGCAAATCTGGCACCAATTGAATCATGTTCATAATTACCAACCCAGTCGTTGTTGAGAATATCATGGCTCACCTCGCCCAACTTTTCTCGATACTGTGTTGCCGTAACCATATTGAGACCTGCAGTCACGTAGCTGTATTGACCGACCTCATTGAGCTCAAGCAATTGGCCGTTAATCGTGAGCCTTTTATTTTGATACCTAATTTTATCGCCCGGCAACCCTACTACTCGTTTAATGTAGTCAATTGAGGGGTCTGGTGGATAATGAAACACAAAAACATCACCACGTTTTGGATGATTCACTTCAATAAAAGTATTATTCAGCACTGGCACACGTAAGCCATAATGAAATTTATTCACCAGAATAAAATCCCCTGCCAAAAGAGTAGGCATCATCGAACCTGATGGGATTTTAAAAGGCTCCACAATAAAAGAGCGCACCAGAAATACCACCAAAATCACAGGGAAAAAACTTCTAGCGTACTCTACAACTTCAGGGTATTCACTGGCTTTTTCACGCTTTGCTTTAAAGAATAAACTATCCACCAGCCAAATAACCCCTGTTAACACCAACATCAACAGCATGAATAAGGCAAACGGGATAATGCTGGTTGCAGTAAGCAACAACCCCAACAAAGCTGCCACTGAAAACAAAAACAAGCCCACGGTGAGTTTGCGCTGTATCAGTAAGATTAAGCAAAAAAGCATTAACCCTATTACCAAATAAACAATCATTTGTGTTTAACCCTATCTTTCTAAATTATTTATCTTCAACACGTAAAATCGCCAAAAACGCTTCTTGCGGAATCTCGACATTCCCCACTTGCTTCATGCGTTTTTTACCTTCTTTTTGTTTATCGAGCAACTTACGTTTACGTGAAACGTCGCCGCCATAGCATTTTGCAATCACATTTTTGCGCATGGCTTTTACAGTTTCTCGCGCGATGATATTTGCGCCAATAGAAGCCTGAATCGCCACATCAAACATTTGGCGCGGAATCAATTCACGCATTTTAGCGGCCACTTCACGACCACGATGCACACTGTTGCTACGATGCACAATCATACTGAGCGCATCCACTTTCTCGCCATTCACCATAATATCAAGCTTCACCAAATCTGCGGCACGGAATTCCAAAAACTCGTAATCCATTGAAGCATAGCCACGTGATACAGACTTTAATTTATCAAAAAAATCCAGCACCACTTCGTTGAGCGGGATTTCATAGCTCAACATGACCTGCCGCCCCATGTACTGCATGTTTTTTTGGATACCGCGCTTGTTATTACACAGCGTCATCACTGGGCCGACATAATCTTGCGGCATCAGCAAATTCACCACAATAATCGGCTCACGCGTTTCTTCCACACGTGACGGCTCAGGCAGGCGGGATGGGTTTTCAATTTGCACCACTGAGCCATCTTTAAGCAATAACTCATACACCACGGTGGGCGCGGTGGTGATTAAATCCATGTCATATTCACGCTCTAGGCGCTCTTGCACAATTTCCATGTGCAGCAAACCTAAAAAGCCACATCTAAAGCCAAAACCTAACGCCGTTGAATTTTCCGCTTCAAACAGAAGCGAAGCATCATTCAGGCTCAGTTTTTCAAGTGCTGTTCTTAAGGCTTCAAACTGGTTAGATTCTGTAGGGTACAAGCCCGCAAACACTTGCGGCTTCACTTCTTTAAAGCCTGCAAGCGGCTCACTAGCGGGTTTGTTGGCCAAAGTCACGGTATCACCCACTTTTGCGCTGGCTAACTCCTTAATACCTGCAATCACAAAGCCTACTTCACCTGCTGAAAGCGATGTTTTTTGCAGCGATTTTGGTGTAAACACGCCCACTTGCTCGCATAAAAAATCGCTATGCGTCGCCATTAAGCGAATCTTGTCTTTTGGTTTAAGTACGCCGTCAACCACACGCACCAACATCACCACACCAACGTAATTATCAAACCACGCATCGATGACTAAAGCCTTGAGAGGGCCGTCAACATTACCGACAGGCGGTGGTACTTTTTTAATCACCGCTTCTAACACATCACGCACGCCTAGGCCCGTTTTTGCTGAACACAATACGGCATCGCTCGCATCCACGCCAATCACGTCTTCAATCTCTTGCTTCACGCGCTCCGGGTCGGCCGACGGCAAATCAATTTTATTCAGCACTGCCGTGACTTCTACGCCTAAATCCAGCGCGGTGTAGCAATTGGCCACACTTTGCGCTTCAACACCTTGTGAGGCATCCACCACCAACAGCGCGCCCTCACAGGCAGAAAGTGAGCGTGAAACCTCATAACTAAAATCCACATGACCCGGTGTATCAATCAGATTTAACTGGTAGATTTGACCATCATCTGCCTTATATTGCAAAGCCGCCGTTTGAGCTTTAATGGTAATCCCGCGCTCGCGCTCAATATCCATTGAATCAAGCACTTGCGCTTCCATTTCACGATCCGCCAAACCGCCACACATATGAATAATGCGGTCAGCAAGTGTGGATTTACCATGGTCAATGTGCGCGATGATAGAAAAATTACGAATGTTTTTCATGAGGTCTTTTTTTAAGCTTTACAAACAAATAAGGCGCCATTCAGCGCCCTTCACAATAGCCGTGATTTTACTACAACAGCTTGATTTTTTACCAATTATTTCGCAAATTATCAAGATAATACAATTAGGCTGAAGGGTCAGAAAAACGCGTATCGCCTATTCGAAAGACTTGGTCAAAAAAAATTGCATTTCATCGCAAAAAATTCACTAACCTTTTGAGCATGGCTGCGAGCCTTATAAACAAAGGCTTCCAGAGCATCTTTTTTTGCTCGGCGCATTTTTAATGAATGAACAGACTGAAAATGCAGTGAAGAAATAGGGAAACAATACGCTGGTAGGCAGTAGCAGACTCGAACTGCTGACCTCTTGGATGTCGACCAAGCGCTCTAACCAACTGAGCTAACCGCCTATTTTTGAACGAGGCCGAATTCTAGCGCATTCGCTTTCTCTAAGCAAATAGAATCCTATTCGATGGACTTTTATATGCGTTACAATCTGTTTTTACAGAGAAAAAATATGTTGCATAGCGTCACTACAGAACAATATGAATCCCTGATTGATCAACTTGCTACGCAAGGGTATGCAATATTGCCCCATTTCATCCCAAACAATTTAGTGCGCCAATTAGCCCAGCGGGCCAAAAGCCTTCAAAGGGCTGGAATCCTTCGTGATGCCAGTGTCGGCAAACTCATACTGTTGAATACCGCCATACGGGGTGACAGCACTTATTGGCTTGATGAAAATAGTCCACATGTAGCCGAACAAGGATACTTTACCCTGATGAACTCGGTGAAAAACCAAATAAACCGTGCGCTCTACCTTGGACTTGATACGCTTGAGAGTCATTTTGCACTATATCCAATAGGCAGCTTCTACAAAACGCATTTGGATCAGTTTCAAACCGACATCTATAAACATGATGATTTACGCAAGCTGAGCTGCATTATTTATTTAAATGAGGATTGGCACCCCGACGACGGCGGGGAACTGAGAGTTTATTCAGATTTTGAACGTGGTCAGTTCGTTGATATATCTCCTGATGGTGGCACTTTAGTCGCATTTTTGTCCGAGCAGTTCTACCATGAGGTGTTGCCAGCTAAACGCGAGCGCTTGAGCCTAACCGGCTGGTTTAAAACGCGCGCTAATACTTTACTGTAGTTCTGAAGTGAGCGTGCCCTGATGCTGGTTCATGAGCAGATTGTATAAACTTGGGCTCGCAAATCCATCTTGCGCTAACTGTTGCGATGCCTGGTAAGCCCTGATTGCGGATTGCGTTTTCAGGCCAGGAAAACCGTCCGGTTCCCCACAATCGTATCCCAGACGATTCAATTGGGTTTGTAGCGCCCAAAGTTGATTGTAGCTGAGTGCGCCTTTTTCAGCCGCAACACCCCCTACAACAGGCAAATCACCATTGAATTGATTCGCCAAATGATTCACTGATAACGCGTAATTGACTGACTTATTCCAATCCATGATTGCATCAAAATTACTGAACACCATAAAGGCAGGGCCTTGCCAGCCTTGGGGCAGCAAAATTGCAGCATTGTCTTGCTTTGGCAACGGCTTGTTATTCAGGGTTACGACGCCTAGTTGCGCCCATTCATCAGACGTTTTTCGCGTATTCAACTGCGCGATCTGATACGCAAAGTCTTGCGGCAACTTAACCTCTAATGCCGAGACTTCATCTTTGCGCCATCCCACCTGATAAAGATAATTCGCTGCTGAAGCAAAAGCATCTTCCAATGAAGTTAATACGTTAATGCGTCCATCATAGTCCGCATCAACGCCATAAAGCATCAATGTGGAGGGCATAAATTGCATATGACCCATGGCGCCTGCCCACGAACCGCGCATGGCCGAAACGTGTTGATGTCCAGCATCCACAATACGCATAACATCCATGAGTTGCGTCCTAAAAAAAGCACTGCGCCTTCCTTCGTAAGCAAGCGTCATGAGTGCTGAAGGCAGACCAAAATTACCTTTATTTTTACCGTAATTCGTCTCCATGCCCCAAAACGCGACCAATATTTCTTTAGGCACGCCATATTGCGCCTCAACCTTTGCCAATAACGCAGCATTTTGCTGCAACATCAGTCTGCCTTGGGCAATTTGCTGCGCATTCACGCGCGTATCAAGATAAGTTAAAAAGGGTGAAATAAATTCAGGCTGGGAGCGATCAAGCACAATGACTCGCGGCAAAAATTTTGCATGTTTAAAAGTGGCCTCAATCGTTTGCTCTGAAATTTGATTTGCGCGTGCTTCATTTTTAAGCGCAATTAACCAATCGTTTGAGATAGCGTTATGATCTTCGGCTGAGGTACTGAAACTATAGAATAACAGCGATATTACAAAGAGGCGTTTGGTGCAAAATGCGATAAGTTTACGGTTAATATAAAGCATACATCCAGCCATGCGTATTATTAAATAAATGGCACCATTGAACAGACAATCATTCAGGGCGTGTGCGCCAAATACTTTTCTGCAAAATAGAGCGCTACAATGGTTTTTCCATCGGTAATTTCACCGTTTAGAATCATTGAAATACATTCATCAAAAGGGACATCAAATACTTCTAAAGTCTCATCCTCATCACGGCGATGCTGACCTGCCACTAATTCTTGCGCCAAATAAATATGAATCACTTCATTCGAATAACCAATGCATGGATGCTGATAACCTAAACGCACCCAGTTATTAGCCGTATAACCTGTTTCTTCAAACAACTCACGCTGGCCAGTTGTCAGAACGTGTTCATTCGCATCTATTTTACCCGCTGGCAGTTCAATAAATACCTGATGTAACGGGTAACGGAATTGTTTTTCAAGAATGACATTGCCATTGGGTAAAATTGGTACGACCACGACTGCACCTGGGTGAATCACATATTCACGCTGACTTATGTGGCCGTTCGGCAACTTTACCTGATCACGCTTAACGGTCAGCATCCCGCCAGAGGCAATCGTTTCAGAGCTGATTTGATGCTCAGTTAAATCTACAGATTTTGACATGATTCAAACCAGCAAAAGATAGTGTTTAAATTGAGGCGACGCTAAATGTGTCGCATTTTCTGATATCACCTGTGGTGAGTCCCTGATTAAACCAGCGCATGCGCTGCTGAGAGGTTCCATGCGTAAAGCTATCTGGCACGGCGTATCCTTGCGCTTGTTTTTGTAAAGCGTCATCGCCAATCGCGGCTGCCGCGCGCATGGCTTCTTCAACATCTCCGGTCTCCAGAATGCGATTCGCACCATCCGCATGATGCGCCCAAACGCCAGCATAGCAGTCAGCCTGTAGCTCTAATCGAACGGAATATTGATTTGCTTGCGCCTCAGAACGCGCACTTTGGCGCGCTTGCTGCACTTTATCCGACACACCAGTAAGGTTCTGAATGTGATGCCCGACTTCGTGCGCAATAACATAAGCCTGCGCAAAGTCACCCGGTGCATTAAATCTGTTTTTCATTTCGTCATAAAAGGCCAAATCAATATAGACTTTCTGATCCCCTGGGCAATAAAAAGGACCCATCGCAGATTGGCCTGTACCGCAAGCGGTCGGTGTGGCACCTCTAAAAAGCACGAGTGTAGGCGCTGGGTATTTCTGCCCTGCATTTTGAAAAATCTTACCCCAAGTGTCCTCAGTGCTACCTAGCACTTTAGCCACAAATTTTGCCTCTGGGTCATCTTTGGGTATAGGTTGAGATTCCACCTGACTATTTTGCTGCAAGCCCTGCCCCATATTGAGTACAACAGATGGATCAACGCCAAAATACATCGCCACTAAAGCCAACGCAATTGTGCCTAGTCCAATGCCCCCGGCACGACCGCCTGTCATGCGTGAGCCACGACGGTCTTCTACATTCGTACTTTCACGTTCATCTTCTAAGCGCATTTTATAATCCCATCAAATGGATTTAAGTGATTAAACACAGCATCAAGTACACTATTTAACTTAAACTTCTAAATATAGCATATGCACATATTTCCATCATTTTTTGTGGCATCAGCCCCAAAACTAATAAAGCCATTGCATTCACACCAAGCACGATGCGCATATCAAGGGCAGCCACAATCGGTGCATGATCTAATGGCTCGTCAAAATACATGAGTTTAATCACTCTTAAATAATAAAACGCACCAACCACTGCCATTAACACTGCAAATACGACTAGCCACAGGTAGCCCGCCTGCAATGCCGCTTGCAGTACAGCAAACTTAGCATAAAACCCTAAAGTTGGCGGCACACCAGCCATACTGAACATCACAATTAACATCAAAAATGCATGCCACGGGCTACGATGATTAAGCCCTTTTAAATCATTTAATTGTTCGGCCTCGAACCCTTTACGTGATAGCAAAATAATCATACCAAAACCGGCCAGCGTCATTAACACGTAACTTGAAATGTAGAACATGGACGAAATATAGCCATTTTGACTCGCGCTCATTAAGCCAAATAGCATAAAACCAATATGTGAGATGGTTGAATAAGCTAGCATACGTTTGAGATTGGTTTGTGCTATAGCGGTCACATTACCCACCACAATGGACAATACCGCCATTATCATCAGCATTTGCTGCCAATCGACTGCCATGGTCTGTAAACCCTGGGCCAACAAACGAATTACAAATGCAAACGCAGCAAGTTTTGGTACCGAACCAATCAGCATGGTAACTGCTGTAGGAGAGCCTTCATAAACATCTGGCACCCACATTTGAAAAGGCACGGCCCCCAGTTTAAATGCCAGCCCTGCCACAATAAAAACCAAGCCCAATATTAGCACTGCATATAACCCTTGATGCGGTGTTGGTGCATTCATGAGTGCATGACTAATATCCGAAATATTCAAACTGGCCGTCATACCGTAAATCATACTCATGCCATAGAGCAACATACCAGAAGCTAATGCGCCCAGTACAAAGTACTTCATGGCAGCCTCCGTCGCTCTTGCATTATCACGATCAAGCGCCACAAGCGCATACAAGCTTAGCGACAGTAACTCTAGGCCAATATATAACGTGAGCATATTCTGGCCTGATATCATAATCATCATACCAACCATCGAGAACAGAACGAGCGCATAAAACTCACCGCGATACATATTGCGGTCGACAATATACTGACGGCTGTAAACAAAAATTAGCGAAGTACCCAGGTAAATCATCAGTTTCAACACATCAGATAAGGAGTCATCCACAAACATGCCATTAAAGGCATAGCCTACACTGGATGAGTGCGTGCTTGCCGTGAAATATGCCGCAATAAATAAAGTGGCTTGTGCTAACCAGTAAATAACGATGCGGTTACTTTTGTTTAAAAACAAATCTGCCAGTAATATCAGCATAGCCATACTCAACACTACTATCTCAGGTAATGCTGTGATTAAATCGTAACGAATATTTTCCATAACTTATAGCCCTGCTGACAAACCAACGGGCAGCTTGCTTTGTGATAAATGAGAAAGAAGTTGTGTTACCGTGGCGTTAGTGAGTTCCGTTAGTGGCTGCGGGTAAATACCAAGTGCTAGCACTAACATGGCTAGAATAGCCAAAATGAAGAATTCGCGCTTATTTAGGTCTTTTAATGCTGCAACTTTTTCATTGGCCACTGCACCATAAAACACACGTTTCACCATCCACAAAGTATAGGCAGCGCCAAAAATCAATGTGAATGAAGCTAAAAATGCAAACCAAAAGTTCACCTGAATGGCGCCTAATATCACCATAAATTCGCCCACAAAGCCAGAGGTTCCAGGTAAACCACTGTTGGCCATGGCAAATAAAACAGCAAAAGCCGCAAACATGGGCATGGTATTAGCAACGCCGCCGTAAGAGTCAATTTGACGGCTATGCACGCGATCATACAAGACACCTACACATAGGAACATGGCCGCAGAAATAAAGCCATGCGATATCATCTGAACGATTGCGCCTTCTAGCCCTAAGTTATTGAAAATAAAAAAGCCCAATGTGACAAAGCCCATATGAGAAATCGATGAGTAGGCAATTAACTTTTTCATATCTCTTTGTACCAGAGCAACTAGCGCGATGTACACGATGGCAATCAAGGATAGCGCAATCATGTAGCCTGATAAATAATGTGCCGCATCAGGCGCTATGGGCATCGCAAAGCGTAAGAAACTATAACCACCGAGTTTTAGCGCAATTGCAGCCAACACCACTGAGCCACCCGTAGGCGCCTCAACGTGCGCATCCGGCAACCAGGTATGCACTGGCCACATTGGAATCTTCACCGCAAAAGCTGCAAAGAATGCGAGGAATATTAAAATCTGTACATTGAGCGGCATGGCAAGCTGATAGTAATCTGTAATTGCAAAACTACCAGTTTGGTAAAACAGAAAGATAAACGCAACCAACATCAACAACGAGCCAAGCAAGGTGTACAAGAAAAACTTAATCGTGGCGTATACCCGATTAGGCCCGCCCCAAACCCCAATCACCAGGAACATGGGGATCAGCATGGCTTCCCAGAACACGTAATACATAATGGCATCCAGCGCACTAAAAACGCCAATCATCAAGCCACTCATAATCAGAAAAGATGCCATATACTGCGCGACACGTTTTTCTATAACCTCCCAGCCCGCCAACACAACTATCACTGTTGTAAAGCTAGTCAGCAGTATCAGCGGAACCGCAATGCCATCAGCACCTAAATGGTAATGAATATTAAAGGACGCAATCCAACTAAACTTTTCCTGAAATTGAAAACCGCCATCAGCAAAGTTAAAGTGCGTATAAAGCGGAATAGTGACTACAAAGGCAGCTACACTGCCAAATAAAGCAAGCCAACGCGTAACATTTGGCTTATCATCATTCGCAGTAAAAAGCACAGCGATGCCAGCCGCAATCGGCAACCAAATGGCAAAACTTAAAATGTGTCGATAGAAATAATCCAAAGTGAAGAATTCGAGCATGTTTAGACTTTAGTAAAAAATGTGAGCAATAAAAACACGCCAATAATCATGGCAAACGCATAGTGATAAATCAGCCCGGTTTGTAATTTGCGTACAATCCCTGACAATTTGCCTATTAAATTGGCTGTTCCATTCACCATCCCACCATCGATAATCTTGACGTCACCGATTTGCCAAAGCTTTTCACCTATCATTCGAGATCCAAATGCAAAGACTCGCTCATTAAAACTATCGAAACCATATTTGTTTTCTAAAACTTTATTGATAGTAGAAAATCTTGTTTGAATGGATGCAGGAATATCAGGCCGCTTCATATAGAAAAACCAAGCTGTAAATACGCCAGATGCAGCTAATATAAATGGTAAGGTAGCAAAGCTATGAAGCGCCATACCATTAGCCGAATGATAAATTGTGTGCCAGTGATGCGTTAATTCTTTCATTGCTGGATGAATTGTGGAATCTACAGTAATGACGCCCTTAAAAAAGTCACCAAACAACATTGGTTCTATTGCAATATAGCCTATCGCTAATGAGGGTATTGCCAATAAAATCAAGGGTAATTTCACAACCCAGCCAGGTTCATGTGGATCATCTGTGGGAGCCAAACCATGATGATGGCCATGGTCATGGTCATCGTGATGTGCGTCATGCTGAGCGCTTCGCCACTTTTCTTCACCATGAAACACCAAGAAATACATGCGAAAACTATAAAATGCTGTTACAAATACGCCAACTAACACAGCAAAATAGGCAAAGCCACTGCCAGTAATATGAGAAGCTTTTGCTGCTTCAATAATGCTGTCTTTTGAATAAAAGCCTGATAAAAATGGCGTGCCAATGAGGGCTAGTGAGCCTATCAGCGAAGTAATCCAAGTGACAGGCATGTATTTTTTTAAGTTACCCATATTGCGGATATCTTGATCATGATGCATGCCCATGATGACCGCACCTGCACCTAAAAATAACAGTGCTTTAAAGAATGCATGGGTCATTAAGTGAAATATAGCGACAGAGTATGCTGAAACACCTAACGCAACGGTCATATAGCCTAGTTGCGATAAAGTAGAATAAGCCACCACGCGCTTGATATCATTTTGGATAATGCCCAAAAAGCCCATAAACAATGCTGTGATACTACCGATAATCAATACAAACGAAAGTGCCGTTGTAGATAACTCAAACAAAGGTGACATTCTTGCCACCATAAATATACCTGCGGTCACCATCGTTGCCGCATGAATAAGGGCCGAAATAGGTGTAGGACCTTCCATCGAATCAGGCAGCCAAACATGCAACGGCACTTGTGCGGACTTACCCATCGCACCAATAAATAACAATATACAAGTCGCCGTCATCAATGACCACTGCGCATTACCAATTAAGTTAATTTGCACATCTGCCATTTGCGGCGCAACCGAAAACACTGCCGCATAATCTAAACTACCGAAGTGAAATAACACTAGGCCTATGCCCAGCAAAAACCCGAAGTCACCGACTCGGTTGACTAAGAAAGCCTTTAGATTGGCGTAAATGGCCGTAGGGCGTGTATACCAAAAGCCGATAAGTAAGTATGAAACTAAACCTACTGCTTCCCAACCAAAAAACAACTGCATAAAGTTGTTCGACATCACTAGCATCAACATCGCAAAAGTAAACAACGAAATATAGCTGAAAAATCTAGCATAGCCCTGATCTTCATGCATGTAACCTATGGTGTAAATATGGACCATAAGAGAAACAAACGTAACTACCATCATCATCATGGCAGACAGACGGTCAATCAAAAAACCAATCTCAAACGTAAAATTACCGCTTTTTAGCCATGAATATACCGTTGCATTATAGGGTTCACTCACCAAGGCATTTTTTAACACATAAAGCGACAACGCAAATGAAACTGCAACGCCAGCGATGGTCAAAATATGTGCCATCGAACGCGGCATCAGCTTGCCAAACAAGCCCACCAAAATGGCGGCCAGCAACGGCAATAGAGGAATGGCCAAATAAATCTGTTGCATTGTCATTGGTAAATATTAGCCTTTTAAAGTATCTAAATCGTCCACGTTAATCGTGCGCAAGTTTCTAAATAACACCACTAAAATGGCTAAGCCAATCGCTGACTCTGCAGCAGCCACAGTCAGTATAAAAAACACAAACACTTGGCCTGCAATATCATGTAAGTAATGAGAAAAAGCGATGAAGTTTAAATTGACCGCAAGTAACATGAGTTCGATAGCCATCAATAAAATGATGACATTTTTACGGTTTAAGAAAATACCAATGACGCTGATCGCAAATAACAGCGTGCCCAAAATAAGGTAATGCGAAAGCCCCACCATTACTTATCCTCCTTTACCGAGCCATCATTATTTTCTGCGGCTTGCTCCACAGTGGCGTCCATTTTCACAATTCTCAATCGATCAGACTTTTTCACTAGCACTTGCTTAGCCGGATCCATCGACTTACTTTCACGGCGACCTCTTAAAGTCAGTGCAATCGCTGCAACAATAGCCACCAGCAACACGATTGAGGCCAATTCAAATGGTAGTAAGTAGTCCGTATATAAAACACGGCCTAATTCGGCAGTGTTACTATAATCTGCACTTTTTGCGACTGGTGAGGCAACTTTATCCACACCAAAATTTCGGGTTCCTACAATCATCACCATTTCAACTGCCATTAAGCCGCCAACAGGAAGCGCAACTGGCAAGGCCTTCCAAAAACCTTCTCGCAACCTATCCAAATTGATATCTAACATCATCACCACAAATAAAAACAACACCATGACCGCACCAACATAAACCAGCACCAAGGTGATGGCTAAAAATTCGGCCTCAAGCAATAACCATATTCCTGCGGCAGTAAAAAATGCCAATACCAGATATAGGGCAGCGTAAACGGGATTTCGGGTCGTGATTACGCTCACCGCAGCATACAACAATATCGTGGCTAGCACATAAAAAACGATATCGTGAAAAGGTAGGCCAAAAAATGTCATTTATCTACTCATCTAACCTAGAAATTTTCTATCTAAATTGCTTATCATTAGCGCGATCTGCCGCGATTTGTGCTTCATACTTATCACCAACAGCCAACAGCATTTCTTTGGTATAAAGCAAATCACCACGCTGCTCGCCGTGATAATCAAAAATACGTGTTTCCACAATCGAGTCTACCGGGCAAGACTCTTCACACATGCCACAAAATATACATTTTGTGAGATCAATATCGTAGCGCGTTGTGCGGCGTGTATTATCTTCACGCTGTTCAGACTCGATGGTAATGGCCATCGCCGGGCATACTGCCTCGCATAACTTACAAGCGATACATCTTTCTTCACCATTTGCATAACGACGAAGTGCATGTAGCCCACGAAAACGATTGGATTGTGGTGTGCTTTCTTCAGGATATTGCACGGTAATTTTAGGTGCAAAAAAGTAACGGCCAGTCAGGGCCATCCCTTTGAGCAACTCGACAAGCATTAAGCTTGATAACGTATTTTTAATTTTGCTTATCATAAAATTCTAGGCATTATTTTTAGTGGAACAAGTATGCCAATGGCGTTTGCATCATACCGCCAACAAAGACAATCCATACGATAGTAATCGGAATAAAGACTTTCCAACCTAAACGCATAATCTGATCGTAGCGATAGCGTGGAAAAGTAGCTCTGAACCACAAGAACAAAAATAACAAAAAGCCAACTTTAGCGAGCAGCCATAAAAAGCTGTCTGGTAAAAAGGGTACTGGAGATAACCAACCGCCTAAGAACATCAAAGCGGCTAATGTAGCAACCAACCACATATTGGCATATTCTGCTAAGAAAAATACCGCAAAGGCCATGCCAGAATATTCAACATGGAAACCTGCGACAATTTCTGACTCGCCTTCAGCCACGTCGAAAGGGGCACGATTTGTTTCAGCAACTGCACTAATAAAATAAACGACAAATAACGGAAATAGCGGAATGAAATACCAATGCCAGAATCCACCCGCCTGGCCCGTTACTATCTTGCCAAGATTGAGTGAGTTCGCACACATCAGTACGCCCACCAAAGCGAACCCCATAGCAATTTCATATGAAACGATTTGTGCCGCTGAGCGCAAACTACCCAAAAAAGCATATTTTGAATTGGATGCCCATCCGGCAATAATCACACCATAAACTGCAACAGAGGTCATCGCTAAAATGTAGAGCAAGCCTGCGTCGATATCCGCAAGTACTAAAGTAGCATCAAAAGGAACAACCGCCCAAGCCGCAAATGCAGGAGCAATCGCTAACACAGGCCCTATCAAGAATAACGCTTTGTTTGAAGCTGTTGGAAGAACAATCTCCTTCATCAGCAGCTTAATGCCGTCGGCGATAGGTTGTAGCAAACCAAAATAACCCACACGATTGGGCCCAATACGTACTTGCATGTAACCAATCACTTTGCGCTCAGCCAGCGTAAGGTAGGCAACGGCTCCCATCAAAGGTGCAACAATCGCAATGATTTTAATTAAAGTCCAGCCGGTCAACTGTACGGCAGGCCAATAACTGCCAAAGATACTTGCCAGAATATTCAGTAGAGGTTCAAACATGGCCATTACCCGCGCGCTTCCATGATCACTGTGTCATACGGTTTGTAACTGGTGTCAGTTGTTTTTTCAAGTGTGATATCACCCATTAAATCACCTAAACCCGTTGTGAGTTCATGAGAGGCGGCTACGCGCACACAACCCATTGCTACATGATTATCCAGTTTAACTTTTAGCACTGCACTGCCTTTATCTTGCTTAGCAAGAACAATATCACCATCCACCAAACCTAGCGCAGCAATTTGTTCCGCACGCATACGCGCCATAGGTCTGATGTTGTATTTGGTTTTTTGCAATGATGCTGCACGGCGAACAATAGGATCAGATTCATTTTGCGGAACTTCACCAATGCGCTGCAAGCCATCGTGTTTTATGTTCACCTGAATTTCGACCAACTCTTTCAGGTTGTTATTCAGACTGCGCCAAACAACTGCTGAAGGTTTCTCACCCTCAAAAAGCTTATCTTTGACTTCCTCACTCGTCTCAAAATCAAATCCTTGCAAGCCTAAGGTATTCGCCAGCACGCGCAATACTTTCCATGCAGGGCGACATTCGCCCAATGGTTTGACAGCTGCCGCGAAACTTTGCACACGGCCTTCCATGCTCATGAAAGTACCTGAAGTCTCCGTAAATGGTGCGATTGGCAACAATATATCCGCATTATCTAATGCCGGAGATTTAAACGAAGTTAATGCCACGACGCATTCTGCCTTTTCCATCGCCGCTTTTGCTAATGCGGCATGCTGGCAGTCCAGCTCTGGCTCAATATTGAGTAACAAATAGGCTTTTCTTGGAATTTCCAACATGGCGCGGGCATGCATCCCTGTGCCATTTGGCATCACGCCGATCATATGCATCCCTGTACTATTGGCTGCAGCTGGCAAAATTCCGCCTTTGGCTCCAGAAATTCCGCCTATCGCTTCAGCCATACTATACAGCTCAGTAAATCGCGGGTCACTCAGCGCCATATTGCCGATAAAAATACCAACCTTTGGCGCAATTAAGTCATAAGTTTTACCGTGTCCAGCCAAACTCTCGGCCATGGCCTGCGTGTTGGGGCGCACTTTGATTTCTTCAAGCAGATTGGTGAGTGCAGGCGGCAGACACAGTGATAAACGTTGCAACCCTGACATGGCCTTTAGAATTTGCCCCAGCACATTGACCATATCATTCGGGCGAACAATGACTTTATGGGCAATATCCATGAGTGGATTATTGTCTAACGGACTAACAATCGATAGTTCTGCACCATTTTGCACAGCCTTGCGAAAGCGCTGTGCAAGCAACGGGTGTTCATTTCTTATGTTAGATCCAATGAGTAAAATACGATCCAGTTCTTCAATCTCTTGAATATTGCATCCCATCCAAGGTGTACCGAGTCGCTTACCATCTAACCTGAAATCAGTTTGACGTAGACGGTAGTCAATATTGCCACAATTCAGACCCTCAGCGAGTTTCTTGGCAAGGTAACCTTCTTCCATGCTGCTGTTAGGTGAAACCAATACACCCAAGGCATCACCGCCGTGCTGATTGGTAATATCCTTCAATTGACCAGCGGCAAACTCTAATGCAGTTTTCCAATCTGTCTCAACCCACGCACCTTTATGTTTAATCATTGGGACTTTTAGCCGGTCTGGACTGTTTAAGCCTTCATACGAAAAGCGATCACGGTCTGACAACCAGCATTGGTTAATAGACTCTTTTTCACGCGGCAACACGCGCATGACTTTGTTATCTTTGACATGCACTTCAATGTGCGAACCAAGACCATCATGGGGTGCGATACTTGGACGACGCGTTAATTCCCAACTACGCGCGGAATAACGGAAGGGCTTGCTTGTGAGCGCGCCAACGGGACACAAGTCTATAATATTTCCCGACAGCTCTGAATTGACACTTTTATCGACATAAGCCGTAATTTCAGCATGTTCACTACGGCCCACCACGCCAAGCTCTTGCATTCCTCCTACTTCCTGCAAAAAGCGAACACAGCGTGTACACTGAATACAACGCGTCATATCAGTGCTAATTAATGGCCCGATATTTTTGTTTACTACGACACGCTTCTCTTCCGTATAGCGCGATCCGCTAGCGCCATAGGACATTGCGATATCTTGCAAATCACATTCACCGCCTTGATCGCAAATAGGGCAATCTAGCGGGTGATTAATGAGCAGAAACTCCATGACACTTTGCTGCGCTTCAACTGTCGCTTTTGATCGCGTAAAAATCTTCATGCCTTCTGCTACAGGCGTAGCGCAAGCTGGTAAAGGTTTATTAAAATTTTCAACTTGAACCAAGCACATACGACAATTAGCTGCCACCGACAGTTTTTTATGATAGCAAAAACGCGGAATTGCAATACCGACTTTGTCAGCGGCATCAATGATTGTGCTACCGTGTTCTACCTCTAGCGCTTTGCCATCAATTTCAATTTGCAACATTATTCTTTACCTTCTACCATGCTTTTGCCATGTTGAATGTAGTACTCAAATTCAAGCCTAAAGTGCTTAATAAAGCTTAACACCGGCGTTGCTGCTGCTTCGCCTAGCGCGCAGATAGTGCGCCCTGAAATATTATTGCTTACAGATGTGAGTAAGTCCAAGTCTTCCATTTTTCCTTTGCCATGAACAATACGATCAATCACCCGATACACCCAACCCGTGCCTTCACGACAAGGCGTACATTGCCCGCAACTTTCCTCATAAAAGAAATAACTCAAACGATGCAAAGTTTTCACCATACAAGTTGTTTCATCCATCACAATCATTGAGCCAGCACCCAAACTCGAACGGGCTTTGCTTAAGCTATCGTAATCCATATTCGCCGACAAAATGGCCTCAGCTGGCAACACGGCTGTAGAAGGGCCGCCTGGAATGACTGCTTTTAACTTACGCCCTTTCCAAACACCCCCCGCCATATCGAGCAACTCGGTAAATGGCGTACCCATTTTTACTTCATAATTACCTGGATTAGTTACGTGACCAGATACGGAAAATAACTTAGTCCCGCCTGAGTTTGGCACCCCTAAGTCTGCAAATGCTTTTCCGCCATGCTGCAAAATCCAAGGAATACTTGTATAACTTTCTGTATTATTGACGTTAGTAGGCTTACCAAACACACCATAGCTTGCCGGAAAAGGTGGCTTAAAGCGTGGCTGGCCCTTTTTTCCTTCGATAGATTCAATTAATGCTGTTTCTTCACCGCAAATATAAGCACCATAGCCATGCACTGCATACAAATCAAAATCAAATGTCGTACCAAAAAGATTTTCGCCCAAAAATCCTGCAGCTCTTGCTTCAGCCAAAGCTGCCTCAAAGATTTCATAATCTTGCCAAATCTCACCATGGATATAGTTATACCCCACTCTGGCACCGAGCGTATACGCGGCAATTGCCATACCCTCAATGAGTTGATGCGGGTTATATCGAATAATATCCCGGTCTTTGAACGTGCCTGGCTCACCTTCATCGGTATTGCATACGATGTACTTAGTGCCATCAAAGTAGCGGGGCATAAAACTCCATTTAAGCCCTGTAGGAAAACCTGCGCCGCCACGCCCGCGTAAACCTGACACCTTAACCTCAGCAATAATATCTGTCGCTTTAATTTTTTGCGTCACAATTCGTTTTAATTGCTCGTAACCACCCAGTTTGATGTAGGTTTGCAGACTACGCGGATTTTCCTCGGTAATCGTACGCAACGCCATGAGCGTCTGTTTCTCTACTTGATAGAAATTAGGTGCCGTCATGACTATGCGCCTTTTTATCTAAACCATCCAAAATTTCATCCACTTTTTCTGGCGTCAGAAATTCATGCATCTTTATATTATTAATATGCATCAAAGGTGCTCCACCACAACACCCCATGCACTCACCCTCTTTTAAGCAATATTTTCCATCAGGTGTAACCTCATTAAAGTCAATACCAAGTTTAGATTTTAGATGACTCACAATCTCATCTGAACCGCGTAGCATGCAAGAAATATTGGTACATACGGTAATTTTGTAATCACCAACTGGGGCTAAATCATACATATTATAAAAAGTAGCTACTTCCATTGCGGCAATTTCTGGCATACCCAAATACTGAGCAACATCCGAAATGGATTCTTTGGACAGCCAGCCCTTTTCAGTTTGCACAATACGTAACGCGCTCATCACCGCTGCTTGACGTTGATCTGCAGGGTACTTTGTCAGTTCGTATTCAATTTTTTCTATGGCTTTAGACGACAACATGCAACAACCTTACTAAATTTAATCTTGAAAAAGCAAAAGTTCTAAACAAGACAAGGCGCGAAGCAAAAAAATATGCGCGGCATAGATTTGCTATACAAGCAGATTTTTTTGCCGAGTAACGCCGTATTGTGTCGAAGTTTTGTTTTTTCATCTGTCTATTTCGCCAAATACAATATCTTGCGTCCCAATTATGGCTACCAAATCTGCAATCATATGACCTTTGGTCATTTCATCCAATGCTGCAAGGTGTGGAAAACCAGGTGCGCGAATTTTTAAGCGATACGGCTTATTTGCGCCATCTGATACCATGTAAATACCAAATTCACCTTTAGGGTGTTCAACTGCAGCATAAGCCTCCCCCGCAGGCACATGAAAACCTTCGGTAAAGAGTTTAAAGTGATGAATCAAATCTTCCATATTGGTTTTCATGCCCTCGCGATTGGGCGGGGCGACTTTATGATCATTTGAAATAACAGGGCCGGGATTCTTACGCAACCACGCTACACACTGCTTAATGATGTGATTAGATTGCCTAAACTCCTCCATTCGAACCAAATAGCGGTCATAGCAGTCGCCATTCACGCCGACTGGAATATCAAAATCCAAGTTAGCATATACTTCATAAGGCTGAGTTTTGCGTAGATCCCAAGCTATACCAGAACCACGCAACATCGGCCCAGTCATTCCCAGTGCAAGCGCGCGTTCTGGCGCCACCACACCGATGCCAACTGTACGTTGCTTCCAGATGCGATTATCTGTCAGCAAGGTTTCATATTCATCAATATACTTTGGAAAGCGATTGGTAAAATCGTCAATAAAATCGAGCAAAGAACCTTGGCGATTTTCGTTTTGTGACTTTACCGTCTTTTCATTGCGCAGCGAAGAAACTTGATATTGTGGCATTTGGTTTGGCAAATCACGATAGACGCCACCAGGTCGGTAATACGCTGCATGCATGCGTGCGCCAGAAACCGCCTCATACACATCAAACAAGTCTTCGCGCTCACGAAATGCGTATAAAAAGACCGTCATCGCGCCAACATCAAGCGCATGCGCACCTAACCAGAGCAAGTGATTTAACACACGCGTAATTTCATCAAACATGACACGAATGTACTGGGCTCTAATGGGCACTTCCAGGCCCAGCATTTTTTCAATCGCCATCACATAAGCGTGCTCATTGGACATCATAGACACGTAGTCAAGCCTATCCATATAAGGCACACTTTGTAGATAGGTGCGGTTTTCCGCCAGCTTTTCCGTACCCCGATGTAATAAACCAATGTGTGGGTCTGCACGCTGAATGACTTCGCCATCCAACTCCAACACCAAGCGCAGCACGCCATGCGCCGCTGGGTGCTGAGGGCCAAAGTTCATGGTGTAGTTTCTAATTTCAGCCATGATGTGACCCCTCCTCGCGAATCACACGCGGCACATTATTACGCAGTTCTATAGATACCGGCTGATAAATCACACGCTGTTGCTCAGGGTCATAACGCATTTCAACGTTACCAATCATCGGAAAATCTTTACGGAATGGATGACCAACAAAACCATAATCCGTCAATATACGTCGCAAATCTGGATGGTTTTCAAACATAATACCAAAAAGATCAAACGCCTCACGCTCAAACCAATTCGCTACTGGCCACACTTCAACCAAAGTAGGTAGCACGGGAAAGTCATCATCTTGCGCAAAAACCCTTAACCTTAAGCGCTGATTCATGGTGACCGACAACAAATGACACACCGCAGCATATCGCGGGCCTTGATAGGTGCCGTCACGGTATGCTTGGTAATCCATTCCACACAAATCAATCAGTTGCTCAAATTTAAAATGCGCGTCATCACGTAATATCTGACAAACTGCCAAGTAATCATCTGCACCACACTCAATCGTCACTTCACCTAGCGCGACCGTTTGTTTAATGATTTTCTCACCAAGCTGCGTTCTCAAATTTTCTGATAATTGTTGTAATTTAATTGTCATGTCGTTAGCGCTCTGCCCTTATCTCGCTATCGTGTTGGTGCGTTTGATTTTATTCTGGAGCTGAATAATGCCATAAAGCAAGGCTTCAGCAGTGGGAGGGCAGCCTGGAACGTATACATCAACCGGCACAATACGGTCACAACCCCGTACGACCGCGTAAGAATAATGGTAATAACCGCCACCGTTGGCACATGATCCCATAGAAATTACCCAGCGAGGCTCAGCCATTTGATCATATACTTTACGTAATGCTGGTGCCATTTTATTGACCAATGTACCTGCCACAATCATCACGTCTGATTGGCGAGGGCTAGGCCGAAACACAATACCAAAACGATCCAAATCATAGCGTGAAGCGCCAGCATGCATCATCTCAACAGCACAGCAAGCCAAACCAAAGGTCATGGGCCACATTGAACCTGTGCGTGTGTAGTTAATCACCGTATCTAGCGTGGTGGTGACAAACCCTTTTTCTAAAATCCCCTCGATACTCATGCCAGAATTAATCCCACTCCAATGCACCCTTCATCCACTCATAGATGAAACCAATCACCAGCACCCCTAAGAAGACCATCATCGCAACAAAGCCAGCTAAGCCAATTTCTTGCAAAACAACCGCCCAAGGGAATAAAAAGGCAATCTCTAAATCAAAAAGAATAAATAGAATGGCAATGAGATAGTAACGCACGTCAAACTTCATTCGCGCATCTTCAAAGGCCTCAAAGCCACACTCATAGGGAGAGTTTTTTGCTTCATCGGGTTTATTAGGAGAAACAAGCTTACCTAATAATAGAGGACCTACGCCTACGGCGAGACCAACAATGATAAACAATAATATTGGAAAGTAATTTTCTAGCACTGGCTAGCCCCAAATTGAATTTCTTAAACTGACCAAAACTTAATAAAAAACTAAAAAACACAAAAAGACTATTTATCGTCGAAAAAATTCGACGCGCTTAATTAATCTCACTTTTTAGGCTTTTACGTACCAGCTCTGCATTTTTTTTCACTTTACTTGCAAAGCTTAGGTCATCACCAACTACCCATTCGGGCTATGCCGCAATTGTAACCCAATACCCATCAGCTTTCAAAAGAAACATACTTGCAAATGGTTAGTTTTCGCAATAATTATGCACGATGCAGCCACGCTGTATTTTAATGATTAAGGCAACAAAACCGTGCTTATTAACATTTCAACTCCATCTCAACCTATGTGTAAACATTTAAATAATGGATTGAACATGCAACAATGCAGAAATATACTTTGTAAAAAAGGATTTAATAAAAAAAGCACGCCTGTCGCGTGCTTTTTTTATTAACCAACAGTTCAAATTGAGTTTTTACACATCACAAAAACATAAAAACTCATAATGGTGCTGAAAGAGAGAATCGAACTCTCACGACTTTCGTCAC
>ENA-UPXM01001865-UPXM01001865.1-activated-sludge-metagenome-genome-assembly--contig:-NODE-1865-length-25940-cov-6.173498_pt1 | contig 25940 bp, 23 predicted proteins | sample MGYA00238178_ERZ772708 | MGnify/ENA primary metagenome ERZ772708 (study PRJEB29002, sample SAMN05720212) | activated sludge metagenome | isolation source: anaerobic digester from wastewater... | reverse complement strand
AAATTAGTTGTCTTACTTATAGAAACAAAACTATGACCCACGAAATCTTTAAAAACACGGTATTTTGCCTCAAAGATGAGATGTACCGTTTTGCGAAAAGATTTGTGATCAGTAGTGACGAAGCGGAAGATGTAGTGCAGGATTTAATGATGAAATTCTGGCAGAAAAAAGAAGAACTCGCTGCTTTTGGAAACCTTAAATCATATGCCATGAAATCGGTAAAAAATGAATGCCTGAACCGACTAAAACATGAAGACGTAAAAATGGGTTTCGCCGATTTTCAAAAGCATAGAAGTGAAATTCATGAATTTGAATCCAATAATATGAAAGACCAGATTATCGGATTTATCAATGCTCTTCCTGAGAAACAGAAAGCCGTGATTCATCTGAAAGATGTAGAAGATTTCGATGTTGTAGAAATCGGCGAAATTCTCGAAATGGAACAAAACGCAGTCCGCGCAAACCTCATGCGAGCAAGACAGAAAGTGAAAGAACAAATCCTGAAACTCATGGATTTCGAAAACAAAATGATTGAAAATTTATAGCAATTATTACGATGAAAAAAGATACGACCGACGATCAATATAAAGAAATCACCCAAGAACTCAAGAAAGAGAAAATGAATTGGGATTTTGAAGATTTCTTGGAAAAAACAAAGCAAGAAGAAAAAATAATTCCTTTGGTTCAAAAAACAAAAGGCGGATCTTTCCCGAAAACATTTTGGATGGCTGCAAGTTTAATTTTACTTGTATCTGTAGGAATGTTCTATAACTATGAAACTAAAAAATCTTTAAAAGAACAGGATCATTTGGTTCAAAATGAAATCCTTAAACAAAAAGACACCTTCCAACAGGAAACCCAATTGGCGGTAAACCAAATTGATGATTCTTTAAAAATAAAATCCGACAGCATTCTCGCAGATTCTACTTCTACCGTAGACCAGAATGAGACCGACATTATGAATCAGATTTTACCAAAAAGAGGCCGAATCAGAAGAGATTCGAAACCGAGATATGCAAAAAATTCCAATGCTGTTGATAATTCATCTAAGGCAAAAGATTCCGACTATCAATCTAATTACGTAATAATTAATGGTCAGAAAATTGAAAGCGAACAAGAAGCGATCGACTTGACGAAGTACTCCTTCCGAATTCTCTCTGAAAATGTTTCTAAAACAGTGGCTTCAACCGAAGCATTAAACTTGAATAATGATTATTAAATCTTAAAAAAATGAAAAAATTACTCTTAATATTTGCCCTTACTTTCTCCCATTTTTTCCAAATCAATGCGCAGAAAGATAAACTGGATCAACTTTTTGAAAAATACCAGGAAGCAGAAGGTGTTACTTCCATCAAAATTGCCAAACCGATGTTTAATATGCTCAACAAGCTGAACATCGATGATGCCGAACTTTCACAGATCAAACCTTTGCTGAGTAAAATCAATGGCTTGAAAATTCTGATCGTAGAAAAACCCAATTCTAATGCAAAACCAGGAACTGAAGAACAGAAAGCCGCAAATGGTTTTTTGAAATTACAGTCGGATATCTCTGCTTCGATTAAAAACATGAAATACGAGGAACTGATCACCGTAAACAGCAAAGACAATAAAATAAAATTTCTCTCCTCTGATGCTGCAAACGGAATTCTCGACAATCTTTTGCTGAGCATCAATTCTGAAGGAAACCAAGTTTTAATGATGCTTGACGGAAAAATTTCCATGGATGATATCAACAATTTAGTAAACGAAGCGGAAAAATCTGCTCCCATCAATTCTGTAATTTCAGAAAATATCAGTTCCAATGGAGCAACGCAGGTTCGGAATGTGGGCAAATTCACCGGGATTTCTGTTTCCAGCGGCGTTAAAGTTAATTTCACACAGGGAAACAACCAATCTGTAGTTGTAGAAACCGATCCAAACATGCAGCAATACGTTTCTACAGAGGTTATCAATGGAATTTTACATGTTGGGATCAACAATACAACCAAAAAGAATCTTAATTTCAAAAAATTATTGGTTACGATTGAAGCGCCGCAACTTTCCTTCGCTAAAGTTTCCTCCGGCTCACAATTATCTACTATGAATACCATTAATGAAGATTATTTTAAGACTGAAGTTAGTTCTGGTGCAAACTTAAATGCAGATTTAAATATAAAAAACAGTGTAAATGTTGATATCAGTTCAGGTTCTAACGCAAAAATCGAGGTTCAATCCACCACTTTCAAATTAGAAGGAAGCAGCGGCTCCATGTCTACAATTACCGGAAACGCGCAAAAAGCTGAATTTGATTTATCCAGTGCTGCAGCTTGTAATGCACAGAATTTAGAAGGTTCTGAGGTCACTGCACAAACTTCTTCCGGCTCTACTTTAAAAGTGAATGTGACTAAATCTTTAACCGCAAATTCAAGCTCCGGTTCATCGATTCGGTACAAAGGAAACCCGAGTGAAAAAAATTCCACCAAAGAATCCAGCGGCGGAAGCATCAAACCTTTAAATTAAAAATCATGAAAAAATTATATTGGCTAAGTGCTTTTTTATTGCTCCTCATTTCACTTCAATCCTGCATGGTTTCTCAAAAACCAAAACTTGATTTCTTTGATAAGTCCAATTACGACAACAAAGACGTAAAATATACGAGCATCAATGTACCCATGTTTTTGGCAAAACCTATTGTTAAAAGAGCCTTGCAAGAAGACGGTGAAAGCGAGGAACTCATTAACCTCATCAAAAAAATCTCTGATGTAAAAATAATGACGGTGGAAAATGGGAGCGCAAAAATGGTTTCGGATTACGCGAAATATCTCACCAAAAATAATTACGAAGAATGGATGACCATCAAAAAAGAAAATGAAGTCATCAACTTTCAGGCAAAGCAAAAAGGCGAAGAAATAAAAAGATTACTCATCACAATAGCGTCCGACAAAGATTTGGTGTATGTGGACATTTCGGGGAAATTCACCGCGGATGACATTTCACAAATTATTAATTATTCCGAAAAGAAAGATGTAAAAAAATTGGTTTCGAAATAAATGATTTTTCCTTATAAAGATAGCTGCAAATCGTGTGGCTATTTTTTTTTAGGAGCCGGGAACCTGCTTTCCACTACAAGTCCTCATTTCGGCGTTCGCTTTGCTCACGCCTCATTCCGGGCTTTTCGTTGCAATCAGGGCTAGTTACGACTCGGCTTTACATTAAATTTTGTTCAAGAAAAGTAAAAATTTTCATGATAAATAAAAATACCTTAATTTTGCACAGAAAGTAAAGATGTCTATCCACAACAAAATCGTAGAAACCGCCATCACTTTCGATGACGTTCTCTTAATCCCTTCTTACTCAGAAGTTTTACCGAATCAGGTTTCCCTAAAATCACGACTTTCCGATAAAATTACGCTCAACATTCCCATCGTTTCCGCCGCAATGGACACCGTGACCGAAGCAGAAATGGCAATTGCAATGGCAAGAGTTGGTGGCATCGGTTTTATTCATAAAAATATGCCGATTGAGGAACAAGCAACACAGGTTTATAATGTGAAACGCTCCGAAAACGGTATGATTTCCGATCCTGTAACGCTTTCCAAAGATCATACTTTAGCAGAAGCCAAAGAATTAATGGCGAGATTTAAAATATCTGGACTTCCTGTGGTTGATGAAACCAATACTTTAATAGGAATCATCACAAACCGCGATGTAAAATATCAGGAAAATCTGCAGGCAAAAGTTCAAGAATTAATGACGAAAGATAAACTTATTACTTCTGATAAAGCAACAAGTCTAGATGATGCCAAAGAAATTCTCTTGAAAAACCGCGTGGAGAAACTTCCTATTGTTGACAAAGATTACAAATTAGTGGGATTAATTACCATTAAAGATATCGACAATCAAATGGAATATCCGAACGCTAACAAAGACAAAACGGGCCGCTTAATTGTTGGAGCCGGAGTTGGAGTTGGCGAAGATACCATCGACAGAGTTACAGCTTTGGTTGAAGCGGGAGTCGACATCATTGCGGTAGATTCTGCACACGGACATTCAAAAGGAGTGCTCGATAAAGTAGCGGAAATCCGAAAAAACTTCCCTGATTTAGATATTGTTGGTGGAAACATCGTAACTGCAGAAGCTGCAAAAGATCTGATCGAAGCGGGAGCTAATATTCTAAAAGTTGGCGTTGGTCCCGGTTCCATTTGTACAACCCGAGTTGTAGCCGGAGTTGGTGTACCACAACTTTCAGCGATTTACAATGTTTTCGAATATGCAAAAACCAAAAACATTGCTGTAATTGCCGATGGCGGAATTAAACTTTCTGGCGATATTGTGAAAGCTTTGGCTTCCGGAGCAAGTGCAGTCATGTTAGGTTCGCTTTTGGCTGGAACAGATGAAGCTCCAGGTGAAGAAATTATTTTCCAAGGGAGAAAATTTAAAGCTTACCAAGGAATGGGTTCCCTTTCTGCCATGAGACGTGGTGGAAAAGAAAGATATTTCCAAAGTGAAGCGAAAAAATTTGTGCCGGAAGGAATTGAAGGCCGCGTTCCTCACAAAGGAAAATTAGAAGAAGTAGTGTTCCAATTAACCGGCGGAATCAGAGCAGGAATGGGATATTGTGGCACGAAAGATATCGAAGTTTTGCAAAAAGAGGGAAAAATGGTCATGATCACCGGAAGTGGTTTAAAGGAATCGCATCCACATGATGTCATCATCACGCAGGAAGCTCCGAATTATTCCTTATAAAATTTACAAATACCGAAGTTTTTCTTCGGTATTTTTTTTTGATTTTAAAATAGCCGTATATTTAGGGAAGAAAAAAAATAATTTTTATGAAATTTTTCCGTCTGCTTGGAGTTTTATCTCTTCTATCATCTTGTGAAATTTTACCTTCCGGAAGTGTTTCCCGACCCACTTCTACTCCTTCTGATGAAAGCAATGAATTTGCAACTTTAATGGAAAAAGATAAAATTAATAAAGACAAAGTAACTGCGGAAGTCTTGACGTACCTCCTTAACGAATCCGATTCCCGAGAATCCAGAACGGCCGTCGTTGTTGAGAACAAATCAAATTGTGACCTCATTTTCCGAATGGTGAGATTGAATAGCAATCTGTACTATAATTTGCCGGTTGCGCGGAATTCTAAAAATCAATTCGTGATCGAAAAAGGAAAGTACACCCTGAAATCTAAAGTTTGCAATTCCAACTATTACTCCCAAAAAAGCATTACAGAACCTTTGATCCTTAAATTATCTAAATAATTTTAAAAGATGCCTCTTTAGAGAACAATTGAAATCATTGGGTGATAAAATTCATACCATAAAATTTCGGAAATATATTTAATTCGGATAATTTTGTCCTATTAAAAAACAGTTAAATCTCAATCAATGAAAAACATTCTTACAACCTTTGTACTTGCTCTTTTAGCGCTACAAGCATGCAAACAGAATCCGGCGGAAAATTCTGCGGCAAAAACCACCAATACTGCGATCGATATTAAAGTAAGTGGCGAAACAGAAGATCAAAAACCAGTGAATCCGCCTACAGTTCCTGCTGCAATTGGGGACAGAGCTGCAAAAAAAGTAATCGTACATTTGGAAGCCACCGAAGAAGTTGGTGAACTTGCAGATGGTGCCACTTACAAATTCTGGACATTCAATGGAACGGTACCTGGTTCTTTTATCAGAATTAGAGTTGGTGATGAAGTTGAACTTCATTTAAAAAATGCGAGTAACAGTGTAATGCCGCACAACATTGATCTTCATGCGGTAAACGGTCCAGGTGGAGGTGCAGAAGCCACCAATGTTGCACCAGGAAAAGAAGCGATCTTTCATTTCAAAGCGTTAAATCCAGGATTATTTGTTTATCACTGCGCTGCAGCACCAGTTCCATTGCATATTTCAAACGGAATGTATGGTTTAATTTTAGTAGAACCAGAAGGCGGTTTAGCAAAAGTTGATCGTGAATATTACATCATGCAAGGTGAGTTTTACACCAAAGGAAAAACCGATGACAAAGGACTTCAAGAATTTGACCAAGACAAAGCACTCGACGAAAGACCGTCTTATGTGGTTTTCAATGGCAAGAAAAATGCTTTAATGGGAGAGAAAATGTTGCAGGCAAAAGTGGGCGAAACGGTACGTATTTTTGTAGGAAACGCGGGACCAAACTTGGTTTCTTCCTTCCACGTTATAGGAGAAATTTTCGACAAAGTATATGCAGAAGGAGGAACTAAATACAATGAAAATGTACAGACCACAGTAATTCCCGCAGGTGGAGCCGCGATGGTCGAATTCAAAGTAGAACAACCTGGAGAATATGTAATTGTAGATCACTCAATTTTCAGAGCCTTTAACAAAGGAGCCATTGGAAAACTAAAAGTTACCGGCGAAAAAAATCCGAACATTTACAACAAAGTACAATAATCTCCTTCCAATAATTGATCAAAAAAAGAAACTGCCATGTCCCAATTTTTCAAAATAACAGTATTCATCGGTGGTTTCTTTTTTCTTTTCCTTTCCTGCGAGAAAAAGGAGAGCGATCATCTTGAAAATAAAACTGAAATTCCTATTTCTGAAGGAGTCGCAATTCATCCAACAGTAGAAATGAAACACATCAAAGGCGGAACTTACTTGCCTTTTTTTGGCGACAGTTCTTTGGTTAATGTTGCCGATTTTCTTTTGGACGAAAGACCGGTTACTAATAGAGAATTTCTCGATTTTGTAAAGAAAAACCCGAAATGGAAACGCAGCACCATTAAAACCATTTTTGCAGATGAAACCTATCTAAAAGATTGGCAAAATGATGAAACCTTACCAAAAAATGCGGATCCTGATGCACCGATAACCTTTGTATCTTGGTTTGCCGCGAAAGCGTACGCAAAAAGTGCTGGAAAAAGATTGCCTACTTTAGATGAGTGGGAATATGTTGCAATGGCAGATGAAATAAGCGCAAATGCCCGAAATAAACCTACCTATTCAGCGCACCTTATCAATCTTTATAATGAAAAGTTAAGAGAGAAAAACAAAGTCAAAATTTCGAAACCCAATTTTCACGGCGTTTATAACATGTTTGATTTAGTTTGGGAATGGACTTATGATTTTAATTCGATCATGACAACTTCAGACTCACGAAACGCAAAGTATGATGACAAAGGACTGTTCTGTGCTTCTGCAGCAACAAGCGCCTCCGATGTACTCAATTATGCTTCGTTTATGAGATATGCTTTCAGATCTAGCTTAAAGGCAAATTATACCGTTGAAAACTTAGGGTTCAGATGTGCAAAAGACTTAAAATAAAACAAAATGAAAAATCTCATCCTGCTTTTGATTTCCCTTTTCCTGCTTTCTGCGTGTAAAGAAAATACCGAAAAAAAAGAGCCCATCACAGAAAAAACCGCAGATTCTATTTTTCTACTGGATTCGAAATGGCAAAATCAAGATGGTATAGAACTTCAGCTTAAAGATTTAAAAGGAAAAAACCTGGTCGTAGCAATGATTTTCACGAGTTGTCAAACCGCTTGTCCACTTTTGATCGCAGACATGAAAAAAGTAGCTTCTAAAATTGATCCAAAAAAACTGAAAGAAACATCGATGGTTCTCATCACCATTGATCCCGAAAATGATACGCCGGAAGTATTGAAAAAATATGCTCAAGAACGAACGATGTATGGTGATCCTTGGATTTTTTTGCGCACCGATATGGAATCTACCAGAGAATTTGCCAATGTTTTGGCCGTAAAATATAAAAAAATAACGCCTATAATTTTCTCTCATTCCAACATCATCAGTATTTTCAATAAAAATGGGGAAATGGTAAGCCAAGAAGAAGGAACCGTGAATGCAGAAGCGGTTGCAAAAACGGTAAATGGTCTGAATTAGAATAATACTTAAAGAACCATTCAGCCAATGCTCGAAAATTCGTTCCATTCACTTCACGATTTTCTCAAAATAAGAATATTTCCACCCGAAAGGATCATCAGAAATTGTGGAAACCAATTATCGGATGATTCAATTACCGAATAGGATTTACTTTTCGAACTTTTATTAAATATACTTTTAAACCAATAACCATTTGCTTTTTAAAAACGCAACAATGTAACCTCTCATAAAACCTTAAATAAATAAACACAATAGAAAAATTACTTTTCTACCATGATTTTTAGGACGAGTGTTTATTTGATTATGTAATTTTATTTTGCAAAGCGAAACGTAGCAAAACATTTCTTTCATTGGGCAAACCTAATTTTTTTATAATGTTGGTTCGGTGCGTTTCTACGGTTTTGGTGGAAATAAAAAGGAGATCTGCAATTTTTTTGGTGGAGTGATCTTCTGCGATTAACTCCAAAATTTTCTTTTCTGAAGCCGTTAAAGTAATCAGTTTCATTGCAACAGAATCGTGCTTACTTACGAGCAAAGTATCTTCTAACTGCGGACTGAACCAGGTTTCGTTGAGTGCAATTTTTTCTAAACAGGTTTCTAATTCCTGAATGGCAAAATCTTTCAACAAATAACCATTCACTTGTAAGGCTTTTGCTCTTTCAAAAAAGGAACTTTCGTGGTACATCGTATAAATGATAATTTTGGTGTCAATTTTCAATTTTCTTAGTTCTTCCAAAACCTTCAAACCATTCATTTCGGGCATATTCAAATCAAGAATCGCAAAATGCGGTTTCAAATTAATAACTCCTTCAAACGCTTTTGCGCCATCAGAATAAGTGCCAATTACTTGATAATTCAAACTTTCCAGATAGGTTTTTATTCCATTTAAGGTGATCGGATGATCGTCTGCTACGATGATTGTTTTCATTTAAAAATTGATATTTAGAGATATACTTGTACCTTTTTCAGAAGATTCTATATTTATTTTTGCGGCGATTGCTTTGGCTCTTTGCAAAATACTTTGAAGCCCGAAAGATTTGCTGCTGTTCAAATGTTCCGTAACATTAAAACCACTGCCATTATCTTTTATTTCTACGTGTAATTTGCTTTCGGAACTCACTACAATTACTTTGGCAGCATTGGCTTTTCCGTGTTTTAAGGTATTATTCAAAGCTTCCTGAATGATTCTGTACAATTGCAGTTCTTTGGATTTACTCAGTTTTTTTTCATATTCGATATCGCAGGTGGTGAAAAGCCCGGCTTCGTTGGTTAATCTTTCGCACAGCGATTCGATACTCGCTTCAAAACCCATATTTTGCAAAACTGCAGGATGTAGATTCCTACTAATATTTCGAACTTCTTCGATAACGTTTTCCAGGGTTTTCACTTCTATATTTTTACCATTGATCAAGGTATTTTTTATGTTTAAAAGATCATGGTTTACACTGTCATGCAATTCATTTGCAATTCTGTTTCGCTCTTCTTCTGTATTTTGCAGCAGTTGAAAAGTGAATTGCTCCTGTCTCTTATTACTTTCTATCATTTCCCTTCTCTTTCTTCTCATAAAAAAGAGAAAAGTTGACAAAATTATCGCTAAAATAGCGATGATCAAAATAATCAAATAAAGTTTGTTTTGAGCTAATTTATTCTTTTGTTCGGCGATGGTTCGCTCCTTTTTTACAGTCTGGTATTTTTGCTCAAGCTCAAAAAGTTGTCCGTTTTGATTGTTTTTTAATACTTCATTTTGAATTTTCGTTGCCTTATTTTTATAAAGCAACGCTTTTGAAACGTTTTTTTTATAGAGTTCATTTTCATAGAGAATATTATATAAATCTATACTTTCGGAGAGACTTTCGTTTTCAAATAATTCCTGTGCTAAAGTTTCAACCGCTTTTTGATTTTTCAGGGTTTTATCTTTGTAAAAGTTGATTTCTATTTCAAGATAAGTATTGTATCTTAAATAATCTAAGTTGTTTGTTTTAATATAGAAAGCGCTGCTTTTATCTAAATAAGCTAATGCTTTATCGTAATCTTTGCGCAAAAAATATTTGAATGCTTTGGTAAAATTGGCGTTGGATTCATCCTCTTCTATTGGATTTTTAAATTGGTCATATACTGTAAAAACAGAATCTATTAATTGAATGGTTTGTAAAGTATCTCTGGAAATATTGAAATGATTATACGCGAATGTAGTCTGCAACGCAAAATAGTTGGACGTATCTTTTGCTTTCAAAAAATAGAAACCCGCTTTTTTGTAATTTTTCTTAGACTCATCATTCGCAAAAGCCTGTTCATAAGTGTAGGCTAAATTATTGTATAAAGAACCGAGTTCACTGTAATCATTCATCTTTTCTGCAAGTGGAATGGCTTGTAAAAAATAGGAAATAGCCTTGTCATTTTGGTTGATGTAGGAATAATTAACTCCCAATGAACTCAGCGTTTTACCATAAATATTCGATTTTTTATCGGGATTAATTTCTAAAGATTTTTTTTCGTAGACAATAGCCTTATCAAATTCACTTACTTTTTTAAATTGGTTTCCAAGAAAATACAAATTCCAGGAAAGTATAGTATCCTTTTTTACAGGGAAATTTGCATTTATAAATTCGACGCTATTTTTTTTATAGATGGAATCGTACCTGCTCTCTTTATAGAGCAATTTGCCATAATGATAGAGTAAAAGCTTTGCATCTTCGTATTTTTCTCCATTAATCTTGCGATCATATTCCTTTAAAAAAACAGATTGATAATTCTGCTTGTCTTCAAAATTTTTTTCATTTTCTAACCACGTTGCGCTTTGATCCAAATTTTCAATACTTCCATCTTTTTCTTTTTTGTTACAACTTATACACAGTGTAAAAAGTAAAATTACGGCAAAAAAGATTTCGTTTTTTTTCATTTCTAAAATTAGTATCTGCAAAACTACATTTTTATTGAATTTCATTCTTTTTTTATTTTAAAAATGCAAAACATTAAGGGTTGTTATGGGAGCTTATCCCCTAGATAAAATCGGTATTGTCCCCTATTTTATGGTGTAATGCAATATTCTAGTTTTGACCAATGAAAAAATTGACGCACAGAAGATGAAAATAAAAAAAATATTATATCTGGCATTTTTCTCAATCAGCATTTTTGGTTACAGCCAAAGCAAAGAGCAAAGAGAAGAAATTAAAAAAAACAATAATCAAAACGAGCTGCAAAAAATAAGAATTACACAACAGTCTGAATTTGAAATCGATGAAAAAAGGGTTAAAACATACCTGATTCAAAATCCCAATCTAAAAAGAACTCAGACAAAAAATGGAAAAATATACTACATAAAAAAAATTGATCAAAAAGGAAATCCCGTTTATATCACTATTAAAAAAAGAGCAGGTCGCCGAAAATGCTTGTAAGAGTAGGCTAAAAATTAAAATATCAATAATATGAAAGCAGAAAAATTACTTTTTCTCCCTTTGCTTTTCAGCGTTGGTTTATGCGCTCAAAATGAAGGACAACGATTAGAAATCCAAAAATCTAACAACAAAACAGAATTACTACAACTGAAATCAGCATTTCAAGCTCAACATGATCAGGACGAAATTGCGGTTAATAAGTACTTAGCGACTAACCGATTGGTTCAAAGAACATTTGAAAAAGACGGTTCTGTTTATTTTTTAAAGAGCATTGACCGCGACGGAAATCCGGTTTACATCAATACAAAATCCAATATTGCATCCGGCGAATTGATCAAAGCCAATCAACTGTATAGTGGCGGATCGATTGGTGCAAACATCACTGGAACAGGAATGATTGCAGGAATTTGGGACGGTGGTCAAGTTCGCGACTCTCATGAACTATTAACAGGCAAAGTGACGATGCAACCTTCGCAAACGGTAACTTCTGCAGCTGGAAATGATCACATGACGCACGTTTCTGGAACCATGGTAGGAAAAGACATCGGAAATACTGCACGAGGAATTGCGTACAACGCCACTTCAAAAAATTATGATTGGGATAATGATCAAACAGAAATGATTGGTTTTGCAGCAGACGGATTCTTAATTTCTAACCACTCTTATGGACTAGGAAACGGACCAACACAGGCACAGTGGACTTTTGGCGCATATAATGATACCGCAAACGAATGGGATGCGATAACCAAAAATGCCCCTTTTTATTTGCCATTTGTTGCAGCAGGAAATGAGCAAGCTTCTAACGGAAGCGGAAAAACCGGAGCATTACAAGGTTATGATGTGATCACAGGATCTTCTGCTGCTAAAAATGTAATTACCGTTGGAGCAGTAAATGCAGATCGATCAATGTCTGATTACAGCAACTTTGGACCAACCGACGACGGACGAGTAAAACCAGATGTTGTAGCAAGAGGAACGGGAATAAATTCATCCGTAGCATCAGGTGACACTTCTTACAGCGGAGATGGTTCAGATTCTAGTGGAACCTCTTATGCTTCTCCGGCTGCAGCAGCTTCAGGATTGCTTTTACAACAATATTATTACTCTCTAAATAATAAGTACATGAAAGCTTCAATGCTAAAAGCACTTATGTTGCACTCTGCAGATGATGCTGGAAATCCAGGACCTGATTTAAAATTTGGATGGGGAATCTTAAACATCGAACGAGCTGCTCAAATCATCAAAGACGATAAGACAAATGGTAAAGCAAGAATGCACACATTCACGAATAACCCTGCAAATGATTCAGTTAGCGAAATATCTATAAGCAACTTTGACGGTGGAACTGGTTCTGGAACCGGGGAAATCAAAGCATCTATTTGTTGGACAGATAACGAAGGTACAATTCAAACCGCTGCTAATGGAGTGGATCCTACTGCAAGCAGATTAGTTTACAATTTTGATGTTAAATTCAGAAGAGCAACACCTTTTATACAAAACTCAACATACAAGCAATTTACAATGGCTACGAAAACGGATGTAGCAACGCTTGGTACAGATTGGTTTCAGAACAATGTAGATAACTTCAAACAAACCGTTATTCCTGCTGGTGGAACAGATGGATCGAATTATATTCTTTATCTAAGAAAAAGCGCAAGTTCTCCAGCTGCAATCAGAGAAGTTTCTGCAATCATCACTGGCTTGAAATCTAAAACGCCTACTTTAGCGGTGGATGACAATATGAATGAAACAGCAAATATCGTTTTCTACAGCAAGATTGATAGTAGAATCAAATTGATCAGCAACACCAGCAAATCTTTTGGTAATTACAGCATTTACGATATGTCCGGAAAAACCATCAAAAAAGGAAATATCAAAACCAATGAAATCGAGTTCAGCGGTCATCCTGCCGGAATGTACATCATTAATTACGAAGCAAACGGCAAAACAAACAGCACAAAGTTCATGATGAAATAAAATTGTATTTTTTTTAATGATGAAACCGCTAGGAAACTGGCGGTTTTTTTGGACCCAAAATATTCGTCAAAAATCACCTCTAATGATGAATTGAAAACGCACCACTTTTCTAAAGACCACTTTTTTCAGAGTTGATAAAAAAAAATCCGAAATCTCAAGGAGACTTCGGATTTTTTACGATGATAATCAATTATTCTTTAATGATCTTTTGGGTCAGAATTAAAGCTTTATCTTCATATACTTTAATAAAATAATTTTGAGGTAAAAGTCCTTCAACATCTACAGAAACCTCACCTGAACTTAAAACCTGAACTTTGGGATTTCGTAAACTTCGACCAGAAGCGTCGAGAATCTCAACTGTAATATTTTTCAAACTTTTATTTTGATCCTTAATGAATATTTGTGATTTCACAGGATTAGGAAAAAGCGTAAAATTTCTTTGTGTTGCATTTACGTTAATCGCACCTAGTGTTTTAGTTACGGTCCAAGAAACTGTTCCTACATGAAGCGAGGAATGATTATCAACCCTTAATAAACTGTTGTTATCTACTACCGAAAAAAGTACGGTATTCGTTCCCAAGTTGAAACTTGCAGGACTAATTGTTGTCGTATCTGAAGTTTCTGGCAACAATGTCCCATTCAAAGACCAAGTATTTTGCAAAGTATTTGGAATAGGCAAAATCTCGTTTACTTTAAAGGTAATTGGAGCGCTTAGATTAATTGCTGCAGCATTACTTGGCGTAAATGAATCAATTGGATCTTGTATAGAATGAACTCGCTCAATCAATTGCTGTGAACAAACCGAGCAAAATTGACGATTCAGATAACGCATTTCGCAATTTTGATGAGGCCTAAACCAAGTAGGACTTTCTTCGTAGGGAAAAATCCCCACAGAATTGGAGCCAACCCAGTTTTTCCATCGGTTGGTTGCTGTATTATTGTCTTTCGTTTTGTTGGGAGACTCTCCCGTTCCGGAGAACCAGTATTCATCTGCTAACTTCCCAAAAGAATGCCCCAATTCATGCACCAAAATTTCTGGCGCTGAAGGATGGTTGGATAAAAACGCGTATGTTCCGCCACAACCTCCGTATTCAGGTGAATTTCCTAAAACAAATGCAATATCAAAATCCGGAACATTACTTGCCAAAACACCGGTCACTTTATTCGTTGTATTTGAATAAACACATCGGTGAACACCAACATCGAAAGTTGTTCCCAAAAAATTATTTGGATTACTTACGGCAAAAACCGGCTCAGTTACATCGGTTGCTGTTCCAGGATGTTTAATGCCCGATTCTGCAGAGATCACTTTGACCGCATATACATTAAAATAATTTTTATACTGCGCGTACGGAGCTTTACTGAAAACGTAATTAACCAAAGTGGTTGCCTTGGTAATAAAGTCAGTTTGTTGACTTGCGGTGAAGCCATCTCCTAACACGACCATATTGATTCGTTTGTCTCTTGGTCCATTCTCAATAATTGCTTTGGTTTCAAAAACCTGTGAGTAGCAAAACTGACTCAATAGTAAGAAAAGTAGAATTTTTTTCATCGGTATTAAAGTTTAATGGTTAGTAAATTGTTTTTTGAATTGATCGTTAATTTCTCAACTTTCACAGAAGTAATCGTTCCTTTTTGATTAAATCTTACACTAAAATCTGCCTTTTTCAGTTTGACTTTGGCTTTATTTAATCCTTCTTCGGCATAAACTTCCAAAACTGGATTTAATGGATCTTCAATGATTCGTTCTTCTATAATTCCGCCGTCTTTTCCGAGCATAGTAATCAGCAGATTTCCAGGGATATTTTCTTTATTTTCAACGGAACTGCTTTTTAAAGTTCCTTCCGCAATTTTTGTGTCGGTATGCGTCACTTTTTCTCCTCCAGCTGAGGTTGCTTCCATTTCAAAAAAAAGATAGACAATAGTATTTTGAAGTGGAATGGATTTAGAACTACCATTAGAAGCCGACGAATTCAGCGACTGCGATTCACACGCAACCATCAAGCATAAAAAAAGACCGAAAAGAACGTACGAAATAATGCGAAACATATCGAAGTGGTTTGAAGCAAAATTAGCAAAAATTAAATAAATAAGCATATTTCTCGCAGTTTATTAAAGTAAACCAATTATTTTTGTACGGTGCAAACAGAAAAAATAATTTTAGGAATCGATCCTGGAACCACCATCATGGGTTTCGGACTTATCTCAGTGAAAGGAAATAAAATAGAAATGATTTCTATGCACGAACTGATTTTAAAGAAATATCCCAATCACGCCACAAAACTTAAATATATTTTTGAGCGAACTTTATCGTTAATTGATGAATTTCATCCGGATGAAGTGGCGCTTGAAGCACCATTTTTTGGAAAAAACGTACAATCGATGCTGAAACTGGGACGTGCACAAGGTGTTGCAATGGCGGCGTCTCTTTATCGAGATGTTCCGATTACAGAATACTCGCCGAAAAAAATTAAAATGGCAATCACTGGTAATGGTAATGCAAGCAAAGAACAAGTTGCGGGAATGTTGAAGACCCTTTTAAATATGAAAGAATTTCCTACGAAAAATTTGGATGCTTCTGATGGTTTAGCGGTCGCAGTTTGCCATCATTTCAATTCCGGCGCTATTTCTCAAGAAAAATCCTACACTGGATGGGATAGTTTTCTAAAACAGAATCCAGAAAGGTTGAAATAATTTTACTTTATTTTTTCGAAAATTTCTTCCACTTGCACCATTTTTCCTGCAATGAAATCTTTTTTTTCAATCACAAATTCGTCATCAGAAATGATTTGGATTTTTACGGAATATAACACATCATCTACAAAGTAATTCATTTGATTGTTTTCTAAGACAACATTGCCGAATGTGGTAGAAATAAAGGTTTCACAATTTTTTCCTTTGGCCGTAAATTTCGATTGTTTTAGAATTTTGTTTACTTTGGCAAATTTCCAATACGATTTTTGAGAACAGCGATCTTGGTTTTGCAATTTTCTTCCTTCACCATTGTTGACAAAAATTTTACTTTTCATCCAATTTCCAACAAAATAATCATCATCTGCAGTTCGCGACGACTGATCTTCTAGGATGGGATTTGTATTTTTTTCTGGTTTCTGAGAATTACATTGCATACAAAAAAACAGTAAACTTAGGACAAGAATGGTATTTTTCATTTTAAATTTTTATAAAAAAGAGCCATGTTTTACGATGGCTCTTCTTGTATTCATTTAGTTTATAAATTTCTGCGAAGTATTTTGGTACTGAACCACGTAAGTACCTCTTGGAAGGGTTTGTTTTAGAATAATCTCTTCACGAGCATCTCCTTTTTGAATTAACGTTCCCGACATATTATACACTTCATATTTCCCAAAATCCTTGTTTGAAGCTGCATTTACTAAGCTTAATTTATTCTGTGCTTTTGAGTAGATCACAACGCCATCAACTTTTGTAGGATTTTCTCCGGTTGCCAAAGTGCTCGGAATTCTTACCGAATAATCTTCTGCCTGTCCATAAGATAAATTGGCACATTGCGCAGTATTGGCAATATCTGCAATAACTCTCATTCTTAAATAAGTATTTTTCTGTGCAGTCGCAACTGGGGTAAAAGTAATAATATAAGGCGAACTTGCCACTGCAACTGCTGAAGGTGAAACACCAATTAATTCAGTAGATTCAAAAATACCATTATTATTATAATCAATCCAAGCTTTTACGTACTGCGGATTGGTGGTTATGCTCACACTTAATTGACTTGGACTTGATGCAGGTATATCGGTGTAAACGGATTTACTTGTACAATTTTGAAGGGAGTAATTTACATAATACTGTGGATTTCCAGTTGAATACGGATCTGATGAATTATCAATATTTCCTAGAACTACTCTTCTTGGCCCCACTCCGAAATTTCCTGGATTAGTAATTCCTGTGGGATTGCAATTTGCCGCCACTAAAGTTCCTGCACCTGGATCCGTAGCTAAATCTGTTCCGCCTAAAGATTTTGTTAGATTACTTCGAACCGACATAAAAACCGCAATTGCCCGATCTCTTTGTCCTGCGGTAAACTTCCTCGGCGAATACGTATAGTTCATGATGTTATATTGTACGCCGTCATATAAAGTATTTGTACAAGGGTTTGTTACTGAATTTGTTGGTGTTGGATAAACGCTTAAGAGACTTGCGGAAGGCGCAGTATCGCAAATTTTATCATTGTCTGTTAAGCAATTCACATTTGCAGGGCAATCTGCTGCGGTAGGATTATTCCCCGGAGACGCGTTTGCGCCATCAAAAACGTGAGCCAATCCCAAACCGTGTCCGAATTCATGTGCCATTGTTGTATCATTTACATTGGTAATTACCGTTGCTTTCATGAAACTTTCATAGGATGAATCTGGATTGGTTGGATAGCCACACCATCCCATTAAACCAAAAGTAGATTTATCACCATCAAATCCTATTGGAATGTAAATATTAAAGTAAGCATTTTCTGGCCAATGTGGTGCTAATGTTTTGATCTGTGCCACTGTTGCTCCGTTTGTTCCACTGCTGCGAACTCCATATTGGTCATATCCAGCAATTGTACTTCCGTTATATCTGCTGATACCGTTACTCGCTGTACATTGTGGACTTCTTTTTGCCAAGACCAATTTATAAGGAATCACATTCCCATCTAAACTGCCACTACCTTCTGGGAAAAATGGCGCTCCAAAATTGGTTGCGAACATCTTGTTACAGTTATCAATCCAAGTTTGGATCTGAGCATCTGATAAACTTAATGAGGCATTAGATGGATCACTAGATGTAATTACGTGTACAATGATTGGGATTTCATAAATGGTTCCCGTATACATACCGTTTTTACTTGTTGCTCCCAATTTATCGAGGTAAGCTCTCAAATCTGTTTGTAGAAGTTTTGCATCAAGTGCTTCTCTGTCTTTTTTAATTTGAGGAAATTGAGTTTCCAATTCTTTCTGTACTTGGTCGAAACCGCATGTTTGTGCAAAAATCCCCATTGATAGGAATATTGCAAAAAGTAAAATTGTTTTTTTCATTGATTATTAAATTAAAATTAGTTTTTATTGTATTTAATCTCAAAGATACAGCTTTTTTTACATAAATACCTAAATATCACAACATAAAATAAAATATTTTTCACCGACCATTGCTTAACCTAATACCATTTGTAACATTGTTGCGTTTTATAAGACCAATTTAATATTCTTTACCCTGTAAAAAAATGAAATCTAAAAAAACAAACCTCATCAAAACGACTCATCATAGAATGAACTGGTTTCAGCAATTTTTGGTAATTTGCTCAGGAAGCAATGTTCATATTTTAAAAAAAACACCAAGCGAATGGAATAAATTTGCTGGGATTGGAGGAATTGTTCTCTTTACTGCGGTTTTTGCAACCCTCTCTGCAGGCTATGCAATGTTTACGATATTTGATGATATTTGGGCATCAGTTGGCTTTGCTATTTTGTGGGGTTTAATGATTTTTAACCTCGATCGTTATATTGTTTCCTCTATAAAAAAAACCGGAACCTGGTGGAACCAAATTCTAATGGCAATTCCGAGATTGATTTTAGCGACTTTTTTGGGAATCATCATTTCAAAACCTTTAGAATTGAAAATATTTGAAAAAGAGGTCAATAAACAATTGAATACCATTATTCAAAGAAACAAAACCAAACTTCAAGCAGAAATGAATGGACGAATCCTGCAGCAATCGGGTCCTTTCGACACAGAAAAAAAACAAATTCAAGCCAAGACGATCGCCTACCAAAAATCGTATGATTCTGCAGCAGTAGAATTAGAAAAAGAAATTTTAGGAAAGCAAAGCAGCTTAACAAGCGGAAAAGTAGGATATGGAACCAATGCCAAACGAAAAGCAGAACTTAAAGAACAACGCCGCCAAGATCTAGAAAATTATCAAAAACAGATTGCTCCAAGATTGGAATATTTGGATAAAGAAGTTTCGAAAGTATATACCAATATTGAAAAAGAAAGAGATAAAACAGAAATCTTCGAAGATCAGTTCAATGGATTTGCGGCGAGACTTCAAGCATTGGATGAACTTGGCAAAAATTCGGCAATAATTGGTGTCGCAGCTGCCTTTATCATGGGACTTTTTATCACCCTAGAAATTTCACCCGTTCTCATCAAACTCATTTCCTCGGTTGGACCGTATGATTATCTTTTAGAAAAAACGGAAAACGATTTCCGATTGTATTCCAAAGAAAAAATCGAAAAAGGAAATGCAGAAACCGATTGGAGGATTGATGATTTCAAAGAAAAACTCGGGAAAGAAAACGAAAAATTGTAAAACCAAATCGCTTAGTTCTCCTTATTATAGGAAGCATCATTCTTTTCGAAAATCGCTTTCTCTACTTCTGCACGCTTTTTTAAAACTACTTTTTGGAGGTTATCTGTTATTCTCTTAATGCTTTTATGCGGATTAAAAAAGCCAGCTTTTCCCAGGGTTTCATCGGCAATATTGGAGAGAATAATGACTGAAGTTTTCGTTTCCGGATAATAAATATTCAGCGATGGAGAACCTTTCACATAACCAGAATGGAAATAGGAATTCGGTTTTTCTAGATTCATCATGATCCCAAAACCATACCCCATTTTTCCTAAAATCGGATGGTTTCGATCGGCTGATTTACTCTTAAATGCTAGTAAAGATGGTTGCTTTAAAATTTTTCCGTTGTATAAACTTTGATTCCAAATATTCATATCCTGTGCGGTAGATAAAATTCCACCTGCCGCAATACTGATGGAAGATTCTGCCAATCTTTTCGGCATATTTTCTACCTCAAAATACTTTTTGGGATTTCCTATAAATGCGCTTGCGAAATTAGTTCCATGAAAGGAATTTGGGGTAAAAGTATTTTTCATTCCTACTTTTTCGAAGAGGTCTTTTAGATTTTCATCGTACGATTTACCCGACACTTTTTCTATAATTGCTCCCAAAAACCGAAATCCTTTATTCGAGTAATGAAATTTTTCTCCAGGTTTTGAGAGTAATCCTTTCCCGAAATCACTGATTCCTGAAGTGTGATTAAGCAATTGTTTAATAGTGATATTTTCAAAATCCTTCGGTTGAAATTCTACCAAATATTTTGAAACTTTATCCGTAACCGAAAGTTTCCCTTGCTCTTCTTGAAGCAAAACCAAAACCCCAGTAAATTGTTTACTTATAGAAGCAATCGCAAAAACAGAGTTGCTTGTCAATTGGGTTTTTGTTCGAAAATCTTCGAAACCGTTTGCTTTTTCATAAAGAACCTCATCATTTTTTGCGACTAAAACGGACCCATTAAAATCATATTTTGCAAAGACAGAATCGATTTGTTGCATCAATAAATCCTTTTCAAAACTAGAAATGATGCTATCAATTATTGCATTTCGTGCGGCGGTTCGCTCCGCTATTTTTTCTGTTTCCGATTTACAGGAAAATAAAAATATTATAAAGACCAGAAAATAAATCGGTCGAATTTTAAGCATCATTAGTTGTATTTTTTATAAAAATATTGAATTTAAATTAAAAGGGAAAAATGACTGCCGAATTTTAAAAAAAAAACCGTGTCAAGGTTTTGAACCTTGACACGGTTGATAAATAATTAAGATTTATAGGTTGAAAGATTTTACATGTTCCTTCTGTACATTCCGCCAACTTCAAACAAAGCGTTTGTAATCTGACCGAGAGAACAGTATTTCACGGCTTCCATCATCATTCCAAATAAATTTTTCTGATTGATCGCGCCTAACTGTAAATCTCGCAAAATCTGTTCGCTTTTATCAGCATGTGATTTCTGGAAATTTTCTAAATTTTGAATCTGGATCTGCTTTTCTTCCTCTGTGGAACGAATTACTTCTCCCGGACGAACCGTTGGTGAACCATCTTTTCCTAAAAATGTATTGACCCCGATAATCGGATATTCTCCAGTATGTTTCAGCATTTCGTAATGCATCGATTCTTCCTGAATTTTTGAGCGTTGGTACATGGTTTCCATCGCTCCGAGAACGCCTCCTCTTTCGGTAATTCGATCAAATTCGGTATAAACTGCTTCTTCAACCAAATCGGTTAATTCTTCAATAATAAAAGAACCTTGAAGCGGATTTTCGTTTTTCGCTAAACCTAATTCTTTATTAATGATGAGCTGAATCGCCATTGCTCTTCTTACCGAATCTTCGGTCGGTGTGGTAATCGCTTCATCATATGCATTGGTATGAAGCGAATTACAGTTGTCGTAAATCGCGTACAAAGCCTGCAAAGTGGTTCTGATATCATTAAAATCAATTTCTTGCGCATGAAGTGATCTTCCCGATGTTTGAATATGGTACTTCAACATCTGACTTCTTTCGTTCGCATGGTATTTGAATTTCATTGCTTTGGCCCAAATTTTACGCGCAACCCGACCAATAACCGCATATTCGGGATCAACTCCGTTCGAGAAGAAGAAGGATAAATTCGGTGCAAAATCATTGATGTTCATTCCGCGGCTCAAATAATATTCCACATAAGTGAAACCATTTGCCAACGTAAATGCCAACTGCGTAATCGGGTTTGCGCCAGCTTCGGCAATGTGATAACCGGAAATAGAAACCGAATAAAAGTTTCTCACCTTCTCGTCGATGAAATATTGTTGTACATCTCCCATCAAACGTAAAGCAAATTCCGTAGAAAAAATACAGGTATTTTGTGCCTGATCTTCTTTCAAAATATCTGCTTGAACCGTTCCACGAACATTTGCGATGGTTTCCGCTTTAATTGTATTGTACGTTTCAGCATCAATTACTTCATCACCGGTAAGTCCCAATAATTTTAAACCTAAACCATTGTTTCCTTTTGGTAGTTCGCCTTCGTAAACTGGTCTTTTCAAACCTTTATCGTCAAATTTGGCTTTAAGTTTTGCTTCAACCGCTTCCCACAGATTATTTTCCGTTAAATATTTCTCCACATTCTGATCGATTGCGGTATTCATAAAAAACGCGAGTAACATTGGAGCCGGACCATTAATCGTCATGGAAACTGAAGTCATGGCATTCACCAAATCAAATCCGGAATAGAGTTTTTTGGCATCATCTAAAGTTGCGATAGAAACTCCTGCATTTCCAATTTTTCCATAAATATCTGGTGGTAAAGCGGGATCCTGTCCGTACAAAGTCACAGAATCAAAAGCGGTCGACAATCTTTTCGCATCCATATCTGCGGAAACATAATGAAATCTCCGGTTCGTTCGTTCTGGTCCACCTTCACCTGCAAACATTCTTGTAGGATCTTCACCCGTTCTTTTAAAAGGAAATAATCCGGCGGTGTACGGAAATTGTCCGGGAACATTTTCCTGACCTTTCCAACGCAACAAATCGCCCCAATCCTGAAATTTCGGCAAAGAAATTTTCGAAATCTTTAAATGAGACAGCGATTCGTATTTGGTTTCTACTTTAATCTCTTTTCCACGAACAAAATAGGAGAAAGAATCCTGATTCATTTCTTCTTTAAAGTTTTTCCACCCTTTTAGAAAGGCAATATTTTCTTCCGAAAGTTCCTTTTTTGTTTTGAGAAAAACTTTTTCTAATTTATCAGTAGTATGTTGATCATCGGTGATTAAAACTTTCGCACCTTCCAACAAATACATTTTTTTTGCAATAAGCGCCTGGTTTTCAACTTCTTTATCGTAAGCGTGATTGCTCTCTACAATTTCAGAAAGATAACGCACTCTTTTCGGAGGAATTACAGTAGCGTCATCGGAAATATTCTGTTCTACAAATTCATTGAACTTTGCTGCGTTTTCACCGTACGATTTTGCTAAAGTTTCATTAACCTTATTAATTAAAGCATTGTATAATTCTGTAGTACCGAAATCGTTGAACTGACTGGCTTTTGTAGAAAACACCGGCATTTCTTCCAGAGGTTGATCAAACGCCGTATGATTTCTCTGGTAGGTTTTTCGAACCGCCTGCAACGCATCTAGTGCGCCGCGTTTGTCTGATTTATTTAAGGAAATTAAATCCGCATAATCTAACATATCGATTTTTTCCAGTTGGGTAGAAGCTCCGTATTCCGGCGTCATCACATACATAGAAACGTCGGCGATTTCTGTTATTTCCGAACCAGACTGCCCGATTCCAGAGGTTTCGAGAATGATGACATCAGGTTTTGCTAATTTTAAAATATTTAAAGCCGAATGAATGTACGGAGAAACCGAAACATTATTTTCTCGGGTCGCCATAGAACGCATATAAACGCGCGGATCATGGATGCAATTCATCCGAATTCTGTCGCCCAAAAGTGCACCACCTGTTTTCTTTTTGGAAGGATCCACAGAAACAATCGCAATTTTCTGATCAGGATTGGAACGTAAAAAACGACGAACCAACTCGTCTGTTAAAGAAGATTTTCCTGCTCCACCAGTTCCGGTAATTCCGATAATTGGAATTTTAGAATCTTTTGCTTTTTCGTCGATGGCTTTTACAAGATCCGGTTTTTCATCAGAGAAGTTTTCTACCGCAGAAATCACTTCCGCGATGGATTTAGAATCTTCGAATTTAATTTGATCTACATCGGAAACTTGTATATGCGCTCCGGTTGCAAAGTCGGATTTTCGCACCAAATCATTGATCATTCCTTGCAAACCCATTTCGCGGCCATCATCTGGAGAATAAATTCGGTCAATTCCGTATTCCATTAATTCTTTGATTTCTTCTGGAAGAATTACGCCGCCACCGCCGCCAAAAATTTTGATTTGAGGAGCGCCTTTTTCCCGCAAAAGATCACAAATATATTTGAAATATTCGTTGTGACCACCTTGATAAGAAGTCAGCGCAATTGCATTTGCATCTTCTTGAATTGCACAATCCACGACTTCTTCCGCAGATTTATCGTGACCGAGATGGATCACTTCTGCGCCAGTTGCCTGAATCATTCGGCGCATAATATTAATTGCAGCATCGTGACCATCGAATAAGGAAGCGGCTGTAACCACTCTCACTTTATTTTTCGGGGTATATTTTTCTTGATCCATAATATAATTTCGGTTGTCTTCAAATATAATGAATTAAATAAAAATTTTAAAGTCAACTTAAACAATTGAATAAAAGAGCTTTAAAATAAAACAGGCCATTCTGTGTTTAACAGAAAATCAATTTAAAACAATAGATTATCAAAATTTCGATATTTTTGACAAAATTTTAGAATGAAAAAAGCACTCCTTTATTTAATAGCCGGAACAGCCATCAGTTTTTTACTGAATCATTTTATTCTGGGAAGCCAAGGTTGGAAACTGGATTTATTCTACGGATTTTCTTTCGGTTTGGCTTGGGGAATTGCGTATTTTTTAGATGATGTAAAATTTTCACTTCCTCAAAAACTAGGAATTTCTTTTCTTGGAATGGGCTTACTTCTCTTAATAGGTTTACTGTTATTCGATCTTCAGCTTGCCGTTCCTTCAGTCATTAAATTCTCGATGGTTTTTGTAGCCTACTATCTTATTGCAAGCTTTAAGTCTTCGAAATCCCTTCGTAACTAAAAAACATTCCTCTCTTTTTTGTAGAAATTGTATGTACAGAAGTTCGCGGAGAGATTCAATAGTAATTCGTTCGAATAATCTTTTGTAAAATATTTTCAGTTAGAAAAAAAATGCATACCTTTGCGCACCCGTTTTGGGGAAAATTATGTTTAATCGTAAACGAAAAAAGTGTGAATACATTAAGTTACAAAACCGTCTCAGCTAACAAAGCTACCGCTAACAAAGAATGGGTTGTGGTAGACGCTGAAGGACAACCTTTAGGAAGATTAGCTTCTAAGGTTGCAAAGATTTTGAGAGGTAAGCACAAAACGAATTTTACACCTCACGCAGATTGCGGAGACAATGTAATCGTTTTGAATGCAGGAAAGATTACTCTTTCCGGAAACAAGTGGGGTGACAAAACTTACATTTGGCATACTGGTTATCCAGGAGGTCAAAAGTCAATGACTGCGCTCGAACTTCAAAAGAAAGACTCTTTGAAAGTATTGGAAAAATCTGTAAAAGGAATGATTCCAAAAACTAAATTGGGAAATCAATTGTTCAAAAACCTTTATTTATATGAAGGAACAGAACATAAACATGAAGCTCAGCAGCCGAAAGTAATTAATATTAACGAATTCAAATAATTAATATGTCAATAGTTCATAAAATCGGAAGAAGAAAAACTTCTGTTGCAAGAGTTTACGTGAGACCAGGTTCTGGTGTTATCACGATAAACAAAAAGGATTCTAAGGAATACTTCGGAACTGACGTTTTGGTTTACAAAGTGAATCAGGCATTTTTGTTAACAGAAACAGCAGGTCAATATGACGTTACTGTAAATGTTTTCGGAGGTGGAATTACAGGTCAAGCTGAAGCAATTAGACTCGCTATTTCTAGAGCGATGTGCGAAATCAATGAAGAAAACCGTTTGCTTTTGAAGCCACACGGATTGCTTACAAGAGACGCAAGAATGGTTGAAAGAAAGAAACCAGGTCAGAAAAAAGCGAGAAAGAAATTCCAATTCTCGAAACGTTAAGATTTATTGTTGGCGAATGGCGATTAGCTGTTGGCTGCAAAAATTTTTTAAATTAAATTTTATCTTAATCCCAGCGAAAAGCCAATTGCCAAAAGCAAGAAGCGAAGCGCTAAATGCCCCGTTAGTTTAGCACCCAAACATTTCTCCCATCTAAAGAAATTGTTGA
>ENA-UPXM01001863-UPXM01001863.1-activated-sludge-metagenome-genome-assembly--contig:-NODE-1863-length-25955-cov-4.416448_pt1 | contig 25955 bp, 25 predicted proteins | sample MGYA00238178_ERZ772708 | MGnify/ENA primary metagenome ERZ772708 (study PRJEB29002, sample SAMN05720212) | activated sludge metagenome | isolation source: anaerobic digester from wastewater... | reverse complement strand
CTTCTGGGTTAATAAAGGCTACAATTCTTTGTTTCTGATAATCTTTAAGAAGATTTCTCCAAGTAACAGAGGATAATGCACCGACTAAAAGTGCGATTACAAAAGAAATTACAATGAAAAGTTTCCAATTACTCTTTGCGTAGAAACTAAATATACCAACAACAACAGCAACTATTAATAACAAGAACCATAAATTATTACCCGTGATTGAAGATATTAGGAAAGCACCAACTGTTGAAAGAAGAATTGTTAGTATAACTGCATTTCTTACTGGATTATTAAGACCCATAAATACTAAAAGGAACCAAATAGCCAGAGTAAGAACCATCATACTTCCACTAGGTTGGAGATATATTAAGACTAAAATTGGAGCAAGAAAAAGAAATGATAGTAAAAAAAGAATCCATTCACTGTATTTCTCTTTCATTGAGAATATTACAGAGGTTACAATTATGACAGTGAATTTAGCAATCTCAGATGGTTGTATCTGAATACCACCTATTATTAACCATCTTTTTACATTTTTTATAACAGGACCAAAGAGTAGTGTTAATACTAATAAGATAATTGTTATTGTATAAATGATTAGTAGAACTTGCCAATGTTTAAGATATGATAAATCTATATAACTGAATAAAAGAAAAAGAAGGGAACCTACTCCGATAAAGATAAGTTGTTTTGTGAATATATCAGTATCTGCTAAACCTCCTGTTGGAAGTATTAATGTTGAGTAAAGAGTTACAAGTCCAATGATAATTAGTAGTACTAACGGAATAATAAGAAAGAGAGAGACATGCTTACCTTTAAAAGAAGTCTTTTTAAGAATATTCATACGTAATTATAACAGACAGATATCTCCTTTACTTTCTCATAAAAGCAGGAACATCTAAAGGATCATCTGTTTGGATATCTTCGGCCTTTATTGCTGGTGCATCAAAGTTTTCATCTTCTAGAATACTATCAACATCTTCACTCTCATCATCAAAGGAATCAAGAGGTTCTGTTGTACTAATGCTAGATGTTGTATCCGTATCATTATCTAATCCAAATGTTCTAATATTATTTGCCGTTGTTGAGATTGTAGAAGCAGAATCTTCCTCTTGTGGTTGTCTATATATCTGTTTTGATTCATCAAATCCGGTTGCTACAATTGTAATGATAAGTTCATCACCTGCATTAGGATCTATCTGTGCTCCAAACTTAATATTTGCAGATGGATCGACTGCCTCTTTAATTAAATCAGAAACTTGACTTACCTCTGCCAATGATAAATCTGAAGCAACAATGTTGTAAAGTACTCCTGTAGCACCTTCAATTGACATATCAAGAAGTGGACTCGTAGTTGCAGCTCTTGCAGCATCTTCTGCTCTATTCTCTCCAGATGCCCTACCAATACCCATAAGTGCAGTACCTGCATCTTTCATTACAGCTTTAGCATCATTAAAATCAGCATTAATATACCCTGTTTCACTAATTAAACCAGAAATACTCTTTACACCCTCAGCAAGAACAGAATCCACTTTTTTCATTGCATCAATAAATGATAAGTTTTCATTTTCATTGACAATTTCAAGAAGTCTTTGATTCGGAACAACAATTAGAGTATCAACCTTCTCTCTTAAATTAGCTATTCCTTCTTCTGCTATTTCTTTTCTTTTGTTACCCTCAAAATCGAAAGGCTTTGTTACAACAGCAACTGTTAATGCACCTATATTCCTGGCAACTCCTGCAACAATTGGAGCCGCACCTGTTCCTGTTCCACCACCCATACCTGCAGTAACAAAAACCATATTAGCACCATCTAACAATTCCTGTATCTGATCTAAACTCTCCTCAGCTGCCTGAGCTCCAAGTTCTGCATTACCACCTACACCTAACCCTCTTGTTAATTCTTCGCCTAATTGTAGTGTGACGGGAGCTTGAGACATCTTAAGAGATTGTGCATCTGTATTAAATGCCATAAATTCAACTCCCTGAATATCATAATCGGTAATCATGGTATTAATTGCATTACAACCACCACCCCCTACACCAATAACTTTAATTTTTGCTACTGGGTCAACGCTTGTAGAAACTAACATAATAGACTCTATAAATTTAAATTATTTATGGCAGTAATGACTTAAACCATTCTACTATTTTACCAAAGAATCCCTTAACATCAACCTTACTCTTCTCACTACCACTAATCTCAACATCATCATCTAAAGCATGTTTTATTAACCCTTGAACGCAAGCATATGAAGGATCAGATATTTCTTCTGTCATTCCTGTTAACCCTGATGGATATCCCACTCTTGCAGCTACACCAATAACTTTTTGAACAAATTTAGTAATATCTCTAAGCTGACTACTACCTCCTGTTAAGACAACTCCTGCTGGCATAGCAATATCATATCCAGCTTTAGATATATTATCTCTCACCATCTCTAATATCTCCTCACATCTTGCACCAACAATTTTTTCTAACATATCCTTAGAAACCACTTTATCTATTCCAATAGCATTAAGATTCAAATCTTCTTCTTTCTTCTTCTTTGGTGTTACAACCTCTTTTTTCTGCAGAATCTTAGGGACATTAGACATTGGTTTTACCTTGCTACCATCATATTTTGCATCAAAAAGAGTATTTAGATTCATCTTTATTTTCTCGGCTTCCTCTAAGGATACCTGTAAGCCAATTGCAATATCACTTGTAATACTACTTCCACCAAGAGGTACACACCCACTGTAAACAATTGATCCTTCTTGGAAGATTGTAATACCTGTTGTTCCCGCACCAATATCAAGAAGTGTTACACCTAATTCTTTCTCTGTATCTGTTAAAACTGCTAGTGAAGATGCCCATGCTGTAAAGATTACATCGTAGACATTTGCACCAACCTGTTCTACACATTTTTTAATATTTTGCCAGTAAGAGTTTGGTGCTGTAATAATGTGGGTTTCAACTTCAAGTCTGCCACCACTCATCCCAATTGGATATTTAATTCCTCCCTGATTATCAACCACAAATTCTCTTGGAATAATATGGATTGGATTTAGATTGTCAGGTAAAGAAAGTGTCCTAGCATTCTCAATTGCTCTATAGGTATCATCGATAGTAATTTCACTTCCTGCAACAGCAACAACTCCTTTATTATTCAAGCTGGTCACCTGCTCACCATTGATTGAGATAAAGGCATCAGAAACAGTAACACCAGCCATTCTCTCTGCAGCAGTTACACTCTCTAAAATCGCACTAGTAGCATCGTCTATATTAACCACAACACCTTTTTTGATACCTTTGCTTGGATATGCACAAACACCAATTACCGTCGGATTCTTTCCATCTTCAACTGAAGTTATCAATGTTGTAATTTTAGAACTCCCAACATCTATTGCTGTAATTATTCTTCGTGCCATAAGTGTTTTAGACAGTTATTTTACTTAATTTATTATACAAAAGATGTTGATTTATAACATCAGTATATTAATATAATCAAAATTGTATAGATTATCAAGACCAATTTCAATTCTTTACAACTGGTCTCTCAAATCTTACATCTATAATACTGTATTTCATCTCATCTTGTCTAATCTTTCTCATTACTACAAAATACCTAGCAAGTTGAGTAGTAAGATTATCAGATAATGAAAATCTACTAACCCTACCTTCTTCATCAATAATATCTATAATATTCTGCTCTAAATAAACTTCTTTTATACTAACCCCAAATGATTCAACTATTTTTATCATTTTTGAAATAGTATCTATTACTAATAAAGATCTCTTTCCACTAGTAATATCTGCAAAATCCATCTCTTCTGACTTAAAAAATGAATAGGATGTATCCTTCACATATTCAGTACAACAATTTGTTATATCTTCTGACTCCAAACAAAGCTCTTCAAGAACAATACCCTCTAAAGAGAGAAGAGAACATTTTTCTGTACCAATTAAAGCAACAAACTTAGGAGAGAAAAGATCTAGCATAATAACTAGTCTGTTAGGAACAAGTTTAGATATATTTACATAGTTTATATAAGAGATATTTCTTGCTAATTCATCTGATAAGCTAACAGAATTAATAAAAAAGAAATTCTTACCAAGAACATTTTTATCCAGATAATCACTAACAAGTTTACTTACACCAGTATCAGCTGGGGTTCCAGAAATATCATAAATCTCATACTTTTTAATATCCCAGATACGAAATAATAGAGAGAGAAGAAAAAGAATAATAAAGATAAATATAGGAAGATTCTTCTTTATAAAAACAACAGGTTTAAATCTAGATAATCTTTCTTTAAACCAACTCTTTGTAGTCCCCTTTATATTAGCTTTTCTCTCGATAATCTCTTCCATTGATTGTAGAATCTTACCATATTATCATATTAAAAAGTATAACTTATGGTATGATATAACTTATGATTTCGGACATACTAGTAAAACTTACATTTTGGATGGGAAGACTAGGATATCCAGGTGTTTTTATCTCTACTGTGGGAGTACTACCTGCAGAAGTTGTCATAACTATGGTTGCAGCAACCAAGACTGATCAAATTTTTCAGATAGCTGCAGTTGCATCATTAGGTGAGGTGGTTGGAGCTCTGTGGACATATGCAATAGGATATTACTTTAAAGATAAGGATGTTCTTGGATTTCTTAATGGGAAAGGAAAGTGGATGAATATAAGTGAGAAGACTTTTAATAAGAGTAATAAATATGTTAAAAAACGTGGATTTTTATATATTATTTTAACAAGATTTACACCAGGGTTAAGAGTTGCAGTCCTTCTTGTTGCAGGATATCTAAAATACAATGTTTTTGCAGCTTCTGTCGCAGTATTTATTGGTACATTCATATATGCATTTGGTTTCGCATACTTAGGTTCAAAGATTGGATTTAATTGGGATCAAATCAAGAGAGTAATGGATATGATTAATGGGGGGCTAACAATATTAACTCTTTCTGTTATTGGATTCTTAATATACAAGAACAAGGAGAGACTATTACAATTATTTAGAAAAGAAACATCTAAATAATTACTTCATAACTTCCATTGTAAAACCTGAGTATTTTGTTTTCTTAATATTTGCTTCAAAACTCTGATACTGATTAATAACCCATTCCTTACCATTACCTTTCTGTAACTCTAATACAAAACTTCTACCTCGAGCTTCTTGATACTTTTCAGTATTATCCTTTTCTGGATAGCTCCTTCTCTCTTCTACATATACAATACACTTTCCATTATCTTCTACTGGTCCATTTGTTACCCTGTATGAATCCGTTTTGAAGTTCATAGTTGCACCAATGTATAATCCATCCTTACCTTTTAAACTATTATACAGATTCTTCTCTTCATCAGTACTAGCATCAGTAAAGAGAGCTAGAATCTCAGATGACTTTCTTTCTTTCTGAAATTTTTCAAATTTATCTACTACAGATAATATTTTCTTACTTTCTTTATCACATACTGTTGGTTCCCTTTTAACCTCCTCTCTCCCTTCCATCATTTCTAAGTATGAATCCATTCCATCTACTCCTTCTTTAAAGAGTGCACTTCGAATAGATTGAGGGATTACTTTATCTAACATTGAATTTTTACCAAGATAGTAGCCAAACAATACAAAAAGAAAGCTTGCAAATAATCCCAAAGATACTATTAATATTACTCTTTTGTTTTTTCTCAAAAAAATACTAACTATCTTACTCTTTGTTTCTTTTTGTCCTCGAGAGCCTAATTCTGGTTGTGGGTTTACTATAGTATTTCTTGATATAAAGTTTGTTTCTTCCATATCTAAATAATTTAATATTAAGTATAACTATTCAATATACACATATTAGATTGCTTTGTAAATGAAAGAAGAATTCTATATGTTAGATAAGTTATCTATGATAAAATGTGTATCGTTTATACAAAATATTATTTAATCTTAGAGAAGATAATGACAATAGCAGTAGTAATTACACTCCTTGCCTCTCTCTTATGGGCAATTGGTAATCATATTGATAAATATATGCTGAGTAACATAGATGACTCAGAAAGTAATGTAAAAACTCTTTTAATATTTTCAACTTTAATAGCAGGACTGATTATATCCCCAATATGGTTATTGACAAGCAAGTTTCAAATAAGTATCTCCTTCCCATCCTTAATTGCTATATTTCTTGCAGCAATACTCTATATATTGGCAACATATTTTTATTTTAAAGCTTTAGAAAAAAATGATGCCTCAATAGTTATTGTAATGTTTCAATTGATTCCAGTATTCAGTTACATACTGGCTCTGATATTTTTTAAGGAGACCCTAGAGGTAAAAGAGATAATTGGAGCATTAATTATTATTTCTTCTGCAATCTTAATCTCGTTCGATTTTAGTAAATCATCAAACAAAAATAAGCTAGTAGCACTTTTACTTATGGCGACATCATCTTTATTATATTCTTTGTACTTTACCTGTTTTGATTTTGCAACAAGAAATAGTGAATATAATGCAGTAGCTTTTTGGTATCAAATAGGATTACTTCTAGTTGGAATCTCTTTAATTAACATTAAGGGTTTTAGAAATGATTTCCTCAAATTAATAAAGAATAAAGGAAAGATGTTTCTTTCACTAAACATAACTAATGAGGTACTAAATTTGATTGCTAATTTAATGGTTAATTTTGCAGTTTTAACAATACCTTTAGCTTTAGCGAATACTTTAATGGGATTTCAAGGTGCTTTTGTTTTTATAATTGGGGTTATTGGAACTTTGTTATTCCCTAAGATAATAAAAGAAGATTTAGATAAGAGAAGTGTTATACAAAAAGTATTTTGTATTATACTAGCAATAGTAGGATTAATAGTTATGTTTAATTAAGAAAATCAGTTAAATTATGAAAGTTCTAAGTCTTAAAGAACCATATGCTAGTTTAATAAAAGAAAAGATTAAAACTGTAGAAACAAGGAGTTGGGAAACTAATTACAGAGGCAAACTATATATCCATTCTAGTCAAAGTAAATCTCCAATTAATAATGAAAGATTAAAGTCTTTAACTAAGAACATACAGCTAAATTCAGGTCATATTCTTTGTAAATGTAATCTAGTTGATTGTATCTACATGACAAAAGAATATGTAGAACAAATGAAAAAAGATAACTATGATGAATATATATGTGGACTATATGAAGAAGGAAGATATGCTTGGATATTAGAGGATATAGTACCCCTAAAAGAACCTATTAAAGCTAAAGGACAATTAAATATCTGGAACTACTACAATGAATTGGAAGTAATGGAACTAATGAAAGATATTAAATATGGCTGGATAGACAAGGATAATAATAAATATATTGATGATTTTGAGTTATTTTCAGAAAAATATATTCTACAATCACCAACAGATGTGATTAAAAACAAAGTTGGTGTTTGTTGGGATCAAGTGGAACTAGAAAGATATTATTTTAAGCCCAATGCTTGGAACATTAAAACTTTTTTCCTTGTCCATTATGATGGTGATAAATGTCCAACACATACTTTTTTAACTTTTGAGAAAGATAACAAACATTATTGGTTTGAACACTCATGGGAAATTTTTAGGGGAATACATGAATACAATACAGAAAAAGAATTATTACTTGATGTTAGAAACAAGTTCATTCAATATGACTTAAACAACAACTATGTTCCAAAAAATTTAGCCTTACATCAATATACAAAACCAAAGTACCATATCTCTGTTCAGGCCTTCTTCAATCATTGCGATTCTGGGGAATATATAGATTTAAAGAACTTATAATTTTACAAACGAGCTACTAAAATGACAAAAATAGTGTTATTATAATATAGGTAAACTTATGAATAGAAAAAAGGGATATATTGGTATTAGTTATACAGGATGCCATGATAGTAACGTTACATATTTTACCGACAAGGTAGAGTTTGCAGCTTCTGAAGAAAGGTTCTCTAGGATTAAAAAAGATGGTAGGCCACCAAAGTTAACAATCGAATACTTGTTAAGCAAGTACAAAATTTCTCTTGATGATGTTGATATTGTATCTCCTGTATTACCAATAGAAGAAACAAAAAAACTATGGAGACAAGAAGGGGTAAGTAATATATATGAATTAGTAAAAGATAAGATTAATTATTCCACAGAGTATATAAGGAAATTAACCAACTCACCTATATATGTTTCTCACCAAGACGCACATGCTGCTTCTGCCTATTTCACCTGTGGGTTTAATGAGAAATCTCTTATTCTAGTCATAGATGCTGGAAATTACAGTGATCCATATAGCACAAGTATTTACGAGGGAAATAAAGGAAAACTTATACTGTTAAAGCAAAGCACTGATAACTCTATTGCACAAAGTTATCTTCTTATAACAGCTATGTTAGGTTTTAAACCTATGAAACATGAAGGTAAAGTCACAGGATTAGCACCGTACGGATCTTACAATAAATACGCTATAAACGATTTGCAGAAAATACTTGATGACAAAGAATTTGTTTTTAGAGCCACAAAATGGGACAATTTTGGTAGTAAGAATGTCGCCCCAGAACTAGTAATAACAAATGAAATAGAAAAGACTAATTGGTTTATATCCAAATACTCTAAAGAAGACATCGCATATGCAATCCAACACATAACTGAAAACAAAGTTCTTAGTCTTTTAAAAGAATATGATACAAATGAATATTCCAATATTTGTATGGCAGGCGGGTTGTTTGCAAATGTTACTTTGAATAGAAAAATAGCAGAGTTGGGCTTCAAGAAGATATTTATACACCCTGCAATGGGAGATGATGGGCTTTCACTGGGTTCCATATTATATGCAAAAATGAGAAAAGAGGGATATCTACAACCATTTAAGATAGACAATGTATATTGGGGATCTGAATATTTATCAGTAGATATTCCAGAACTAGCAGAAAAGAATAATCTTTATTGTTACAAATCAAATTCTATGGAACAAGAAATTGCAGAATACTTAAAGAATGAAAAAACAGTAGCTTTATACTCAGGAAGGATGGAATATGGACCCAGAGCTCTAGGAAATAGAAGTGTTTTGTGTCATGCTAACAACAAAGATATAAACGATTGGTTGAATAAAAAATTGAAAAGAACTGAGTTTATGCCCTTTGCTCCTGTGGTAAGAGATGAGAGAGTCAAAAAACTATTCAAGAATACAAAACCAGGATATTATACTGGAAACTTCATGACAACAACATTTTTATGTACAGAAGAGATGAAGAAAATTGCACCAGGCGCTGTTCATATAGATGGAACAGCCCGTCCTCAAATAGTAGAAGAGAAAGCTAACCCTTTTTACTATACAATTCTACAAAAATATGATGAAATTACAAATGAAAAGTCCGTGTTAATCAATACAAGTTTTAATATGCATGAAGAACCAATTGTGAATACACCCCAAGACGCTGTGAAATCATTCATTGCCAGTCAACTTGATGTTTTAGTTTTAAACGATTTTATAATTACTTGGAAACAAATTAGCTATTGAACTGGGTCTTAGGGTGAAACGCGACTAGGACCCAGCTACAATCAAATATTATGGAAATTAATCCAAGAAAATTAAAAAAAGCATTTAAAATTCTAAGAAGAAATTATGGTGCACCTGGAAGAGACGGGATATCTATTCGTGACATCAAGATGAATTTCTCTGACAATATGGCTTATCTAAAGAAACGATTAGATAATGAAGATTATTTATTTACTCCTCCTTCTTTCACAACTTTTTCTGATTTCAATGGCAAGTTACGAAAAGTGTATGTTTATACAGTCATGGATAGATGGGTTCAACATTACCTAAAATTGGAGCTAGCCCCTTTAATCAATTCTTTACTACAACCTTATACCTTTGCTCACATAAGAGGACGTAATAATATAGATGCATCAAAATATATCTTGCAAGAAAATCCTCCTTATGTATTAAAGCTTGATATTGCAGAGTTTTACCAATCAATCAACAATTTTAGGTTGTTTCATCTTATTGACAAAATTGAATTCGATAGTTATCTAAGACATTTACTAGTTCAATCATTTGCAGATAGTTCAGATCAAGGACTTCCCTTAGGACATGTTTTATCTCCAACTCTTTCAAATTTATACATGAACGATTTTGACTTGAATTTTCCAACTGGTTATGCAAGATATAGTGATGATTTACTCTTTGTATTGAATAGTAAATTCGACAAGCAAAATATAGTTAATAAGGTTATAATCGAGTTACAAAAACTTGATTTAAAGTTGAACTGCAAAAAAACAAAAATATTTAGACAACCCAAAATAAAAGATTTATTATGAAGAACAAAACACTTATTATAGATGGTCTTAATTATCTTTTCCGTGCCTACTATGGACTTCCTTCAGCCATTACACTTCCTAATGGTAGACAAGGGAATGCAGTATATGGTTTTCTAGCATTTGTAAGAAGAATTGCAGAGCATCTAAATCCGGAAAATATAATTGTTGTATTTGATTCTGAAACAGGACTTCTAAAAAAGAAAATCGAAATGCCTGAGTATAAGAGTAATCGAAGCAATTATGATAATGAAATGTTCCAACAACTATCTATAATCAAGCAACTTCTCGAAGCTGTTAATGTCCCAATAATTGAAGATTCTGAATTTGAGGCAGATGATATTATCGGAACACTAGCATCTAACAGATATTTTCCACAGAGTATAAAATATATCTCTTCCTGTGATAATGATTTTGTACAACTGATAAGTGATGAAATATTAATAGCAAAAGAAGTACGAGGGAAGATTAACATTCTAAATAAGTATAATGTTATGGATAAGTACAGTATAATGCCTTCCCAATATGTTGACTATATATCACTGAAAGGAGATGCTAGTGATAATATTAAAGGTGTTCCTGGAGTAGGACCTCTTACTGCACAAAAATTATTAAACACGTATAGCGATATTTATGATGTAATAGTCCATTTAAATGAGCTCAAACCCAGATTATCTAAAAATATACAAAAACATCAGAATCGTATAATTAAAAATAAAGAATTCTTAAGAATTAATATAAATCTCAATTTAGATTCTTATTCAGAAAGACTACAAAACCAATACAAATCAAATATTTTATTCTCTAAAACAAATGAAATCATCAAAAAAGCGAGCACTGTTTTATCTGACTTTTAACGGTGTCTATAACAATAATAACGGAATTGGTACACAAACTAAACTCTTGTTAGATGGTACAACAAAATATTATAAAGAACTCACAAGTCAATTCGGAGATTTTTCAGTAAACATAGTAAGTCCCATTTACAATGTAAAAACCACAATTGATTATTCTGTGGATGACCTTTCTCATACTTACCTACAAACCTGTAAAACTGGAGGAAAAGTATTCTTCTGTCCTTATGAGTACAACACTGAACAATTTTGGACAGTTGATAGTTGGAGAACAATGTCTATTGGAGCAGCTACAATTGTTTTGTCAGAGAGTAATAAATATGACGAGAGTCTCGTAATTGCAGTTGATCCTCCTTTTTTACATACCCCAAAGTTAATAGAAAAATCAAAAAAAGAATATAATGTAAAAATAAAGTCTTTAATATCAATGTACAGTACATCTTATTTACATGACAAAGGAAATTACAGTGCAGATAGATTGTCGTGGGAATATAATGGTTTTGTATCTTCTAAAGTATATAAGGATATATATATTGGTTCTATTTGTAAGTTTATCACTCAACATATAGCCAAAGATTATGGTGTTCCACTAGACAGATTTGCTCCCTATCAATCTAGTCTCCTTATTAATTCTGAAAAATTTAAAAAAGTCCATGAAAATGAACAAATTCAAATTTTAAAAAAATACAACATACCTCAAAACAAAAATATTGTATTTGCTTTTGGCAGAGCTAATAAAATAAAGGGTTTTGATATTCTTCTTAAAGAAATGAAATATGTTAAGAAAAGAATTCATTTAGTATTAGTTGCTGTCAAAACAGAGAGGGAAAATGAGACAATAAAGACATACGAAGATCTGATAAAGAAGAACCGTATTGACTGTACTCTTGTAACTCATTTTTGTCATGACTTACCAAAAGCCTTAACTATGTGGAAAAACACAAAAATTGTAGTATGTCCTTCAAGAGGAGAACCTTTCTCAAACATACCTCTAGAAGTTTCTTTATGGGCAAAAGATGGTGGTGGCATTTTGATATGTTCAAATATTGATGGATATACTGAGCAAATAGAGCATGGTCAAAATGGTTACTTATTTGACATTAAAAAAGAAAGGGATTTAGCAAAACAAATTGAAACCGTTTTATCTCTTAGAAATCACGATTGCGAAATAATTCGCAAAAACGCTTATAATAAAGTTTTAAGAGAGCGTGATTTTCGAAAGAACTTTGCAGAAACTTTGAGTTTTTTTTGGTCTAATTAAATCAATTTTTACTGGAAATTTTATGAAAGTTAAACATCTAACTCCAGGTGAAATGTATGATTACGAGCATTGTGGGAGAAATCAAGATATAAATTTTTATACAGAAATAGCAAAGCAACAAAAAGGCAGTATTTTAGATATTGGTTGTGGTACTGGAAGAATATCTATTCCACTAGCACAACAGGGGTTCTTTGTTACTTGTATAGATAAATCTGATGACATGTTAAATCATTTTAAAAAGAAAATTAGATATAAACCCAAGGTTAAAAGAAATCTCGAAATTATAAACGCAAATATGATTAACTTTAATATAAATAAAAAGAACTTTGATTTGATAATTTGTTCGTACAATACTTTTTATAATCTACATAAGACAAAAGATCAACTAAAATTCTTGAGTAACACAACAAAGTATCTTAGTTCAACAGGGAAATTTATCATTGATATTTCTACTCCAAATCATGGTAATCTTAAACCTTCAAAAAGATGGGTTTTTGAGAAAGAAAACTCATTAAGCAAAGGCTTTTATTCTGAACGTTATTATAGACATTTGAACCATAACAAAGCTAAGCAAATTATTACGATACAGTTTGAAACAAAACTATATAATAAGAATAAAGATGTCGTTAATTCTTGGTACCATAATTATATCTCAAAATATTGTACTCTAAATCAGATGTTGAACATTATCCATAAAAGTAACCTAAAAGAAGAGATTATTTATGGTGATTATTTCTTCCATGAATACGGAGAAATTGAAGACCCTGAAATACAACTCTTTATTATTAAACGACAATAAAGAACCATAGTTAGTCAAAAACATATTTTATTGGATCTTGATAACCTTCTTGATTGAATGTTTTTATCCGCTCTTTACATTCATTACATTCTCCACAAGGTATGACATTTTTTCTTGTACAAGTTCTTGTCAATTCAAAAGGAAAGTTGTTTTCTAAACCCCAATTTATCAAATCCCTTTTAAGAGTAATTCTCTTATTATTAATCAAACCCATATGAAATGGAGAGATGATTTGCCATTTCCACTCTCCAAGATTTTGTGATACAGTCAACGTATTTAACAACAAATCAATTTTTCTTGAACCTGGGAAAAAGTCACTACCCACTGAACCAACTAGTAAAGACCTGACATGTAATCCTCTATCGTTTAGCATTACGCCATATTGTATACCATACATCTGCATAATTGTATTTCTAAGAGGATGCCCCTTTGTTAAAATACGTTTCTTGTCGAGAAATTCCTTAATTTCTAAAGCAGGTATTGCGGCCTCAATAAAGAAAGGTTTTTTAATGTTTTCAGGATAATTGCGTTTCAGATAATTATAAATATTTATAAGTGCTTTTATTTCATACTCTTCTGCTGTTGCGCCTCTTTTTATATAAAGTGGGTAGATTATTGTATTCCATTTTTTTATACAGAGTTCCGCACCAATCGAAGAATCAAGACCACCAGTCATTAGAAAAACAACTTTTTCATTAAGAGGTATTTCAGCAGAATACCCTCTTTTCTTTAAAAGAATAGATTCTATCTGCTTTTCGTATTGCTTATTAGAAGTTTTTTCTATTTAAGTAATATGTTAAATTTAGATTCTTTTAACACCTTTAATTTTTATTAACAATCACAAGCCAAAAACACAACTTATAACATACTAATGAGCAGCTGTGTTTAATATCCTAATATTATGCTTGACTTTCTCTAAATTTACTAAGGAAAATTCTTGATTAAAATTTATCTTCTCCCTACTTTTTTTATATCCCTTTTTTCTGTTAAATAAAAAACCCCTTTTACCATGAATAAAAGCTGCACTACTGTCAACACTTCTGATGTACGAACGTCTCTTAAGAGAACCGATTTCAAGATGCCCAGAATCACCTAACCCTAAGAGATGGTAATCCCTACTCTCATCTAGGATTTTTCTTAGTTCAAGTTGTTTGAAAATATTTTCTCTGCCAGATTGTAAATAACTGTTAGGTTTAAATTCTTCTTTGTTTGCATAAACAGCTCCAACACCAATTGTTTTTATCAGAGGATTCCTTATTAAGGATAAATAAGATTCTATCCATTCATCTATATTATTACCTTGAGGTACAGCCATAAAGTTTATTTCTTCATCAAGATTCTTCTTTAAAAAATTATTCACCCTTTCTTTTGTTTTCTCCTTGTCAAAAAGAACATCTGGCAGTATAAATTCTGAGGGTGAAATTAACGATATCGCTTTTAGTAGGAACCTGTCATCAATAGCATTACCAAATTCAAATGCAGAATTATCAAGGATTATGAATGCTCCTTCATTTTTCCTCTCTTGAAAAAATTGGAGGTATTTATCATCTTTAAGTATTTGATGCGCTAATACCATATAAAAGTTTGTTTGAAAGGTGTTTCTTAAAGGTTCTAAATAGTTTGTTGGTACTATGTGAGCTATCTCCATGCAACAAATATTTATTATATAAGTTTAGGTTAAATTTGGTCTTCCTCTACCAATATTGGTACTTTACCAACAAAAGGTGCAAGGACAAGTGAGACAAATATTTTAATTATAGTTTGTACAACAATCATTTCTACAAGAATTCCATAATTGAGTGAACCTATAAATGCTACAATTACAAATAGTCCACTATCACAAATAGAGCCAACAATATTGCTACCTAAAACAGCATAGGAACTAGATTTAGTTTTTTGAAATATATAACTGAAAAGAAATGTATCTACTAATTGACTAAATAATTCTGCAATTAAACTGGCGAGTGTAATTCTCCATACGGGTAAAAAAACAGCTCGAAACGATTCCTGTAACTCCCAATGATTACTAGGTGGTAAGTTTATCACTACATACAATAAAGCGATCATTAAAATATTCAAAACAACTGTAGATACGACTAAGTAACTTACATTTGTCTTACCTAAAATTTTATGAGCAATATCTCTTATGGTAAATGTTAGTGGATATAATATTATTCCTGCTGTTGCTGATAAATTTATCACAGGGATGTTTATAATTTTTAAACCCAAAAGATCGCTAAATATTTGTATTGCAACATACGATGCTATAACAAATATTAAAACTTTAAATTCTTTATCTTTTATTTTAAGTTTCATTCTTTTTTTTAGAAACATCAAAGAAGCAGTACACTACTCTGGAGCGGGAGACGGGGGTCGAACCCGCGACCTACACATTGGCAATGTGTCGTTCTAGCCAACTGAACTACTCCCGCATGGTGCCGAGACCCAGACTTGAACTGGGGACACCCTGTTCTTCAGACAGGTGCTCTACCAACTGAGCTATCTCGGCATATGGTATGAAATAATATCAAATATCAATATCATTATCAATAATTATTCCTTTTTCTGTTTTCTCCTAACCTCAAAGAGATCTGCTATACCTATTGCCAAAAAAGCCAAACCTATTGGTAAATATGTCCCTCCATCAGGCATGATTGAAAGAAGAGAAAAAGTAAGACCTAGTATAAAGAAAACACTAATATTTACTGGAATTGGTTGTTTCCATTTCTTTTCTTGCATTTTTTTCTCCATAGTTATATAAAAATAAAATTATTTAATTAAAATACCATTATTAACTAAGAATTTACTAAACTCTTTCTTAAAACCCTCTTTATCACTCATCTGTCTTGCACTTCTAACTATCTCATCATAATTCCAACTGTATTTTAAGAATTTATCAAATATCTTCTTAAAACCCTCTGTTGTTCTCTCATAAAAAAACATACCACTTAAACCTTCCTTCACAGTTTCTAATGCTCCTCCACTACCATATGCTAACACAGGCGTACCACAACTCATAGCCTCTACTGGAAATATTCCAAATTCTTCTATACCAGTCATAATATATCCTTTTGCTTTAGAGAAAATTTCGTATTTTTCTTCTTCCGGAACCCATCCTAAAAATTCAATATTCTTACAATCTTTATACTTCCTTTCAAACTTCTTCTTTAAATCACCTGTCCCAATAACTTTCAAATCAAATCCTATCCATTTAGCACACTCAAGAAGAAATTCCCCTCCCTTATTAGGTTCAAACGGGGCACCTGATACAAAATATTCTTCCCTATCTTCTATCAATCTACCCTCATACATATTTATAGGTGGATAGATAACAGCATCTACTTTCCTATCCCAATACTTCTGAATTCTCTTTGCTACAAATTTAGAGTTCGAGATCATAAAATCTGCCCTACTACTTGCACTTGTATCCCAGATCCGAAGAAAATGTGATGCTATTCTATAGACAGGCTCGGGAAATCTATTTTTAAAATACAAGTCACACATATCCCAAATATATCTCATAGGTGTGTGAACATAGGCAACATGTACTGTATCAAGTGGAGTTATAACTCCATGTGCTACTGCCCAAGAAGAAGATATTACTAAGTCATACTCTAAAAGATCAAACTTCTCAATTGTAAAAGGCCAACTGTTAAGTGTATATCTATAATACTTATGTACAAAAGGTAATCTATTTAACCTCGAACCATATATCTTGTGAGAAAGAATACTAGGAGAAAGACTCTTCTCCATCTGTTTTTTAGGAAGTGTAAAGAGTGTATATATATCTGCATCTGGAAAGAGTTCTGCAAAACACTCCAAAACCTTAGAGCTACCAGCCATTCTAAAAAGGGAATCTGTAACCAATGCTACTTTTAGATTATCTGTTTTCATCGTCTCCAATAACTACGATTGTACCTTTACCTCTCCTGTAAAAATTAGGTCTAGTAAATATCATAAAACCACCAAAGAGTAGAAGAACAGCACCAACAACTATTAAATATTTAGAATCAAAGATACCTGTTTTAACATCTGGCTTAAGAGTACCACTACCAATTTGGAATGTTACAGCTGAAGGTTTTTTAGTCAAAATATTCATAGGAGGACTACCTTCTTTCATAATATTGGTATCAAAAACACCATTGTTTGTACCATACTCCCAATCTAAATATGTCTCCCCCTCTTTGAGAACCTCAAATGTAAGTCTAGCTATAATGTCAGGATTGCCTGAAGTTTTATATGGAGAACCAGTACCACTCTGTGTAAAACCTCCTAACATCACCACTCCATTATCATTATCTATTGATGATTCCTCCTCTGCCCACTGACTAAAAAGGGAACTATTCCTCTCAGCTTTAGTTAGTCTTAGAACAGTAGGATCAAAAAGAACAACAAACTTTGCAGACACAACTTCCTGTCCTGCTGTATCTATCAATATATCTATAGTAAAACCTTTAGATTTATCTATAATTATCCCCCCAGCTGGGAAAAAAGAAAATGACGGTTCAATTGCAAGAATAGCCGAACTTGAAAAGAAAAAGAAAAACAGAAAACTAAAAACAATTGTTAAAAATTTTTTGACTCTCATCTTGCTTAATATTATCATAAATGTATGGAAATATTAAAATATTTAATTATTGGTGTAATACAGGGGGTTACGGAACTACTACCTGTATCTAGTTCAGCACATATATTGCTCTTAGGAAAACTAATGAATTTAGAAGTCTCCTCATCATTACTTATCACTTTTCACCTTGGAACAACACTCGCTATTATATTTTTCTTTTGGAGTAAGATTTTTAAAGATTTTTTTACAAAATCAAAGCTTAAATTTTTCTCAAAAATCATTGTTGCATCAATTCCTGTTGGGATAGTTGGATTTTTCTTTGACAAACTCATTTCAGAAAAATTACGAGCTGAATGGATAATTGCACTCTCTTTAATTGTTTGGGGAGTTGTGATGATAATAATTGAAAAGAGATATACAAAAAATGAAGATGAAAAACTTGGAAATGTTGAAGACTTATCATGGAAACAGGCGTTAGTTGTCGGAAGTTCACAAATATTAGCTTTAATACCTGGAACATCTAGATCTGGTATTACAACAATAGTAGGAATCTTAATGGGTATGAAAAAATATGTAGCTTTGAAATTTTCATTCTTCTTAAGCATACCTGTATTGCTAGGAACTTTTGTTTTGTTAGTTATTAAAAATCATACGGTTGCTAGTTTTACACAGATTGTTGGAGAACCCATTTTGCTTAATATGTTAGTAATAATTATATCAACACTTCTGTTTGGAGTTATTACACTACTCTCTCTTAAGATGGTAAAGAAAAGTCAATGGCTAACTATATTTGGTGTGTATAGGATAGTTTTGGGAATAGCAATACTTTTTCTTTTCTATCTATAGAACAGATCTTAAGTCTATCCCAGTCATACTTGATGGAATATCCATCCCTAGAAGACCTAATACGGTAGGAGCAACATCCGCAAGAATCCCTGTTGCCCTTGCTTTTGGACCTGTTCCAATCTTTAACTGTGGTACACCTTGATGAGGAGTTATTTCATTTAAACTATTTGCAACGACTAATGGTACTGGATTATTAGTATGAGCAATATCTATCTCTTTTGTTGCCCTATTAATCATAGTCTCACAGTTTCCATGATCCGCAGTTACAATTAAGCAACCACCTGCATCTATCGTAGCCTTACCTATTTTCGCACAACACTCATCAACTATCTCATTACCTTTAATTGTCGCTCTAAAGTTACCCGTATGCCCTAACATATCTGGATTTGCAAAGTTAAGGAGAATAAAATCAAGAGGGTTCTTTTCGATACTCTGTATCCTATTTATTGTCTCCTCAGTAATAATCAATGAGCTCATTTCTGGGACAGAAGCATAGTTATCTACTCTCTTTGATGGAATATTAAAGAAGATTTCTCCTTCGTGTGGTTGTTCAATACCACCATTAAAGAAGTATGTTACATGCATATACTTTTCTGTTTCTGAAAGATGAATCTGCTTCTTACCATTATCAGATAGATACTCTGACAAAGACTTTTTAATCTTTAGAGGTGGAAATACTACATTAGCTGGAAGGTTTTCTTCATAACCTGTCATAGTTGCAAAATATAGTCTCTCTGGGAAGTTTCTCCTTGCGAAGTGAGGGAAATCTTTAAGAACAAAAGCCTTTGTTAGTTGTCTTGCCCTATCCTCTCTAAAGTTCCAAAAAAGTATAGCATCGTTATTCTGCACTGCACCAACCGGTCTTGAGTTTTCATCTACACAAACCCGTGGCTTGAAGAACTGATCATCTTCTCCTTTACTGTAAGCCCTCTGTACAACCTCTACTGGGTCTGTGAATGTATCATCTGAAAGGCCAACCATCACATCATATGCAAGTTTTGTTCTCTCCCATCTACTATCTCTATCCATACCATAGAACCTACCCATTATTGAAGCTATTTTCCCTTTCCCTACCTCCTTAATCTTTGCCTGTAATTTCTCTACATACAGATGTCCCTCTTTAGGAGGAGTATCTCTACCATCTAACATTACATGTATATATGGATCTATACCACTAACAGCACAGAGATCTAATAAAGAGAAAAGGTGTTTAATATGTCCATGTACACCTGCTGGACTAAGTACTCCTGTAAGATGAAGTTTACCCCTATTTTTTCTAAGATACGAAAACATCTGCTTTATAACCGGATTATTATCCAATTCATGAGCACTAATTGCATCATTAATCCTTGGAAGTGTTTGATATACAACCTGTCCTGCACCTAGATTCAAATGTCCTACCTCAGAATTACCTGCATCTTCTCCTGGTAAACCTACATGAGTACCTGCTGCATGTATAAGAGTAGATCTTCCATGTGTCCAAATAGTATCCAAGAATGGAGTTTTAGCTGCCCATACTGCATTTCCCTCTGCATCAGGAAATACACCAAAACCGTCTAGTATTATTAAAGTAACAAATCGTCTAACATCAAGTACATTGTTAAACCCACTTATTCCTGTATTTTCTTCTTGTATTCCATTTGACATACAAATTCTCTAGATAAATGATTAAGAGTTCAATATAATATACATGAATGGAAGATTTAAGTAAAAGAGATATAGAAGATTTAGAGAAAGATTGTAAAGAAACCATTAAAGCATTGGGGCTGGAAGAATTAAAGGCTGAACTTTTCTCATTAGAAAAAGAAAGTATAGAAGAAAATTTCTGGAATAATGCTGAACATGCTAAAAGAGTAATGAATAGAATTTCACATCTGAAGGATATCACTCAAACGGCTCAGAGGCTTAACAAAGATATATTTTCATTAGTTGAACTTTTCAATTCAATAGAGAAAGAGACAGAACAAAATCAACTAACTGAGGAGTACGAAAAACTTAAAAAAGAACTTGATGAGTTTTCACTCCAAAGATTTCTTTCTGGTGAATATGATTCATATCCTGCTGTAATGAGTATCCATGCAGGACAAGGTGGGACAGAAGCAAATGATTGGGCTTCTATGCTTTTTAGAATGTATACTATGTATTTTGATAAGAAAGGATGGAAATATTCAGTAACAGAAAACATTAAAGGAAGTGAAACAGGTATCTCAACAGTTACTATTGAAATATACTCTCCTCTTTCATTTGGAATGCTAAAAAAAGAGCATGGTGCTCATAGGTTAGTAAGAATATCACCATACAATGCACAGGGTTTGAGACAAACAACATTTGCAGGAGTTGAAGTTATACCCCTATTCTCCAAAGACGAAGAGAAACTAGAGATACCAGATAAGGATATTGAGTTTAAAGCTGTAAAAGCAGGGGGGCCTGGTGGACAGAATGTAAATAAGACATCATCAGCTGTACAAATTACACATATTCCAACAGGTATAACTGTAAGTAGTTCAGCACAGAGAAGTCAAGCACAAAACAGAGAGAATGCTATGAATATTCTTAAGGGCAAACTTTGGAGAATTAAAGAAGAAGAAAAAGTAAAAGAGATTGCAGACATTAAAGGTGATTACAAAATTGCTGGATGGGGAAACCAGATTAGAAACTATGTACTTCATCCTTACAAAATGGTAAAAGATTTAAGAACAAATGTAGAATCTAATAACCCTGAGAGTGTGCTAGATGGGAATTTAGATGAGTTTGTTGAAGCGGAAATCAGAATGAGTTAATATATGTGGTAAGATATATGACTAAGCAAACTGCCATGTTAATATTCGACAAAGTAACTAAAAAATATAATGAAAATATTGTTGCACTGGAAGATGTTTCCTTTTCAATAGACAAAGGAGAGTTTTCTTTTCTTGTGGGTCCATCCGGAGCAGGTAAAACTACACTAATGAGATTGTTGATAAGAGAAGAACTTCCTACCTCTGGGAATATTATCTTTGATAAAATTGAAGTGCCTAAACTTCCTATAAAGCTTCTACCGAAGTATAGACAGAGATTGGGTATGGTTTTTCAAGATTTAAGGTTACTAGAGAGTAAAACATTAGAAGAGAATATTCAGTTTGCACTAGAAATTCTAGGTAAAACGGAGAAAGAGATTAAAGAAACAACTGAATATTTACTAGAATTAGTTAAATTACAAGATAGGAAAAATCTTTTCCCTGTACAACTATCAGGAGGAGAGCAACAAAGAGGTGCAATAGCAAGAGCATTAGCAAACAATCCAGACCTACTTGTTGCAGACGAACCAACAGGAAATCTAGATCCTGAGACTTCATTCCAAGTTTTAGATATTCTAAATAGTATTAATAGAGGTGGAACAACAGTATTAGTAATTAGTCATGATAGAGAGTTAGTAAACAAGATGAAAAAGAGAGTTATTAGAATGGAGGGTGGAAAAGTTATCTCTGATAATAACGAAGGAGACTATGATACTATAAAAAAACCGAAAAAAGAAACTACAACTATTAATAGCAATATTAAAATAGGGGATGAATTAGACAAAGAATTAGAGGAAAAGCCAATATATGATAAAGAGTTAGAGGAGTTAGATAAGAAAATATTAGAAAAATTTCTTAATGCAAAAATTAATTCAGTTGACCTTATTCTTAACTTAACAGAGAATGACTTAAATAACTTAAAAATAACTGATAAAGAGAGAGAAAAACTTGAAAGCTTTTTAAAAGAGTATTTAAATAATAAAGAAAGTAAAAAAAATGGGAAAAAGTAAATTAGTAGAAACAACAAAAAAGAATATGAAGAGGAATAGATTTCTCTCTCTTTCGACTATTTTAGTTTCAACAATAGTACTATTAATATCCTCTTTCTTTATAAGCATTGGTATTATCTCACAGAAGGCTATTAAATATTATGAGAAGAAAGCTGAGGTTATTATCTTCTTTAAAAAAGACACAAAAGAAGCTGATATTTTAGCACTTAAAGAGAGATTGGATAATCCAAATACGATAGAGAATATTGAATATGTTAATCAAGAGAAGGCTTTAGCAATTTATAAAGATTACTATTCTGATAATCCAGATTTAATAGCAACAGTAACAGCTGATTCTCTTCCTCCGAGTTTAGAAATTAGAGCAAAGAGTGTTGAAGATCTTCTTGCTCTTATCACCGAGATTAAGCAGGAAAAGGAGACTAACTCTTCTATAGATGATATTTTCTACTTCCCAGATGTTGTTCAGACTTTGGAGTCTCTATCTAATACAATAAAAATAGTATCTATAATCCTAATTTCTGCTCTTGGTGTTATTGCTTTCTCGTTAATTAGAATAACAATTGGATTCAATATTAATTCCCACAAAGAAGAAATAAAGATTATGAATGTTGTGGGTAGTCCTGATAAGTATATAAAAATCCCTTTTATCTTAGAGGGATTGTACTATGGGGCTCTTGGTGGCCTACTGGCTGCTACAATGATAATAATACCTTTTTACATAGTAATATCATCACTAATGAGTAATCCTGATTTTTCATTTTCATTCAATCAGATACTTAGAGATTTAGGTTTAACATGTTTAAGACCTGTTAATATTCTCTTCTTAATCAGTTATTATTTAATACATATCTTTACAGGAATATTAATAGGTGTAATAAGTAGTCTTAGTGCAGTTAAGAAATATTTAGATTAGACTAGACACATAGTATGAAAAGAATAGGTTTGGTAATATTATTAGTAACTACAATCTTCTTGTTTTTTCTCTTTGTATCATCATACAAACAAAATACTGTTTTAGCACAAGCATCATGTCCTCCTAATATAGATCCTTCTTCAAGAGATTGTCTAAACTATTTAAGGGAACAAATAAATTTAATACATAAACAACAAGAAGTAATTCAAAGACAATTAAAAAAAGAGGAATATCAACAACTATCATTACAAGAAAAGATTAACTATATTAACAATCAAGTCGCCCAGACAGAACAAGAAATAAAAACATTACAGATTGAAATAGCTGCAACTGATGTTGAAATTAGCTTACTTGAGGAAGAAATAAAGAAATATGAAGATGGTATCTCCCTTCTAAAACAAGAGATAAATGTACTTGGTGTTACAGTAAATAATAGAATTACAGAATCATATAAATTCTCTTTTGTTAATCAGTTTGATATATTTTTAGATCTTAAAAATATATCTTCTATTCTAAGAAGGAGTAAATATTTAGCTGCAACTAGAAATAAAGATAAAAAAGCATTAGAACAACATGCTTCTACTGTAATAGAGTTAGGTATAGAAGAAGCTAAGTTACAAGAAAGTAAAACTGAGTTAGAGGTTAAAAAAGAGGTTAGAGAGGATGAAAAAGAGAAACTTGCTGAAGTAAAACAATCATTGGACTCACAAAAGAAAGAAAGGGAAAGCTTACTTGCACAATCAAGGGTAAAAGAGGCACAACTTTTAGCCACTTTCCAACAAAACGCTATAAGGCAGAAGGCTCTAGATCAAGCAAGAATAGATTATATTGGTAAATACGGTGGAGATTTAGTAAAAGAAGGCCATGTTAATGCAGGCGACTGGATTGGGAATATGGGCAATACAGGACTCTCCACTGGTCCTCATCTACACTTTTCAATGAAATCAAATCAAAGTGGAAACCCGTGTGCAGGTGATATTTATCTTCGTAACGGTTACTTTACAACTGGAACAACTATTTGGATGGGAGGAGCTCCATACATTCACATGTATCCAGGTTCAATGAGATTACCAATAGCAGGACCAATCGTTTTAATGACACCATATCCATACGATGAACAGAGAAAGGTATGGCCGTATGAACATCAAGGACAAGCTATAGATTTGACCTCTAGATACAGTGATTACTCCTTAAATGTTGGCGCACCTATCTATGCTGTTATGAATGGATACATGAGAAGAAAAACTGATGGATATGGTGGAGAATATGTGTATATCCATCATACAAATGGATGGGCTAGTTGTTACTTACACCTACAAAAGTTACCAAATCCATAATAATAATCTTTCCACTTCCCTATTTCTAAATATTTTGTTAAACTACAAGATATATAATCTAAATTATTTTTATCATATTTACATGGCAAGAACTAAAAAGATTGTCAAAACAAAAACTACCCCAAAGAAGACAACAGGGAAAAAGGCTCCTGCAAAAAAGGTAACAAAGAAAGTTACTATTAAAAAGCCTAATCTATCTTCTCCAATATATAGACAGATTCTTAAAATATTAGGAATCGTTGTTGCTATAGTTGGAGTAATTACTCTTTTAGATTTAGGTGTACAATACCTTAACTATGACTATAGCGTAGCTGTTGTTAATGGACAAAGAATCTCAAAAGCAAAATGGCATAAAACACTTGAGAATGCATATGGAGCATCTATTGCTGATACTTTAATAAATGATACTATCATTGAAAAAGAAGCCAAGAAGATGGAAGTTGATGTAACTGATGAAGAGATCCAGGAAAAACTTGATACTGTAATCAATAGAATCGGTGGTGAAGAAGCATACCAAGCAGCTCTTAAGGCAAGTAATGTTACTGAGAAAGAATTAAAAGAGCAACTAAAGAATCAACTCCTATACACTAAAGTTATTGGACCAGAGGTTAAATATACTGATGATGATTTGAAAGAATTCTTTAATCAATACAGTAGTATTATCTTCCCAACAGAAACAGCAGCATTGGCAGAGGGGGAGCAATTAGATTTTGAAAAATACAAAGAAGAGACTAAAGAACAATACTTGATTAGTGAAGTTCAAACGATGCAAGCTGATTGGTTATCAACAAAGAAGGCAGAGTATAAGATACAAGATAATAGTACTGCAAAACCAAAGTATGGTTTCTTGAAAATATTAGGAACTCTTTTTAAGAAATAATTATTAAAAAGATTCTAAGGTTAAGATGGTTCTACGATTCCGTATGAGCCATCTTTTCTTTTATACACTAACGATATTTTATCTGTTGCTTTACTTCTGAAAAGGAATGAATCATATCCTAACATCTCCATCCTTTCAATAGCTTCACCTTCTTCAAGTGGAGACATAGTATCTATCTTTTTTCTCTTAGCTATTTTAGGAACATAGTTTGAATATTGATCCTCTTCTATCTCAGTATCTGTATCAATATCCATTACTTCCCATGCCTTAGTACCACCCCAATGATCTTTCATATCTACATACCTGGTTAATCTCCTAACAAGAACATCTACCGCTTCATCAATATTTGCATACATATCCTCTCCTCTCTCTGTTATTCTTACTGGCGTTTCTGGTAAATCTACAGAAATATCTACT
>ENA-UPXM01001861-UPXM01001861.1-activated-sludge-metagenome-genome-assembly--contig:-NODE-1861-length-25958-cov-84.072270_pt1 | contig 25958 bp, 19 predicted proteins | sample MGYA00238178_ERZ772708 | MGnify/ENA primary metagenome ERZ772708 (study PRJEB29002, sample SAMN05720212) | activated sludge metagenome | isolation source: anaerobic digester from wastewater... | reverse complement strand
TTCGGCATCGCGCTGGTCATCCTCTCGGCCCTCACGTATTACATCCATTTTCTCATCTTTCGCGATCCTCACCACATCTTCATCTTCATGGTGGGAGACGTCGCATTTGTCTTCGTCGAGGTCCTCCTGGTCTCGCTCATCATCCATCAAATTCTCGAGCAGAGGGAGCGCCGGAACAGGCTGGAGAAGCTCAACATGGTCATCGGCGCGTTCTTCAGCGAGGTCGGCACTACGCTCCTGGCCGCCTTTTCAGACCTCGACCCGAACATAGACATCATCCGCAAGGATCTCATCGTGAGGTCCGACTGGTCGGACGAGGAGTTCGACGATCTCATCAAAAAGCTGAGATCGTACACATACCGGGTGCGGCCGGACATGATCGATATGGTGAAAATCCGCTGCGCCATTGTGGAGAAAAGGGATTTTCTCCTCGGCATGATGGAGAACCCGAATCTCATGGAACACGAGACATTCACCGAGCTTCTCCGCTCAGTCTTCCACCTCGCCGAGGAGTTGAAGTTCAGGAGCGCTATCGAGAATCTTCCGGATGAAGACCTGGTGCATCTCGCGAACGACATCGACCGAGCCTACCGCATGCTGGTGTATGAATGGGCCGCCTACATGAAGCATCTCAAGAATAATTACCCCTACTTCTTCTCCCTTGCCATGCGTACGAACCCCTTCGACCGCAAGGCATCGGTGGTGGTCGGCGGTCCCGGCGGGCCCGACCCTCAAGCGTGCTGACCTGCGCCATGAACCGGATGCCGCCATGGGCCTGACAACCATCATCCTCATCGCCATCGGGCTTTCCATGGACGCCTTTGCGGTGTCTATATCGAGCGGGCTGAGCATGGACCGCTTCCGCGTCTGGATCGCACTGCGCATCGCGGTCTTTTTCGGCGGATTCCAGGCTCTCATGCCCGTCATCGGGTTCACGGCAGGCCTGAGCTTCCGCGACTTCATGGCAGGGATCGACCACTGGGTCGCCTTTGCCCTGCTCGCCCTCATAGGCGCCAAGATGATCTACGAGTCCCTGTTCCCCCGCGAAGACGGGCGGAAAATGGACCACGGCAGTCTCGCAACACTCCTGATGCTCTCCGTGGCCACGAGCATCGACGCCCTGGCGGTGGGCATCGGTTTTTCCCTGCTCGATATCGATATCGTGCTGCCCGCCTGCATCATCGGCGCTGTCACCTTCCTCATCTCCCTGCTCGGGATCATGGTCGGAAGAAAGGCCGGCCGTCATCTCGAGAGCACGGCCGAGGCCTTCGGCGGCCTCATCCTGGTGGGCATCGGCCTCAAGATTCTCCTGGAGCATCTCTGGTAAAGATACCGGAGCCCCCGACCCGAACGCCGCCTCCAGTTTCCATTTTTGAGAGGACCTGCCCTTTCAATCTTCCATCGAGAAGGCACCGGGGGCGGGATTGAAACACCGGGGCCGGATATGATATGAGTTCATACCACTTTTGAATGAGCATCACCTGTTTATAATGAATGAAGGAGGGAGAACAGTGAGTTATCTCGGCATTGATGTGGGGAGTTCGTATCTCAAGATCTGGCGCGAAGATGAAACCGGGAGCACTGTCTCGTCGAAATGTATCCATCACAGAGGCTCGCCGCGGGAGGCGCTCTTCAGGGAACTCTCGTCTCTTGCCCCCCAGCCTGAATCATTGTGCTACTCCGGAACCATCCAGGACGAAGACCTCCTCCGCTGGAGATCGGACGGCCTGCTGGCGGAGATAGCCTACATTACAGGCAGATATTCCCGGAAGTATCTCCTGATCATGGGCGCGGAAAAGATCGAATTCGTTCACTTCGACGCTCGGGGCCGCATCCTCTCCTACCAGGCCAACCCTGCATGCGCCGCAGGCACCGGGTCGTTCCTCGACGAACAGATGGCGCGTCTCGGGCTCGACTTCGACAGCCTTGGGAATATCCCCATCGACGAGCGGGCGCCCATGGTCGCCACCCGATGCGCCGTATTCGCAAAGACGGACCTCATCCACCTCCAGCAGGAGGGACACACCTACCAGGCCCTCTACAACGGCCTCTGCAAGGGCCTGGTGATGTCCGGCCTCAAGAGCGTGTTCGGAGGGAGTATCCCGAAAGGCAAGGACCTTCTCCTCTCCGGCGGACTCCTGGCTAATCCGCACATTCGCCACTATCTGCTCCAAGAGCTTCCGGAAGCGGCAGTGGTGGAAAACCCGGTCTTCTCGCGCGCCAGGGGGTTGTGCGGCGTGGCGAGGTTCGAGGATTACCGGATGGACGGTTTCCTCGATCGTCTCCGAACGTCTCCCGTCACCCGGAGCACGGGCTGCGAGCCCGGCGCACTGACGCTCGACAGAAGCCGCTTTCCAGCTCCCGAGATCCGGAGATCCCTTGACCCGGAGGGCAACGAGCTGTGGCATGACATCGTTCCCGGTGAAACCTTTGACGCCCTACTTGGTGTGGATGTCGGTTCCACCTCCACCAAAGCCGTGCTCGTGGACAGATCAACCGGTTCCATCAGGCTGGACATCTATACCAAGACCGCGGGCAACCCCATTGACGCAACCCGGCGGATCTTCAGGAGCATCACCTCGCTGAGCCGAGCGCTCGGCTTTCAGGCGAAGATCGTCGGCTGCGGCTCTACAGGATCGGGACGAAAGCTCGTGGGCACCATCATCTCGGCCGACCTCATCGTCAACGAGATCTCGGCCCACGCCAAGGGCGCGAAGACCGTGGACGAAAGCGTGGAGACCATCTTCGAGATCGGCGGCCAGGACTCCAAGTTCATCCGCCTCCATGAGGGCAGGATCATAGACGCAAACATGAACTATGTCTGTGCGGCCGGCACGGGCTCTTTCATAGAAGAGCAGGCAAACACGCTGGGCATGAGCCTCGACGAGATCAGCAATGCGGTCATGGGCGTCGAGCCTCTGCCGAACTCCGACCGGTGCACGGTATTCATGAACCAGGAGATCACCCGGCAGCTCTCGCACGGATATCCCAAAGAGCGGATCATGGCGGGCGTTCTTCACGCCGTTTTCAAGAATTATCTGAACCGCGTGGTGGGAAACCGATCCTACCGGGCCGACAGGATCGTGTTCCAGGGGGCCACTGCCAGGAACAAGGGTCTGGTCGCCGCACTGGAGCAGCTCACGGGGGCGGAGGTGATGGTCTCCCCCTTCTGCCATGTGATGGGGGCCTACGGCGCCGCACTGCTCGCCGGTGAAAAAGTGAAAGGGGAATCGAGCTTCAAAGGCTTTGCCATTCCCGAGGTCAAGGTCGGCGAGGTGACGTGCAGGAAGTGCGAAAACACCTGCAGGATCACGGTGGTGAAAACCGGCTCCGAGAAGGTCAGCTGGGGCCACCTCTGCGGACGCGACCCCGACTCTCCCGCAAAGGCGCGCCGGAGCAATGACTCGATGAGACTCAGGAACGTGATCCTGAAGCACCATTCCCCCGGCCCGCAGGAGGGGACGACCATCATCAGGGTACCGGCCCTGCCCCTGTACGAGGAGTTCATCCCGCTGTTCACAGAGATCGGCAGGGTCCTGGGGATCCCCATTCAGGTGATGAGCCCGGGCAAGGAGGAGATCGTGCGGGAGCTCTCGCGTCTCGGATCCGGCGACTTCTGCTACCCCATCAAGACCTCTATCGCCTGCACAAACATCATCCTGCGCGCCTACCCCGGCGATCCGGTCCTTTTGCCCATTCTCATCCAGGAAGAGAAGGACCCCTCCATCGGGCCCAGGAGCGTCTACTGCCCGTTCATCTCCTCGCTTCCGAGCTTCTATCGAAAGGGCGCGGACGAAAAGAGAGTTCTCCAACCCATATTCGATCTGAACGCAAAGCCTGCCTCCTTGGCCCGCGAGCTGGCGGACTCTCTGAACAGAGGCGGGTTCACAGGCATCTCCCTCCCGCTTGCCGAAAAGGCCGTTCGCAAAGGGATTGCGCGGCTGAGGGAATACCGCCGCTCCTTCGCCGAGCACGGAAGAAGGATGTTCGAAGAGCTCCCCGGGGGCAAGCCCGTCATTGTCCTCTTCGGCCGGTCCTACAACCTCTATCACACGATTCTCAACCTCGGCATCCCCGAGCTCATCGAATCCCTCGGCTACACCGTCATCCCCATGGACATTGTCCCCGACTCAGCGGGCAATGCAGAGGTGATGAAGCAGTTCCCGGACATGTACTGGTACCAGGGCCAGCGCATCCTCCGCAAGGCCATGTCCATCAAAGGCAGGTTCGACCTGTTCCCGCTCATGCTCTCCAATTTTTCCTGCGGCCCCGACTCGTTTATCCTGAGCTACTTCGAGGAGATCTCGCGGGACAAGCCCTATCTCATCCTCGAGCTCGACGAGCACGGCTCCGCAACCGGCTATCAGACCAGGATCGAGGCGTTCTGCGACATGATCGAGCAGTACCGGGCCCGCAATCATGCCCCCGTCGAGACCCCTCACGACTGCATTCAGTATACGCTTGAGGATTTCAGCAACACCTCCAGCCGGATATGGATATCCCAGATCCACCCTTACATCCCCCAGCTGTGGGCGGCCACGCTCAAGCGCTATGGATACGACGCCATCGCCATGGGAGAGGAGACCGACCGGGAATGCTCGCTCGGAAAATCATTCTGCCGCGGCAGCGAATGCCTGCCGGCCGCGGTCACCATCGGCAAGTTCCTCTCCTGCCTTTCGAACGTACGAGGCTCGGGAGAAGGCGGAGACGACGTACTCCTCATGCCAAGGGCGGAGGGCCCTTGCAGATTCGGCCAGTATGCAACGCTGCAGTCACGGATACTCAAGCGCGCGGGCTTCGATCATACCTGGATCGTTTCCCCCACCTCCGAAGACGGGTACAGCTTCCTGAAGCCCCGGGTCGAGCGGGATGTCTGGCGTGCATTGTGCCTGGGCGATATGCTCTTCAAGCTCAGGTGCCGAACCGTGCCCTATCACCCGAGGCCCCGTGCCGCCGCCGATCTCATCATCGAGGCGGTGAACGAGATCGGACGCAGAATCCTCCAGAACAGAGCATGGACCGACATTGTCCGGTCTCTCGTGTACGACCTCGGTGCCTCGATGGACCACGCCCTTCCGAAAAAACCCCTGGTGGGGATCGTGGGAGAAATCTTCGTGAGGCTCAACACATTCTCGAACCAGCATGTAGTCGAGGCTGTCGAGAATGCCGGAGGTGAGGCGTGGCTCTCCCCCATGAGCGAGTGGATTCATTATACCTGGGAGATGATCGCACGGAAAGGCGGACTGATCCGGTCACTGACAGCCTCGCTCAAGCGCAGCGTACTCCATCGCGTCGAACGTGAGGTCGCCGCCCTGTTCTCCCCGCTCCTGGACGACCGGCGGGAGCCTCCGATCGGGGATGTGCTGAACAGGGGTGAACGCTTCATCCCTCCGAGCTTCGAAGGAGAGGCCATTCTCACTGTCGGCCGGGCAAAGCTCTTCGCAGAGCAGGGCGCGGCGCTGGTGGTCAACTGCTCGCCCTTCAGCTGCATGCCCGGCAGGATCACGTCCCACATCTTCCAGATGCATCCGGAGTATGTGGGCGTTCCCGTGGTCAACCTCTTCTTTGACGGAATCGGGGACGTAGCATCCTTGGTGGGCATTTATCTGAGGTCCATCAGCCGTGCGCCCGCCTGGCTGCACCGGGAATCTTTCTCGTTCATCCGCAAGGTGCGGAGCGACCGGTCCGGCATCCCGGCGGGAAGAGACAGCAGGGAATCCCAGCTTCCGGACGGGACCTGACCGAGGCGGCTCATCCGACAGGCCGAGGACGCCCGCCGGGTGTGAAGGCGCGGCCCCCTGAAGGGGAGACCGCGGGACAAGCATCTCGGTGCATGGTGAATTCTCAGGGGCTCAGCCCCCGGCGCTGGAGCTCGAGCCTCACTTCGGCCTGCCGCCGGATCAGCTCCTGCGGGTCACAGGGTGCAACTCCCCGTGAAAGCCCCAGCCAGACACCGAGATTTCTCAGCCCGAATCCCGTCCCGAGCCCTACGGTGACTCTCCCCGGATCGTTCGCGCACCGGTCAATGGCGCTGGAAAGTTCGTAGGAGTAGGTGAGGAGCTCCTGATCCGTCATTTGCGTATAGTTCCGCCCGAGGAGCTCGTGATTGTAGCCGGCGCAGCCCGAGAGCCCCAGCGTCGCCATTATGCAGTACCCTATGATCTTCGGCATGTCCACCTCGACGCTTCTGAAAAGAAGAATAATGGACACACGCCGCTTTTCATCAGCCTCCCGCCATTACTCCGGCCGGGGCACCACCCGGAGGTCGTCCCCCTCCCGGACCTCGCCGCCGATCAGAACCCTTGCGAAGATCCCTTCCCTCGGCATGACGCAGTCTCCCACTGCGTGAAAGATGGCGCATCGGGTGTGGCAGACCTTCCCGATCTGGGTTACTTCGAGAAGAACCGACTCTCCTGCCAGGAGCCGGGTCCCGATATCCAGCTCATGGAGTACGATGCCCTGCGTGGTAATGTTCTCGGCGAAATCGCCGCAGCCCACGTCGATGCCCGCAGCCCTGATTTTGTCGATGCTTTCCTGCGCGAGCAGGCTCACCTGGCGGATGCCCCCGCCCGCGTGACCGTCCCCCTGGATGCCGAACTCCTCTCTCAGCAGGCACCTGCCGACAGAGCGCTTTTTCTCGCCTTTTCCCGGGCTGGTATTGACCGAGATGATCTTTACCGCCGCTGCGGGGTATTTTCCATCGTGTCGCATCGTTCTCCCTTCCTTTCCCTTCATCGGCGTCATGCTCTATGTGCCTCGCTCTCTCAGACCCTCTGGAGAAAACCCATGAGCGCCCGAAAGCCGTCATCATTGAGGCCCTTGCAAATAATTTCCTTGACACGGGCCTTGAAGGAACATATTTACTAGCTATCTGATAGTATTAATAGTGATTGAGGGACGAGTCAATGAAAATTACGACACGATCACGGTATGGCGTACGACTGATGCTGGATCTTGCCGAAAATTACGGCAAAAGACAGGTCCTGCTCAAGGATGTCGCCAGGAACGAAGATATTTCGGAGAAGTATCTGAGCCTCATCATCATCCCCCTGAGGACAGCCGGACTCGTGCAGTCCACTCGAGGCGCACGCGGCGGCTATTCGCTGGCAAAGCCCCCGAGCGAGATTACCATGAAGAACATCGTGGATGTGCTCGAAGGCGGCACATCTCTGGTGGACTGTGTCGAGAACTCATCGTCCTGCTCCCGCTCCTCAACCTGCGCAAGCCGTGACGTCTGGTCGATCGTGAGCGAGCAGATCTCCCTGACGCTAGATTCCATCAGCCTCGAGGATCTCCTTGCCAAAACAAGGGAAAAAGCTGAAAAAGCGCCCATGTATCATATCTAAAGGAAATGACACGTATGAAAAGAATCTATCTCGATCATGCAGCGACGACGCCGACAGCGCCCGAAGTGGCCCAGGCCATGCTCCCCTATCTGAGCGGCGTCTATGGAAACGCCTCGAGCCTCCACTCATTCGGGCTGGAGGCGCGGACCGCCGTAGAGGAGGCGCGGGCACGGATCGCATCCTTCATGGGTGCGAAGCCGGAAGAGATCGTCTTCACCAGCGGAGGCACCGAGAGCGACAACTTCATCATCAAGGGGTTCGCCCTTTCGCGCAGAAACAAGGGGAATCACATCATCACTTCATCCATAGAGCACCACGCCGTGCTCGAGACATGCAAGTTTCTTCAGGGGCAGGGGTTCTCGGTGACATACCTCCCTGTCGACGAAAACGGCCTCGTGAACCCGGACGACGTGAAGAAAGCCATCACGGCCGAAACCATCCTGATCTCGGTCATGCACGGGAACAACGAGATCGGCACGATCGAGCCCATCGCCGAGATCGGCGCAGTCGCCCGCGAGCACGGGGTGGCCTTTCATTCCGATGCGGTCCAGACCTTCGGCCACATCCCGATCGACGTGAATGACCTTCAGGTCGATTTCCTGAGCGTATCCGCCCACAAGCTCTACGGTCCCAAGGGCATCGGGCTGACCTATGTGCGAAACGGCATGAAAATCATCCCCCTGCTCCACGGCGGCGACCAGGAACGGCGGCGCCGGGCCTCCACCCTGAATATTCCGGGCATCGTCGGCTTCGGCCGCGCGGTCGAGCTCGCCGGCAGTGACATGCGTGCGGAGTTGAGCCGCCAGTCGGTCCTGAGAGACCGCCTCGCCTCCGGCCTGCTCTCCGCCGTCGAAGACTCCCGTCTCAACGGTCACCCTATCCGCAGGCTCCCGAACAACGTCAACATCTCATTTGCGTTCGTCGAGGGAGAGGGCCTGCTGCTGAATCTCGACATGGAAGGCATCGCCGTGTCCACCGGATCGGCATGCACCTCGTCGAGCCTGGAGCCATCGCATGTGCTCGCAGCCATCGGGCTGCCCGTCGAGCTCGCCCATGGGTCACTGCGGTTCTCCCTGGGAAGAGACACCACCCAACAGGACATCGAGCGAGTGCTTCAGGTGATGCCCGGCATCGTCTACAGACTGCGCGCCATGTCGCCGCTCGCAAGGAAAGGAGCAACAGCATGACACAGACCGGTGCATACAACGACAAGGTGATGGACCATTTCCGAAACCCGAGGAACGTGGGAGAGCTCGAACATCCGGACGGCGTCGGCACGGCGGGCAACCCGGTGTGCGGCGACATTATGGAGATCAGCATCCAGGTCGAAGACGACGTCATCAAAGACGTGAGGTTCAGGACCTTCGGATGCGGGGCGGCCATTGCCACGAGCTCCATGACCACCGAAATGGTAAAGGGCAAGACCATCGACGAGGCCCTGGCCGTGAGCAACAAGGCCGTGGCCGAAGCCCTGGGCGGGCTCCCGCCTATCAAGATGCACTGCTCGGTGCTGGCCGAGGAGGCGCTCAGGTCAGCCATCGATGATTACCGAAGGAGAAACGGAAAATCATGAGCCCCGTCAGCCTCACAAATGAGATCGCCCGGCTCAGGCGCGAAAAGAACGCGGTCATTCTCGCCCACAACTATCAGCCTCCGGAGGTCCAGGACATCGCCGATTTCGTGGGAGACTCCCTGGGCCTGAGCATCGAGGCGGCCACCACCGGGGCCGATATGATCGTTTTCTGCGGGGTGCATTTCATGGCCGAAACCGCAAAAATCCTCTCCCCCGGCAAAACCGTGCTCCTGCCCGACCTCAATGCCGGGTGTCCCATGGCCGACATGATCACCGCCGAAGATGTTCAGGACCTTCGCAGGCGGCACCCGGAGCATACATTCCTCTGCTATGTGAACACCAGCGCGGCGGTCAAGGCCCAGTGCGATCTCTGCTGCACATCGGCAAACGCCGTGAGCATGGTCAGAGACATTGCGGCCCAGGGCAGGCAGATCGTATTCGTGCCGGACAAGCATCTCGCCGGATTCGCGGCAGACTCAGCGGGCTGTGAAATCGTCGCCTGGCAGGGCTTCTGCCCGACCCATGCCGGAATCGCCCCCGATGATATTCTCAGGCAGAAGAGGCTGCACCCGAACGCCGTGGTCCTGGCGCACCCCGAATGCAGCGCCGAGGTGAGAGAGCTCGCCGACGAGGTCGTTTCCACCGAGATCATGTGTCTCTACGCGCACGACATGAAGGCGAAGGAGTTCATTATCGCAACCGAGCCCGGGATAATCCACAGGCTGCACAAAGAAAACCCGGCCAAACGCTTTTATCCCGCTTCCGAAGAGACTCTCTGCCCGAACATGAAGCGCATCACCCTCGAGAAGATCCTCCTGGCCCTGCAGGAGGAGCGCCATCCCATCACCCTCGATCGCGAGACCATGTTCCAGGCGAAGAAGTGCATCCGGAGGATGCTCGAATACCGGGCATAGGGCCGTAGAGATGCTCGAAGCTCTCGAGATCGGGCACGGGGTGTAGAAACCCTGCGCCGCTGCCGGACAACCGACTGCATGGACCCCGCCCCGAACAGGATCTTACCCTAAGATCCTGTCCAAGGCCCTGCTGTGCCGGCCGCCTCTCCTCGCGGCGAGCGGTGTGCCTGTAAACCCGGCGATCGTGCCCGCTCCCGGCCTCCTTCCGGAGCCCATGGGCATCGACGGCATGGTGGCATCGTTCTTTTTTATGGATCGGGCCGAAAAGGCCCGTCTTTCACACCGGGAACCGGGACCCGATATACTTGAGCGAGAAAAGCTGGCACGGACTTTTGAGCGATTCACCGAGTGTCGCCGGGAATATCTCAGAATTCCTTGTATATTTCCTGCGATTGCCTCCATTATTCTTGACCGGAGACCGCCTTTGTCTTATACTCTTGCTTGCATTTAACACTGCAGGAAGGGAGCGCTCAACCAGCAGGACATGCATCTGACAGAAGCCGGGAACGAACGGAGCGGATGATGGAAAAAGTAGCGTCTATGATCTTTCACGACAAGAAGGATGCTCTCGGCGATTCTCTGGATGCCATGGAACAGGAGGTCACGAAAGAGCGGCTCCTGGAGCTGGCTGCCCTGGAATCTTCCATTCTCGATGCCGTTCCACAGGCGATCGTGGGATTGCACAAGCGACGGATCATCTTCGCGAACAACGCCGTAAGGGACACGTTCGGCTGGGACCCGGAAGAACTCATCGGCAAGAGCGTCACCCTGCTCTACCGCAACAAGGAGGAGTCGGAAGAGATCGCCAGATATTTCTACTCCACCCTCAAGCGCCAGCGTACGTTTGTCAATGAATTTCCCTGCCGGCGCAAGGACGGCAAAGACATACTTTGCAGGATGCGCGCCGCCCGGATCGGAGACAGGCTCAAAGAGCGGCGTATCGTGGTAGCCTACGAAGACATCACGGAGAGGAGGCGGGCCGAAGAAGAGCTGGAGCGTTCGCACAGACGGCTCAGAAATCTTTCCGCCCATCTTCAGTCCGCCCGTGAAGAGGAATGCGCCCGCATCGCGCGGGAAATCCACGACGAGCTCGGGCAGTACCTTACCGCCCTGCAGATGGATGTCGCCTGGCTGGGCGATCAGCTGCCTCCCGAGCTCTCGCACCTCGTGGACAAAACGCGCAGGATGGCGCATCTGGTGGATTCAACCGTGGACAGCGTGCACCGGATCATCACGGAGCTCAGGCCGATCCTGCTCGACGACCTCGGATTGAACGCGGCCATCGAGTGGCAGGCCAAGGAGTTTCAGAACAGATCCGGCATCGACTGCCGCATCTACATTGATTGCTGGGACGGCCTCATTGAGAAAGACCTGGCGACAGCCATCTTTCGCATTTTTCAGGAAACGCTCACCAACGTTGCACGGCATTCCGGAGCAACCGCGGTCTGGGTCCGGCTCACGCAGGAAGGAGACGACCTGTGCCTGGAAGTTACGGACAATGGGAAAGGCATCACCCGCAAACAGGCCGAGGATTCCCGGTCGTTCGGGATCATCGGCATACGCGAGCGGGTCAATCTGTGGAACGGCCAGATGAGAATAACCGGGAAAAGCGGCCGAGGAACGACCGTACGGGTTCAGATTCCTCTCCGCAAGGGAGCGTAGTAAGCATGATACGGATCCTTGTCGCCGATGATCATACCGTTGTCCGGGAAGGAGTGAAACAGATACTCGCATCCCAGAGCGACATCATCGTCGAGGACGAGGCAGAGAACGGGAAGGAAACACTGGAAAAGGCGCTCAGCGGCAACTTCGATCTGGTGCTGCTCGACATCTCCATGCCCGGCAGGGGCGGGCTTGAGGTGCTCGAAGACATTCTGAAGGCCCGGCCGAAGCTCCCCGTGCTCATCCTGAGCATGCATCCTGAAGAGCAGTATGCCGTTCGGGCGCTCAGGGCCGGCGCTTCGGGCTACCTCACCAAGGCCAGCGCCGCCCACGAGCTGATCGGCGCCATCCGGAAGGTCTCGCGAGGAGGGAAGTACGTGACGGCCTCTCTGGCGGAGAAACTGGCCGTGGCGCTGGACAGCAAGGCGGACAAACACCGTCACGAAAGGCTCTCCACCCGCGAGTATCAGGTCATGTTGATGCTGGCATCTGGAAAATCGGTCGGCGAGATCGCCCGCGAGCTGTGCCTGAGCGTCAAGACCATCAGCACCTACCGGATCCGGGTGATGAACAAGATGGGCATGAAGAAAAACGCCGAGCTGACCTTCTATGCCATGAACCATCGGCTCATCGACTCATAGCAGCACCAAAAGAACCATCCGACACCGCAGCATTCCCGCCGATTTCTGACGCGGCCGTTGCCGCTGCCCATGTACTGTCGGACGTTGTCTGTCATGCCTGCCAATGACTGCCGTCAGCTGTTCCCTCTCATTATTGTCATATCGTATGACATAAAATAGAGATCTTGCCTGATAGCCGGTGCATCGCCCCCATGTTAGAAAAAAATTACAATTTAATTATGTGAAGTGAGGATACACTATAAAAACAGGAGCGTTGCAGCAGGGGGTAAACGCAATGAGCGAAAGCGGTATCCTGACAGAATTGCCTGGACACGGAGCACAGCCGGGAGAGATTCTCGGTGCCTTTTTACCGACATCTCGTGAGAGCGACCGTCCTACAGACGTTGCGACAATCATCGACAGGGCGCTGAAGGAAAACCGCAGCTGCCTGATGGAGCACGAGTGCAAGGCGATCCTCGAGAGCATCGGCATACAGACTACGGGCGGCGTCATCGCGACATCGGATGACGAGGCGGTCGAGATCAGCCGGAGCATCGGCTACCCGGTTGTGCTCAAGATCGTATCCCCCGATGTCACCCACAAGAGCGACGGCGGCGGGGTCAAGCTCAATGTGAAAAACGAAGAAGACGTCCGGAAGGCCTACCGGGAGATCACGGAGGCGTTCAGGCACCGCAGCATGATCGGTGTCTCGGTGCAGAAGATGGCCGAACCGGGGATCGAGGCGATCATCGGGATCACGCACGACCCCAGCTTCGGGCATATCCTCATGTTCGGCCTAGGCGGCATCTTCGTGGAAATCCTCAAGGACGTCACCTTCCGGGTGCTTCCCATAGATGAAGACGGCGCGAACGAAATGATCAACGGGATCAAGGGATCTTCCCTCCTGAAGGGGTATCGCGGCCATTGCGCGGATATCGAGGCCCTGAAAAAACTGCTCTGCAGAGTTTCCGACCTGGTGATGCAGCATCCTCAGATCCGGGAGCTGGACCTGAACCCCGTGTTTCTCTATCCGTCGGGCTGCACTGCCGTCGACGCCCGCATGTTCATCGACGATGCCCCGAAAACCCCTGCGCTCGAAGCCCCTGTGCATAAAAGCAATCTGAAGGACTTTTTCTATCCCGGCAGCATCGCCGTCCTGGGAGCCACCGATTCCGAGGGCAAACTCGGATACAACGTGTTCAGAAATCTGATCCATCATGGATTCCAGGGAAAGCTCTACCCCATCAATCCGAAAAAAGACGCCATCATGGGCGTGAAGGCCTACCGCTCGATTCTCGATGTCGACGGGCCCGTCGATGTAGCGATCATCATCGTCCCGGCCGAGGCGGTTCCGCAGGCGATCGAGGACTGCTGCGCAAAGGGGATCAAGTACGTGATCGTCGAAACTGCCGGCTTTGCCGAGATCGGTGAGGCGGGCAAACGGGTGCAGGCCCGCATCAAAGACATCATCAGGGAAAAGGGCTGCCGGCTCCTCGGGCCCAACTGCTCGGGCGTCATCAACACCCATCACAACATGGTCCAGTCCATCGGGATCCTCGACGAGCTGAGAAAGGGGAACGTCGGCCTCATCGCGCAGGCCGGGGTATACGCGGCAGGCATTCTCGCCGGCCTGCGCAACGTGCTCGACTTCGGGATCGTGGCCACCATCGGCAACAAGATGGATATCACCGAGACGGATATCCTGGAATATATGGGTGAAGACGAGCACATCGACGTCATCACCATGTATATGGAGGACGTGACCAGCGGCAAGCGCTTCATCGACGTCGCTTCGCGTCTGTCGCAGCGCAAGCCGGTGATCGTGCTCAAAACCGGGCGCACAGAGGCGGGGAAACAGGCTGTCTCATCCCATACGGCGTCTCTTGCGGGAAACGACGAGATCAACAACGCGGCCTTCAAACAGTCCGGCGTTATCCGGGCCAGGGACAACGAGCACCTCTTCGCCCTGGCGAGGGGGTTCTCGAAGCAGCCCCTTCCCAAGGGCCCCGGGGCCCTGATTATCACCTATACGGGCTCGCTTGGGGTGGCCGCAACCGACATGCTCTACCTCAACGGGCTCAGGCTCAGCAAATTCGAGTCATATATCAAGGAAAAGCTGGCGACAATGCTGCCCGATTATCTGAACAACCAGAACCCCGTGGACTGCTCGTTCACCATGACCCCGGAACAGCTCAAAGGGCTCATCGAGATCGGGGTGCAGAGCAACGACGTGCACAGCGTCATGGTCATCGTCCAGGGCGAGAAGCTCGCCTCGTTCGTCGATGTGATGAAGGACATCGACTATCGCGGCAAGCCTGTGGTCTGCTGTGTTGCATGCAAGGAATTCATGATCGGCGACGTCATCAAGATGGAGCAGGCGGGAATCCCCGTATATTCCACCTCCGAGATGGCCGCAGAGGTGCTGGCGGAGATGTACCGCTTCGAGCAGCGCAGGCGGAACACCCTGATAAAGGTTCTGGACGGCCATCTGGCCGACCAGTCGTTCACCATAGACGGCAATCCCGTCAGGTTCCGCCTCCTGAAAATCGAAGACATGGACCTGTGGACCGAGTTCGTGAACGGATGCTCGCAGCAGTCGCTGTGGATGCGTTTTCTCTCACCCTTCAGCGCCACGCCCGAGCGAGCGATGCGCTTCTGCGACATCAATCCCGAGGAGGAGTTCGCAATCATTGCGGAGATGACGGAAGGGGCGCGCCGCAGGATCATCGGCATTGCTCGCCTCATCAAGCTTTCGCGCCAGAACGAGGCCGAATTCGCCGTGATCGTTTCCGACCCCTGGCAGAACAAGACGCTGGGCAAGGTCCTCTCCGAGCTGAGCGTCGGCCTGGTCAAGCACTGGAAGGTCGAGCAAGTCGTTTCGGAAACGCTGCGAGACAATCATGCCATGATCAAAATACTCCAGCGCTGCCGGTTCAATGTGGAGAGTAAGTGCGGCAACATGTTCACCCTTTCACTGAAGCTCGCATACGAGGCGGATCACCAGGCGGGTTACCGCTCCCGGGCGCAGTGACGCCGCAATTGGACGTTCTTCGGGCATACGTGACTGCGAAGCAGGGGCCTGCATGCCGAGGCCTCCGTTCCCGAATTCAGCCCGGAACCGGCAAACTGTCCGGTTCGCTCTATCCCTTCCAGGCGAATGGCAGGAGCCGGCGGTTTGCGTCATCCCCTGTACCGGATATCCGGTAGAAAGCTCTTAGGTCCTTCTTTCGCCGGCTTTGCCGTTGAAAGATCGGGTGCGTTCTTCTATCGGCCTGCAATTATCTCTTTGGCCCACCTTCCCCGACTGCTCAGCCGAAGCGGCGATCTTGACAAGCGTGATGCGATCGGATTATGAAATGATCAAGGAGTACGGAGCTGTGTGATACGGCTCCTTGAAAGCGGGATGATGGAATCCGGAATTATCTGACCGGATCGGGAATCATCGTGCGAAAGAATTTCGGGGAAGGGAAGATTGGACCGATTCCAACCTTCTCTTCCCCCATACAAAGCGTTACATGGCTTTTTTTACTGGTTCATGCTGCAATTCTGTAAGGCTCCGGCAGCCCTCGACCGGAGCCTTTCTTCTGTAATGTTACCCGATGTTTTTCCTTCCGTTGATCAGGTCGTCGACCACCGTGGAGTCGGCCATGGTCGAAACGTCGCCAAGCTCGTTGAATTCGGACGCAGCGATCTTCCTGAGCACGCGGCGCATGATCTTGCCCGAGCGGGTCTTGGGCAGACCGTCGGCCCACTGGATCAAGTCTGGAGAAGCGATGGGGCCGATCTCCTTGCGAACCAGGGCTATCAGGTCTTTCTTCAACTTGTCGCTCTTCTCCGCACCGGTGTTCAGGGTCACGTACGCATAGATTCCCTGGCCCTTGATATCGTGCGGGAACCCGACGACTGCCGCCTCTGCGACATCGGGATGCGAGGTGAGCGCGGCCTCGATCTCGGCCGTACTCATCCTGTGGCCGGATACGTTGATGACGTCGTCGATCCTGCCGGTGATCCTGTAGTCACCGTCCTCGTCGCGCTCGGCGCCGTCACCCGAGAGGTAGTAGCCCGGAAACTGCGAGAAGTAGATTTCCTTGAACTGCTTCGGATCGCCCCACACGCCCCGCATCATCCCCGGCCAGGCCTTCTTGATGCACAGTGCACCCTTGCCGGGACCGACGATTTCCTTGCCTTCCTCATCCAGGAGGGCGGGAACCACGCCAAAGAACGGCTTCATGGCCCTAGCGGGCTTAATATCGATCGCACCGGGCAGCGGGAGGATCATATGTCCGCCGGTCTCGCTCTGCCACCAGGTATCGGCGATCGTGCACCTGCCGCCGCCCACCTTGTTGTAGAACCACCACCATGCCTCGGGGTTGAGCGGCTCGCCCACCGAACCCAGGACCCTCAGCGAGGAGAGGTCGTGCATCTCGACCCACTTGTCGCCTTCCTTCGCGATTGCGCGGATAGCGGTCGGCGCAGTGTAGAAGTTGTTGACGTTGTACTTCTCGATAATGGCCCAGAACCGGTCATAGGCCGGATAGCTGGGTACGCCCTCGAACACGATGCTCGTGTAGCCGTTGCACAGCGGGCCATAGACGACGTAGCTGTGGCCGGTCACCCACCCGATGTCGGCCGTGCACCAGTAGATGTCTTCATCGCGCACGTCGAATGCATATTCCTGCGTCATGGAAGCAAAGAGGAGATACCCTGCCGTGGTATGGAGCACACCCTTGGGCTTTCCGGTTGAGCCGGAGGTGTAGAGAATGAACAGGGGATCTTCGGCGTCCATCTCCTCGGGCTTGCAGTACATCGGGGCCTTGGCCATGAGATCTTCGTACCAGACATCGCGGCCTTCCTTCATCGTGACCTCGGTTCCGGTGCGCCTGACAACGATCATGGTCTTGACGGACGGGCACTGATCGGCTGCCTTGTCGGCATTGGTCTTCTGCGGGACAGCCTTGTTGCCGCGATAGGTTCCGTCGCAGGTGATGAGCACCTTGGCATCGCAGTCTTTGATCCTGTCTCTCAAGGCCTCGGACGAGAAGCCTCCGAAAACGATCGTATGCAGGACCCCGATCCTGGTGCATGCCAGCATGGTGATGACCAGCTCCGGAATCATGGGAAGGTAAATGGCTACCACATCCCCTTTCTTAAGCCCGAGGTCCTTGAGTACGTTGGCGAACTTGTTGACCTCGCGGTACAGGTCCCAAAAGGTATATACCTTCCAGTCGTTGGGGTCGTTGCCTTCGAAAATAATGGCTGCCTTGTTCTTCTTCGTTTCCAGGTGCCTGTCAATACAGTTGTAGGACGCGTTGAGCTTTCCGCCCATAAACCACTTCACGTGCAGGTCGTCGCCGAAGGACCAGTCGGAAACCTTGTTCTTGTCGAACGGTTTGAACCAGGTCAGTCTCAGCAATGCCTGCTTTGCCCAGAAGGCATCAGGATCCTCGATGGACTCTTTATACATCTTGTCATACTCAGCCCTGCTCTTGATGTAGGATTTCTCTCTTACCCTGTCGGGAACTGGAAAAATCTTGTCAAAAAAATCTTGATTGGTGTCGGCCATTATCGCCCTCCTTCTCCAAGCTTTTCGGTAGCATATGCAATGTAGGACAAACAAATTCACTTGTATGCCCGATATTGTCTGATTTTATTGTGATGTACCTGCTTACTTTGTATAGGTCTTCGGCCTACATACTGATATTTCTCGAAAGAATCAAATATGGCGGATAAAAATAATATTATCGTTGTGATACAGACATACAACATACATATTGAGCCGTCTGCCATCCGCCGGCAGCCGGAAATGGGCCTCCCGGATGCCGGGATGATATCCCGCACCGTGAACGCCCCAGGCTCAACCCTCTCCGGGAGCCGTTTTACAGACAAACCGGCAATGCCGGAACCAGGCTTCGAGCTGCGTCCGGCTTCTCGAACGGCCGTGCTCACCGCATCTTCGCGGGAATGAGATGCTGCCCGGAATCGGCCTACAGCGCCGGACAATGTTTTCTGACAAATATCATCATTCTGATGTTGAAAGATTGTCAAAATACAGCGAGAATCGGAAAAAATGTTTTACGTGCGGCACATATCGACAGATCAGGGTGTCTTTCGGCGGATCGATCATCAGAGCAAGGGGGCCGGCCAGCCCGGCTCGCAAAAAGGAAACTGTATGGCCAGGAAGCTGAGAAAGACCGGCATCGATATCATCAGGGATGTGCCCTGGGGAACTCACATCTGCCAATTTTACCGCACCGTGGAAGACCTCACCGAGATCGTGGTCCCCTACTTCAGGGCAGGTATCGAGAACAATGAGCTCTGCCTGTGGGTGGTTTCGGAACCCCTCGCCGCCCATGATGCAAAGAAAGCCCTACGCAGTGCGGTCCCCGGTTTCGATTCATGCATGGATAAGGGGCAGATAGAGATTATCTCTTATGACCGGTGGTATACCCGTGACGGCCGCTTCGCCTCCCGGCAGGTTCTGGACGCCTGGACAGCGAAGCTCCGGCACGCCCTTTCCGCCGGCTACGACGGGCTGAGGCTGTCCGGAAACACCCTCTGGCTGGAAGTGGGGGAGTGGAAAGACTTCATCGCATACGAAAAGGAAATCGAAGACACCATCGCCGGAAAGCGCATGATCGCACTGTGCACGTTCTGTATCGACAGGTGCGGAGCAGCTGATGTAATCGATGTGGTCAGCAGCCATCAGTACGCTATCATCAGGAGAGACGGCGGATGGAAGGTAATAGAAAATGCCAGCCGCAAAACCATCGCGCGGGAGCTTCAGAAGAGAGAGAAAGAGCTGCGCAGGACAAATGAGCTCCTCTCCGCGATACTGAACTCCACCCATGTTCTGATCGCATGCATGGACCCGCAGGCCGACCTCATCATGGTCAACCGGGTATATGCGCAGGCGGACGGCAAGGAACCCGATTTCTTCCCCGGCAGAAACCATTTCGAGCTGTATCCGGACGAAGAGAGCGAGGCCGCCTTCCGGAAAGTCGTGGCCACAGGCGAGCCGTATCACGCCTGTGCCAGGCCGTTCGCATACACCGGGCATCCGGAGCGGGGGGTCAGCTACTGGGACTGGAGCATGGAACCGGTCAAGGACGGAGAAGGAAGGGTGAAAATGGTCGTCCTGAGCCTCCACGACGTCACCGCTCAGGTTAGAGCCAGGATGGAGGTCTACGCGAGCGAGGAGCGATACCGCTCTCTCTTCAACAGCATGACCGAGGGATTCGCGCTGCACGAGATCGTCACCGACGAGAGCGGCAAACCCGTCGATTACCGCTTTCTGGATGTCAACCCGGCCTTCGAAAAGCTGACCGGCCTGCAGCGCGAAGAGGTGGTCGGCAAAACCATGTACGAGGTCCTTCCCGGGAACGATCCGTCCTGGGTCGATATTTACAGCACGGTCGCCCTCACCGGCGAGCGCGTCCAATTCGAAAAGTATTCCGAGTCCCTCGATCACTACTTCGAGATATCAGCTTACTGCCCCGAGCCGAACAGGTTCGCATCGATATTCATAGACATCACCAAGCGCCGGAAGGTCGAGAAGGAGCTGCTCAGACACCGCAAGCAGCTCGAAGAGCTGGTCATGGCCCGGACAGCCGAGCTGGAGGAGAGAAACAAAAAGCTGCGCGCGGAGATCCTGGAGCGCAGGAAGGCCGAAGATGAAAAGAAGAAGATCGAGGCCCAGCTCCTGCAGGCGCAGAAAATGGAGGCCCTCGGCCGGTTTGCGGGCGGCATAGCCCACGACCTGAACAACGTGCTCTACCCCGTCATCATCAATACCGAGATGCTTCTCGAAGACACCGAACCGGACACCAGTCACCACGAACTGCTGAGGCAGACCCTTTTCGCCGCGCACCGGCAGAGGGACCTGATCCAGAAGATCCTCTCCTTCAGCAGGCTGAGCGGGGAAAATTTCTCGCCGATCAGGGTATCGCCTCTGTTCGAAGAAACGATCGGTTTTCTCAGATCTTCGATCCCGAGCACGATCGAGATCCGATCGCGGATCGACGTGTCAGCGGATGTCATCATTGGCGATCCCATACAAATACAGCAGGTTATCATAAATCTCTGCAAGAACGCCTCTGATGCGATGGAATCACAGCGGGGCTCGATCGAGCTGAGCCTCACGAACACCTGTCTCGAGCCTGCTCACAGCCGTCCCGGCATGCTGTCGGGAGACTGTCTCGAGCTGAGAGTGAGCGATACCGGAAGCGGCATGTCGCGGGAGATGCTGGAGAGAATATTCGATCCATTCTTCACCACCAAGGCCCAGGGCAAGGGCAGCGGTATGGGGCTTTCGATCGTGCATGGAATCGTCAAGAGCCACAGGGGCGAGATCACGGTCGAGAGCGAGCCGGGCAGAGGATCGACGTTCGCCGTGTACCTGCCTCTTTATTCCGGCGAAGCGCAGGCGGTCTCGCGGCATCCCGGGAAGGGACACTCTGGAGCCGGGGGTCTGCGAGAGAAGAAGAGAATTCTCCTGATCGATGACGAGGAGATCGTCCTCTCCAGCCTGCAGCGGGTGCTGAACCGTTCGGGGTGCCTCGTGGATACGGCGAAGAGCGGCCCGGAAGCACTGGTCGCCTTTATGCAGAACCCCGGCGGCTTCGATCTCGTCATCACGGACCAGACCATGCCCGGCATGACCGGCTTAGAGCTTTCGCAAAAGATCCGGGAAATGCGTCCCGATATCCCGGTGATCCTGTGCACAGGCTACAGAGACGTTATCGAAGAGCGGGACGCGGCGAGCATCGGTATTCGTGAGATACTCGTGAAGCCGACAGGCACCCGGGAGCTGAGGTCGGCGATCAGGCGGGCGCTCTCGCAGCAGGCTAGATATCGAGCACGACCGTCGCCTTCCAGACGCCCGCTTCATGCCCGACCCGGAACCGGTGAAGGGTGACGGCCTTCACGTCAGCGTTGAGCTCGTGCCTGTGAGGGTCGATTTTTTCGCCAGCGGCCTCCGCCGTGAGCACGAGACCTTGTCTTTCTTCCGCGATGGCGACCGCAGACACCCGCAGCAGAAGCTGCTCTGCGTCCTTGAAGAAGATGAACAGCTGGAGGAAGTCGAAGAGGAGCCGCTCCAGATCGCCCGCCTCGACACGGAACCCGCGCCTGACTGCAGGGCGGATGGCGGACAGATCCTCGACCATGACGTTCATCAGCGCGTCGCCCGCCTCCACAAAGAGGGCCTCCCTCGTATCCGCACGCGCTTCGAAGGCGATGTCCGCGATGGCGATGTCTTCCAGGTAGGTATACGGCATATGTCAGCCCTTGATGTTGCCCACAGGCACGAACCTGGCCACGCGGGTGCTGATGCCGGCGAGCTCGGTGGCCCGTACCACAGCGTCGATATCCTTGTATGCGCCGCCCGCCTCTTCGGCGAGGCCCCTCATGGAGGCGGTGCGCACATAGATGCCGTGCGCGAGCATGTCTCTGATCAGCTTTCTGCCCTGGTACTTCTTCCGCGCGCTGTGGCGGCTCATGACCCTGCCGCTTCCATGAGCGGTGGAATAAAACGTCTGCTCCCCGTCTTTTGTCCCTGCCAGCAGGTACGAGCCCGTCTCCATGCTCCCGCCGATGATGACTGGCTGGCCCCAGGGCTTGTAGGCCTCGGGAATACCCTCCATGCCCGGGCCGAAGGCTCTCGTTGAGCCTTTGCGATGGATGAGGACGCGCTGCACGCGCCCGTCGACCAGGTGGTCCTCGAGCTTGGCGGTATTGTGCGTCACATCATAAATCTGCCGGATGCCCAGATCGTCGGGAGACCTCCCGAACACATCCGAGAAGACCTCGCGCACGCGGTGGAGGATCACCTGCCGGTTCGCAAAGGACATGTTCACCGCGCATTTCATGGCCGAGAAGTAGTTCTGCCCCTCGGGCGAAAGGAAAGGGGCGCAGGCGAGCTCTTTGTCTATGATCCTGATGCCGTAGACCCTTTCCATGACATCGAGCAGGATGTGGAGATAGTCGGTCGCGATCTGATGGCCGAACCCTCTGCTCCCGCAGTGATACATCACGACGATCTGATCCGGCAGGGTAATGCCGAAGGCCTCTGCGATTTCGGGATGAAAGATGTTTTCCTGCCGTGCCACCTGGACCTCCAGGTAGTGGTTTCCCGAGCCCAAGGTGCCGATCTGGCTGTGGCCGCGCTGCACGGCCTTATGGCTGACCGTTTCAGCGTCGGCTCCCTCCATGCAGCCCTGCTCTTCGGTGCGCTCCAGGTCTTCGGGAAGGGCATAGCCGTTTCTGAGGCACCAGCGGGCTCCCTGCTCGGCCACGGCGAGGAACTCGTCTTCGGTGAGCTTGACGAACCCGGTGCTGCCGACCCCTGAAGGAATCCGCTCGAAGAGCCGGTCCACGAGCCGCTGGATGTGCGGCTTGACCTCTTCGTAGGTAAGGCCCGTGGCGACGAGCCTCATGCCGCAGTTGATGTCGAAGCCGATGCCTCCGGGAGAGATCACTCCCTCGTCAGGATCGAACGCCGCAACCCCGCCGATGGGAAAGCCGTATCCCCAGTGCCCGTCCGGCATGCAGTATGAGTATCTCCGGATGCCCGGCAGCGTGGCGACATTGGCGGCTTGGGCGAACACGCCGTCGTCGAACCGTTCGATCAGCTCCTGTGTGCCGTAGAACCGTGCAGGCACACGCATCCCCTGCTTCCAAGATACCGGGAGCTCCCATACCGCATCGGAAATTTGCCTGAGCTCGCTGGGAACCGCCATGACTCTCCTGTGCCTGCGAGGCGGACGCCCCATGCCCGGCAGGGCCGTTTCACGGGGCCGGGCCGTGCGGCCGCACCGATGATACTTAAGATAGATGAAGCAGGTGTCATCTCAATGGATGCGGACGGATCTTCCTGCGCAGGCATCCGGCGGAATAAACCGATCCCCTGCCCGTCACAACGGCCGGGGTCGCCGCAGGAGCCGGACTCCGACATCGGATACCGGCCGGGGTCATCGTATCGGGCTCTTTTGGTGCGGGAGCGCCGTGACAGGCGGGGGCATCGGCCGGATGCTCTGCTGCCCGCTCCGCCCACCGTCAGCGGCCCGTATACGCTGAAGCGCTCCCGGAAGCGTCCGGCCGGCATCGAGAGGTGCGCGGCCGCATCCCAGCCGTCATTTCCCGCCGGCTCGAAGCCTGCGCCTCAGCCCTTCGAAAACGCTGTCTCTGGTGTGCGAACCGATCTCGACGAGCTCCACGTCGCGCCTGGCTTTCACCTCTCCGATAAAGCCCTCTCCGGCGAGAGAGACCGTTGCCACGAGCAGGGTCGGAGAATCCAGGAGCCCCCTCGCCAGCCGTATGAAGGCGGGGGAGAGGCACTCCATCTTTCCGATCTCGTCGATCACGACGGCCCCGGCCTTTGCGGAAGTGAAATCGATGGTGCCAAGGAAGTCTTCGAAGCCGGACACGTCGACCACGTATTTCCCGACCCGATGACCGCCCTTGAAAGCCGTGTGGGCAAGCGTCCGTCTCCTGCCGTCGAGACTCGCGATCTCGAACCCCTGCCGCAGCCCCTGCTCGCGGATCTCCTCTGTGTAGAACCCCACCGGGCTCAAGTGTCTCAGAGATTCGGCAAGGCGCATGACGAGCGTGGTCTTTCCCGAGCCGGGAGGCCCGGTGATGAGGATGTTATTCATTTCCCGCCTCTTCGAGCAGCCTTATGGACCGCGTCATGACCTCCTGCATGTTTTCGCTCTCTCCCTTGCCCACGTGGATGAGAAATGATGCGATGCTCATGTTCGCGCGGACCCGGAAGAGCTTCACCGCCCGGCGCAGCGTTTGTGAATCCGGCTGTCCCGACGCCTCGAGATAGGTCCGGACAAACTCCTCGCCGCGATAGTTTTCGATCACGCGGGGATAGTCTCTGAGCTGGTTTTCGAACTGGGAGATGAAGTACCCCACGTCGAAGGCCGGATGAAACATGAGCACGCTCCCGAAATCGACCACCGAGACATACCTGGTGCTGACATCGTGCATCAGCTCCTGGCCGATGATGATGTTCTTGGGGTGGTAATCGCCGTGGACGAGCACGAACTCATGGCTCCGGTTTTCGAGCAGGTCTTCCTCGAACTCCCTGACCGCTATGAGGAGCATGCGCGCCCTGTCCAGATAGGGGCTCCCTGATTTCGCAAAGGCGCTTTCGTAGCTCTCGAACCGGCGGCGCTCGCGCCGCGCGGTCCTGTCGGCGATGTCGAGACTGATGCCGGCCGTATGGAGACGGGCGAGCCACAGCGCAGCCGACCTGAAATACTCCCGTCCGACATCGATGTCCACGCGGGTGAGGAGCTCGAAGAGGCTCTTGCCCCGCTGCCCCTGCTCGATGACGAACCGGTCCTCATCGTTGATGTCGACCACGGTGGGAACGCGGAAGCGGCCCGAGGAAAAGCCGTGGTCGTGAATGTGCTTGAGAGTCTCGGCGGACTGCCTCAGTGTGTCCCACCTCTGTGCGCCTCTCGGCCTCTTCACGATGATCCGCTGCCGCGATTCATCCTCTCCCTTGGTCCCCAGCGAGATCTCCTCCACATAGGCGTTGCTGCCGGTCCTGGGGATTTCTTTGTACAGGGGCCTGCACCTGCCGTTCTTGAGCTCCTCGACAAGCCCGTCCATGTCGTTCACCGGGTGATCGAACAGGGTGGGCATCGTGCCTGCCGTCTCGACTGCGTGTGTGTCGCTCCCGCTGATGGCGGTGAACTTGTACCGGTGCCAGAGCATGAGCCCGAAATAATTGCCCCGGGACGTGTGATTGTTGGTGAAGATCTCCACCGCGTCGAGGTCCGCATCGAGGAGCCGCGAGATCTTCGGCGTCCTGTCTTTCCTCAGCGGGTGGGCCCATACCAGCGCTGCGCGGGGGTAGCGCGCCCTGAGCTCTTTGAGGGACGATATGCCCTCGATCGTGTGGTCGGCACCGTAGACCAGCACGTGTCCGATGTCCGTGGAGACCTCCTGGGCCGCCGCAAGAAGGAAGGACCCGTCGAGCCCGGTCTGCTTCCGGAGGTCCTCGAGCTCGGAAGGGCTCCAGAGGTAGTCATGCTCCGTGATGACCAGACCCTGCAGGCCCTTCATCCGCACCCTCTCGACGAGCTCGGCCGGATCGATCAGGCTGCACGGGGAATGCCTGGATGTGTGTGCGTGCATCTCGATGAGCATCGATGGAGCCTTTCCTCGGGCATACTCTTCCCGCCTTCATGCGCCGGAGCTATGACTAATATAGTTCTTCTCCACGATAAGGCAAACGTCGCGGTCACATTATTCGGGCCGGGAGAAGGAAGATCTGGAACTCATTAAAACCCCTTCGAACGTTCCAGGGATCATATCCCCGGCAATGGAAGCAAAATGGAGTGACAGATAGAAAGCCATCATGAGAAAGGTGCTCACAGGTGAGTCCGTAACGAGTGGATAGGTTGCGCGGTCATTCGGATCGATAAAAGACATCTCAGCGAGGGACCCAAAAGAGCTTTGCAGTTATAGCCTGTTGGATCGGAAAGGCAGGGGAAGAAGTGTTCACCACACCCTCCCGGCGAAAAAAATAATCGTCAGATAATCGTCAGACAGTTTTTTGGAATCGTCAGATTTCCACCAACCGTCCTCTTCGCATCAGCAGATGGAGTGGGACGAACTCGGAGACTACTTCAAAGAAAGCAATGGGTAACGATTCGCTGGAGACATTGGTGCCGGTCAGGGTGATGCAATATGTTTATCTCGGCGATCCGACCTTTTCATCCTCTGTGCAGAAGAAATCGAGCCATACATGGTGTAGGGTAACGGCTCCGATAAAAAACCATATATAAATCAATTGCAAACTGGTCGGGAAGCGGGGATTTGAACCCCG
>ENA-UPXM01001855-UPXM01001855.1-activated-sludge-metagenome-genome-assembly--contig:-NODE-1855-length-26005-cov-154.519884_pt1 | contig 26005 bp, 19 predicted proteins | sample MGYA00238178_ERZ772708 | MGnify/ENA primary metagenome ERZ772708 (study PRJEB29002, sample SAMN05720212) | activated sludge metagenome | isolation source: anaerobic digester from wastewater... | reverse complement strand
TAGAAACTGAAGAGGGAATCAATATTAACAAACTGGACAAGGGGTGTCTCATTTTCAATATCGAACCTGAAAGCGGATACACTGTTTCGGTGGTGGATCAGACAAGCAGAGGAAGTGAATCTAAATTTTGGACAGATCTTTTTCTGAATTTGAAACCTAAAGAGGATCTTTATTTTCATACCAAACAAGTCCTTACTTTGTGCAAAGAATTTATCAATCAGGAGCTCCCGGAACAAATAGAAATCAACAGAGCACAACAAGTTGACCTGCTTCAACGTTCTGTAGAATACTTTAAAGAGAATGATCAGTTTGAGCAGGAACAGTTTAAAGAGCAGGTATTGGTTGAACCGGAAGTGATTCAGAGTTTTGAGCAGTTTCAGGAGCAACGTGCTGCGGATAATCAATTACTTCCGCTTCAACAGTTTGAAATTAGTGAGAAGGCAGTGAAAAGGGAAACAAAATATATTAGAAGCGTGATTAAACTTGACAAGAATTTTCACATCTATGTTCATGGAGATAGAAGGCTTATTGAGCAGGGAAATGAAATGGATGGAAGAAAATATTATAAATTGTACTTTGAAGAAGAGAAATAAATTATGATTAATTTGAATTTTTCCGGAGAAATGCAGAATGCATTTATAGAAGCAAAAAAATTAGCCAGTTATTACAAGGATAGGTCCATTAATGTGGAGCATGTCGCTTTGGCTATTTTTAAAACCCCACCGGATAACACAGTTTCAGTAGTGTTGGATCATTTTCTATTGGAGGCCAATTCTTTCATTATTCAGTTGGAAGAGCTATTGGAGAAAAAGGAGTTGGTCAACATTAGCGAAGATGATGTTAAAATCTCACCACAGGTGGAAGCACTTTCGCGTTTGGCTTATGTGATATCACGTGATTGCCGACATGAAACTACAGATATGATTCACTTTCTTTTGGCTACTATTAAAGATACGCGAGCTGATGTTGCCAATGTGATTAAGGTGATGTTTAAAAAAGCGGGTTTCACTTATGATGATTTGATTGAAGTGGTAAAGGGGTCAACCTATTCACGATCATCGGAAAAATATGATGATGATGATGACGATGACGACGATGATGATGACGATAAATACTATAAAAAAAGAACGCAGAAAAAAGTAAACTTACCTCATACTAATACCCCTATGTTGGACAGTTTTGGTAAGGATTTGACGAGATACGCTGCTGAAGGGAAGTTGGATCCTATTGTGGGGCGGGAAAAAGAGTTGGAAAGAATTGCTCAGATATTGAGTAGAAGAAAAAAGAATAATCCTGTTTTGATAGGTGAACCGGGAGTGGGTAAGTCGGCTATTGCAGAAGGATTGGCACTTAATATTCATAAAGGATTAGTATCCAGAACGTTACAGAATAAAAGGGTGATTAGTTTGGATATGGGATCGATTGTAGCGGGAACCAAGTACAGAGGGCAGTTTGAAGAGAGAATGAAAGCATTACTGGAGGAGATTGAGAAAAATCCTAATGTGATTCTTTTCATTGATGAATTGCATACTATGGTTGGTGCAGGAAGTACTCCGGGAAGTCTGGACGCTTCCAATATGTTTAAACCTGCCTTGGCACGGGGTGAATTACAATGTATCGGAGCAACCACTTTGGATGAGTACAGAGAGCATATCGAGAAGGATGGGGCGTTGGAAAGAAGATTTCAAAAAATTATGATGGAACCCACCACTGTGGAGGAAACGATCACTATTCTGCACAATATCAAAGATAAATATGAGGATCATCATAAAGTGAAATATACAGATGAAGCTATTGAAGCTTGCGTTTCCCTCTCTTCTCGCTACATAACAGATCGTTGTTTGCCGGATAAGGCAATAGATGCTTTGGATGAAGCCGGCTCAAGAGTGCATATTCAACACTTGCGACCACCCCTTGAACTGGAAGTGTTGGAGCAAGAGATTGATCAACTGGATAGGATGAAATCGGAAGCGATTCAAAAACAACAGTTTAAAATGGCTGCTGAATATCGGGATCAGGTTATTGAAAAAACAAATCACCTCAGACAAATAAAATTGGATTGGGATAAAAAGATGGATAGAGAAAGAATGGAAGTGGGTGAAGAAGACGTAGCTGAAGTGGTTGCCATGATGACCGGAGTGCCCGTTAAAAAAATGTCTAAAAATGAAACCGAAAGATTGGTTTCTATGCCGGATGAGTTGAATGGAAAAGTGATTGGACAACAAGAAGCGATTGCTAAAATTGTTAGAGCAATCCAGAGAAATAGAGCAGGGTTGAAAGATCCAAATAAACCGATTGGTGTATTTCTCTTTTTAGGTCCTACCGGGGTGGGTAAAACCTATTTGGCTAAGGTGTTAGCTGAATATCTCTTTGATTCTCAGGATGCTATGGCGAGAATCGATATGAGTGAATATACGGAGAAATACTCTATTTCCAAGATGATAGGATCTCCTCCGGGTTATGTTGGTTACGGAGAGGGAGGACAATTGACTGAAAAAATCAGGAGAAAACCTTATTCAATTGTGTTGTTGGATGAGATTGAAAAAGCTCACCCTGAAGTACATAATGTTCTTCTGCAGTTGTTTGATGACGGCGTATTGACCGATGGTAGTGGAAGAAGGGTGGATTTTAAAAATACAATAATTATCATGACATCCAATGTGGGAACCCGTGAATTGAAAGATTTTGGTACAGGGGTAGGGTTTTCAACTCAAACTATTGAAGCGAATAAAGATAAATTAGCTCAGGGAGTTCTTGAAGGAGCTTTAAAAAAGACCTTTTCTCCCGAGTTTCTGAATCGTATCGATGAGATACTCTATTTCAAAAACCTGGATAAAGATGAGATTGTTCAAATTATTGAATTGGAATTGAATAAGGTGATTCGACGTGTTTCAGATCTGGGTATTTCGGTTTCTTTATCTGAAAAAGCCAGGGATTTCTTAGTAGAAAAGGGCTGGGATCCTCATTATGGCGCCAGACCGCTTAAACGAACTATTCAACGTTATGTAGAGGACACCCTTGCTGAGGGGATTCTCTCAAATCGTTTTGAAACACAAAAGGAAGTAACCCTGGATTATGACGACATCAAAGAGGAGATGCTGATCATTTAAACAGGATGAAAAGGTCAATACTCATTACCGAAGATGGTTCTACTTCCCTCAAAGTAGATGATCTGGATGAAGGCTTTCACTCTCATTTTGGAGCCATACAGGAGTCACAACATATCTTCATTGGGGCAGGATTGAACAGCATAACACCCAATCCGGATGCGACACTCTCCATCCTGGAGATCGGGTTTGGTACCGGCTTAAACTGTTTTCTCACTATCCCGCAGATGATCTCCAGAGGCGAAAAGCTCTATTATGAAGCGATAGAGAAATATCCTCTGAGTCAGGAGGAGTATCAGGCTTTAAACTACAAACAGCTTATTCAATTTCCAGATTCCGACTCCATCTTTCAACAAATTACCGAAGTTCCCTACGATCAGGTGGCGCAGATTACTCCCTATTTTCAACTCTATAAAAGAGAACTCGACTTCCGGAAGGCTCAATGGGAAAAAGAACGCTTTGATTTGGTCTATTTTGACCCCTTTTCACCTGACAAACAACCCGAAATGTGGAGTTTACCCGTTGTTTCCGAAGTTTATCAAGCGATGAAACCCAACGGAGTATTGGTCACCTATTCCACCAAAGGAACCGTCAAGCGGGTTTTCAAAGAGGCAGGATTTAAAATTGAAAAAATCCCCGGTCCACCCGGGAAAAGGGAAATCCTACGAGCCCTGAAGTAAATTACAAATTGACATGATTTCGGATTTCGGAATGAAAAAAATCTAATTTTTTCATGTAAGTAATAAGCATTTACTCGGGGTGCGACTTCAAGTTAAGTACTGAGTAGTAAGTTACACGAGTAGTAGTCGCGCCCCGAGTAGCCCAATTTGAAACTTTTGCCTTCCGACTTCAAAATAACCCCGTAGGGGTGACATGATTGTAGCAAAATGTTGACCCCAAGAGCGATTTAAACCCCGTAGGGGTGACATGATTGTGATCAAAAAATTGTGTTAAGTTTTATTGTGTCAGAGCTATAAGTTATACAACGTAATTCGTAATTCGTAATTCGTAATTTGAGTCGCGTCCCAAAAGGTATGATATAGAGAGTGGGGAAAAGAAATGACCAAAAAGCGAAACATGATCTGCCCCCCATTTATTTAAAATACCAAATAAGAAATAAGAAATCTTTTAAAGTCGAAAGTCGAAAGTCGAAAGTCGAAATTCGGAATCTGGATCTTTTCATATATAATACAGTACGTTGATAGTCAATCAATTATAAATTCTAAATTTAGACATCGTAATTCGTAATTCGTAATTCGTAATTGGATTCCGCCTTCCGCCTTCCGATTTCCGCCTTCTTTTTATTGTTTTTCTTTGTACTTGGTTCGTATGATCTCTTCAAAGGTTTTTTGTTGGCGGATTGCCTCTTTGAGCGATAGGTGATATTGATCGGCATTCGCCAGGAACTGGTTGAGAAACAAGACTTCAGGGTCAAGTGGATAATCCGGAGCCAGTTTTTCAATCGCATCTTCAATGAAACCCCATCCCAAACGATACAGGTTGGCATCAGTAATCATGAGTAGAATAATTTGGTGATGGAGTATATTGTTTTTTAATTGGGATGTGTCCACAGTAACGTTCCAATTCCAGATATCGGGCCAGATGGTGTGATAGTAGTACCAAAAGGGGTTTTCTGAAAAAACCTGTTCTACATATCCATTGTTAAACATACTCCAATAGTAACTGTCTCCGATAGTTAATACTTTGGGTTTTACACTAAGTGAATCGGCAATAATCTCCACAATAGGGAAGTAGATCGGTTGCATGGGTAAAGGAAAGAGGAGGTTCATAGGCGGTTCCAGGTCAAAATCCAGATCTCTGTTAGTGGTTGAGACAGAATCGCCCCGGAAGTACAATTCGGGAAGTTTGATGTGACAGGTTGCTTCCAGATAGTGAGTTAATGTATCGGCGGCAATCCACATTCCATAGCTACTCCAGTGTATTCCATATTGTGAGTAAAGTGGGTGCGGTGCAGTAGGTCTTAAATCTTTGAAATAGCGATTTAAGTCTAAAAAAGAGATCTGTTCCCGGGTTGCATGTTCGACAAAACTTTCATAGTTGCTTTTTCCTTTGATATGAGGGTGAAAGTGATCCGGGATAGGATCAGGATTAAAACTCGCCTTTCCGGGTTCAATAACAGGTATCAAATAGATCTGATACTGATCCAACAACAGCTTTTGTAAAAAGGCAAGATGTCGGATTCTTTTTTGCATTACGGAATCTCCAACAAAATTATGCCCTAAATATTCGGTAATGTATATTTCTTCGTAAAAGTAGTTGTTTTCCCCCAGTACCAACTTGTAAGTCTTACTTTTTTGAAAAACACGAAACAGAAGTTCATTATGGGCACGAACCCAGTAGTTACTGAATGCGACCCCCCTTTTACAATTTTTTTCAAATAAATCTTGAAATTGACCCTCCAAAACATTGCGTAAAGTCAATGCCTCTAATGAAAGATGAGGCGTTTCAACATTGAACAGAGCAGGTCCCTTCCAGGCTTTTACTCCGGAAAAGAGAAGCGGGGAGAGCAGTACAAAAAAAAGAACTCCCCAAAGAATCAAAGATCCTCTGCTTTGTTTTGTTTTTTTCTCTTTCTTTTCTACTTCTTCTTTCATTTTTATTAAAATCTAAAATAGATAAATGGATTGAATTCGCCTGCTAACAATGCGCCGCCTGATAGAATGAAGAGGATCACTGCAAAGAAAACGTAAATAGCCAGTTTTTGCCACTTTTGGTTAGGATTATAGAGTTGGTATTGGAAGTTTTCAATCTTTTTAAAGTAACCCATCAATGAGAAGATAGCGGCGCAAATCAGGATAAAAATATAGTGAGAGTCAAAATGAAACTCGTCGATTCGATTATCCCAACAGAATAGTTTGCGATAAAACTGCATAGCGTAGGAGATGGAATCGGAACGGAAGAGTACCCATCCCATGATGGCTACAAACAGTGTTAAGACTGTTGCGGGAAACTTTCCGATTTTTTTCAAAAAGCGGGAAAAAAAGAGGCGATCAGCAACTAAAAAGATCCCGTGATAGATTCCCCAGGCAACAAATGTCCAGGCTGCCCCATGCCAGAAACCGGAGATGAGGAACACGATAATAAGGTTGAGATAGCTTCTCATGACAGGCACCCGGTTTCCTCCCAAAGGGATATAGAGATAATCTTTCATCCATTTTCCCAAGGTTATATGCCAACGTCTCCAAAATTCGGAGATGGATTGTGAAATATAGGGGAAATTGAAGTTTTCGGGGAACTCATAACCCATCATTTTTCCCATTCCCAAGGCCATATCACTGTATCCGGAAAAATCAAAATAAATCTGGAAACTATATCCTATGATTGCAATCCAGGCAGTAGAGCTGGAAAAGGAGTCGGGGGTGAGTGCAAAGATAGCATCAACCTGTTCAGCTAAAAAGTTGGCAATCAGCACTTTCTTCGCTAATCCAATCATAAAACGCACAAACCCAACTGTACGGTTGTTGAAAGAGTTATTAGCGGAACGATCAAAAAGTTGATGTTCAATCTCCTTGAATCGGACAATAGGACCGGCGATCAGCTGGGGAAACATTAAAATGTAGAGCGCGTAGTTATATATCGACTTGAGGGGAGCTCCATCACCACGATAAACGTCTATAGAATAAGACATTTTTTGAAAAGTAAAGAAGGATATTCCGATGGGTAACGCCACTTTTTTCCAACTGATTGGAACAAAAGAGAAGAGGGAAGAGATATAATTGATATTATCTACGAAGAAATTGGCATATTTGAAATAGAGCAGGAAAGAGATATTCAGGACCAGAGAGGCGACCAGCCATCTTGTTCTTATTACGCCAACAGTACTGCTCATCCGTTTTATAATAAAAAAATCAACAAATAGAGATAAGAGCACAATTAGAATAAACTCCGGAGCTCCCCAGGAGTAAAAGAGAATACTGGCAATTAAAAGAAAAATATTCTGTCCTTTATGGGGTAGGAGATAGTAGATCACCAAAAAGAGAGGCAGAAAATAGAATAGAAAAAGAGGAGTGGCAAAAACCATAAAAAGTGAACTTGAATGCTATTTTTTGATAACTTTAATAATTTGAGAATGAAATTGATCGGAGAAAATTTTTATAAAATAGGTTCCAGCGGAGAGATTCCCAAGAGAGAGGGAGGCTTTATCATTTCGAATCATTTGTGAAGAGAGCAATTTCCCAAGCAGATCATAGAGTTCAATTCGATCAATTGAGTATTCCAAAGTGAGAGATTCAATTGTAATCTGACCGTCAGTAGGATTGGGATAGAGGATAAATTGTTGAGTAACATTATATTCCTGAATTCCAACACCGGAAACCACTTTCATAGCTATAGGGATTTCAATCAGGTTCCCTTCCTGAACCTGGATTTTGAGGGTAGCGTAATATGTTTTATTGACTGTTTTGTGGTTGGCATCGAAGTGGAGTGTAACCACTTTGGATTGTAAGGCGTTGACACTTCCACGTGGAAAGTTGATATTACACCAGTTGGCCGGATATCCGTTGGTGTCAATAATGACACAGTTAAACAGGGCAAGAGTCGGAGTAACAGAGCTCAAGATAAAAGTGGTATCCAATGTGGTTCCGTATGGCAGTTCAATGTAGATCTGGCTAATATCAGCTTCTAACTCAGGGGTATAGGTGGTCGTATCCGGGAAGCAGATATCATCGATGTATCCTTTGTCATCGCCTCTACTAACGGAATAATCTTTTACGTATATCCAGGAGAATTGGTGATATCCTGCAGTGATGGGGTAACTTACTTCTTGCCAGTTCTGAGTTCCACTCCATTGATCCATCAACTCATTGTCGATATAAAAACGTAAAAAGTCGTAATTGGCTTCTGAAGAGACCTTTTTGCGAAACGTGATTTCACCATCAACAAGAACATGTTTATTGATTTGGAGCGTACTATATTGATTGTGTGTGATATCTCCCGATTTAGCGGAAACTAACCCTTCACCGGGTACGACTTCGGTTGTAGTCCACGGTATGTCAGGCGAAATTGCATAAGAGGGAATACCTGATTCAAAAGTAAGACATGGATTATGACCCAAAATAGTAATTACATCAGTTTTGAAATAATTGTTATCGATATAAATATCGAGCAGTGCATCCACTGTAGTTTCCGGAATGAAACTGTTGTCAACAGAGACCAAAAAAGGAACTGCTTTTAGTTCATCCTGAATCAAAGAGTCAATGATAACCGGAGGTGAGTATACGGAGAGTTCCGGTTCTAAAAATCGGAGTACAAATCTAAGGTTTTGGAGATCAAAACTGCTGTTATTTTTTACTTTAATGGTCAAATTAAGATTCTCATCGGGATCCAATAGGTTATTATTCCCATCATAGACAGCATAGTTGACAGCTGATACATTTTTCCCATGTACGTAATAATGATGTGTTCCTTCTGTGTTGATATTACTGCTGTTGGTGATGAAGGATATCAGTTCCAGAATATGTTGATCAGGGGCTAGGGGATCCACTACAAAACGGATGGCATTATTGAGGATATATTCGTTGCCGGGAGCGATATATCCAAAATATTCGGTGCTGTCAATAAAGTGCACCAGGTGGTCAGCAGAACTGAAATACAATATTGACTGTTCCAAGCCAATCTGATCCACATTCTTAATTGATATGGAGAGCGAAACGGTATCACCCGATCTAATAACACCTTCTACCGGGCTATTCACGGTGATATTGGTAATGAGCAGCGATGATCCGTAAAGACTGGAAAAATTAATAATTTTATTGGTTTTAACTTCATTATTATCGAAACAAGTAATTGCCAAAGGGGTTGGCTCCATGGCTATCTCCAGCCTTCCTTTGAGTCTTCCATCTCTAGTTAGGTGGATATGATCTATTTTGGGGGGCGGAGTCAACCTAAAGTTTCGTCCGGAACACTGACTGGCTGAGATTTGGGAAATGGGAGTCTCCTGAAATAGATTGACATCCCCTCTGGAGAGTACCGATAGAAAATTGGTTCCGGTATAGTTCATATTCCCATAATAGAATTCGATGGTGCCATCATCGAAAAGTTGTAAAGCAAACCGAACAGATTGACTGGCTTGTCCTTTGATTTGTCCTACAAATGAAAGTTTTAAAGAGTGTGGTGTACTTTCTTTTAGGAGGGAAGTGAGTACCAGATCACCCCTAAAAGGTCCGATAAAACGAGTTGTTTTAACTTGATAATCTGCATTGATCAGGAAAGGCCAATTGTAGGTATTGTGTTTGAAAGTGATGTATCCATCTGCATAAACGTAAATTTCAGAGTATTCACTTTCAAAGCAGGGAAAGGTAAAGGGAAGCTCAATGCGGGCATAACCCTGATCCATATCGGATAAAGGCACCGATAATCCCTGATGAGGTGGGTAGGGCGCACTAAATTCTTCTATTTCATACTCTTGGGTGAACTCCCATCTGTAAGGGGGGAGTCCACCGGAAGCTTGCAGAGGAATCTCAAACTCTTCAAAAGCTGCCGTTTCAACTTGATCTGTGAGAATAGTGGGTTTGGTGAAGTTAACAGCTCTCTGAATCTTGAGATAGGTGGTACTATTGTTAGCAATGGGCGTATTTTGTGAAGGGTGCGAGATCTCTTCCTGCCCCCCATTTGTGTAATCAATTAAAGAAAAAGAAATAATCTGACCATTACCTGTACCATAAGGATCTGCTTCTGTTACTCCCAAAAAGAAAAGATATGGAGTGTTAGGGTCCATTTGATTGAGTAACGGTGTAACATCCAACCCCAGCTCCAGAGTTTTATCAGTTTCAGTAGTTCCACCTTGCATGTAATTTGCGCCTCCCTGAAAGTTAAATACGTTAAAATCGATGGTTTTGCTGGGTGTGTCAGCATTCAGATCAGGATTGATTCCTGCAGTCAAGCGAATCTGGTTTCTTTGATTATGTCTAATAGTTACTTTGTAGGTCAATTGAGGAAATACTTCATCCCTTACCTGAACTACATACACACAAGCATTCCAAATACCTTCATTTTCAAGATGCGTCTCTGCCAACTTTTTGTAGGGTAAGTAGCAAAATCCCTGATCGCCCCATGGTGTGCCGAAAGTGTTACAAAAGATAACTCCTCCAATTTCCCAGTCGCGCGGATCCACAACCCCATCTCCGTTGATATCCAGATGATTAGTGTATATTCCATCCCCATTATAATCATATCGTATGGAATCATTGTATCCTACAATGGTTTGGGAGTGGTTGACACTGGTGCTGAATTGAACCATCACTGCTTTACCGGCTTCGGGAGTTCCCTGAGGTAAAGTACCGTTTGGAGACTGGTGTCTGCAGTAAAAGTTAGCACATCCCCCTCTAATATCATCGGAACAGTGGTTTGCTATCCAATGTTTCAAGGTGTTAATTCCTTCTTCAGTATGTGTAGGGATAGCATACATCTCCACAATGCGGTTTTGCATTCCACGGTAATATTTATCATACCCTGAGAGCCATTTTTTTTCTCCTCCTTCAAAATAACTGGTTCCCCAATCCGGAGTGAAGGGAGAACCGGCAGTACGAATTACTTGCCATGTGTCCATGAAACTGACCCCTCTGTTGGTTCCACTATTACAGAAGTTCCAGGCAAAGTGGGAAGGAATATGGTATTTGTTGTAAGGCGTGTCATAAAGGAGGGGGCGATTTCTTCGAACAGCTAATTCGTACGAAAAAAGGTAAGTTAGTGAGCTGGATTGTGCACATTCCAGTGCTACCTGATAGAAAATGTAGGGGAAAAAGTGGGATTGCGCATTGTTCACATAAGGAGGGATAGGCTGGTTAAGTTGACGTTGATCTATATTTAAAACGGGTACAGATTTCAGAAATTGTTCATCTCTCTCAAGAAACCAATTAGGGGATGCCTCATAGAGAGAATCTAAATGAAGGGTCTCTAGAGTAATTTGTGCCTTTATCTGATGGGAAATAAATATCAGAATAAAAAGAAAAAGGTATTGCTGTTTTTTCATAAACTGCCCTTATTAATTGCAAACTGCAAATGTATATTTTTTTTTGACATCTACCTCTTTTATTTTTTGATTTATGTCGATTATTTTATGTATGTTTGCAAATTATATAAATCTGAAATAAATTACTAATTTTTTAACAGGTAAACCTATGAAGAATGTTAAGCAACTAGTTGATCAATTAAATCTTAAGGTGTTTTGTGGAGAAGAACACTTGGACAGAGAAATAAAAGGTGGATATGTTTCCGATCTTTTAAGTGATGTAATGGGTTTTGCAAAGGAGGGAGATGTTTGGGTAACTTTACAAACACATAAGAATGTTATTGCCATAGCTTCGTTAAAAGAGTTGGCGTGTGTTATTGTGGTTAAAGGGTTTACTCCTGATGCCGATATGTTGGAACAAGCAAAAGAGGAGGAGATCCCAATTCTGGGTACGGATCAACAAACATTTGATGTTACCGGAAAGTTATATCAATTTATTAAGTCATAAAAAAAGGGTGCAAACGCACCCTTTTTTATTCCCATTCAATAGTTGCAGGTGGTTTTGAGCTGATATCATAAACAACACGATTTACACCTTTCACTTTGTTGATAATCTCATTAGAGATTTTGGCCAAAAAATCATAAGGTAAACGTGCCCAATCTGCGGTCATTCCGTCAGTAGATAACACTGCACGCAATGCTACCGTACTTTCATAGGTCCTTTCATCTCCCATTACTCCTACAGATTTGATTGGTAGCAAAACAGCACCTGCTTGCCACACTTCATTGTAGAGTCCTTCCTCAATCAAACCATTAATGAAGATATGATCTACTTCTTGTAGTATTTGCACTTTTTCGGGTGTGATGTCGCCCAAAATTCGCACTGCCAAACCGGGACCCGGGAAAGGGTGCCGATTGAGCAATGAATCCGGAATCTGTAGACTTCTACCCACTTTCCTTACCTCATCTTTAAAGAGTAGTTTAAGTGGTTCAATGACTTTCAGATTCATCTTTTCAGGTAATCCTCCTACATTGTGGTGTGATTTAATCACCATTCCTGTAATGGACAAAGATTCAATTCTGTCAGCATAGATGGTCCCTTGTGCGAGCCATTTGATATTTTCCAGTTTGTGAGCTTCAGCATCAAAAACATCAATAAACTTTTTACCGATAATTTTTCTTTTTGCTTCCGGATCGGCTACTCCTTTGAGTGCATTATAGAACTGTTCGGAAGCATCTACTCCAATTACGTTGAGTCCTAAAGTATGATAATTTTTTATGACGTTTTCAAACTCATTTTTGCGAAGCAATCCATTGTCAACAAAGATACAGAAAAGACGATCCCCGATAGCTTTGTGGAGTAAGGTTGCGGCTACAGTAGAGTCCACTCCGCCGGAGAGACCCAATACGACACGGTCATCACCCAGTTCTTTGCGTAATTCAATCAGTGTTGTTTCGATGAAAGAGGCCGGAGTCCAATCTTGTTTGCAGTGACAAATGTTTTTCACAAAATTATTGAGCAGGGTGCTTCCATCCTCACTATGGTAAACTTCAGGATGAAACTGTACCCCCCAAGTCTCTTCACCTTGAATGCGATAAGCCGCGATTCTTACTTCGTGAGTGCTGGCAGTGATTTGAAAATGTGGTGGTGCTGCAGTGATGGTATCTCCGTGGGACATCCACACTTGTGAGTTCAGTGGAATATTGTGCATTAAAGGATCCTCTTTTTGAATAGAGGTAAGATGAGTACGTCCAAACTCTCTGCTGCCGGCTTGTCCAACAGTACCGCCGGAGTAATGAACCAATAACTGAGCTCCATAGCAGATCCCCAGTAAAGGTAACTTTCCTCTGAAAGGGGATAGGTCCGGCTTAAAAGCTTCCTCCTGATTAACAGAAAAAGGACTTCCGGAAAGAATAACTCCTTTAATTCCATCGGTTTTCTTAGGATATTTATTATAGGGATAAATCTCACAATAGGTATTGAGCTCACGGATTCGACGTGCAATCAATTGAGTGTATTGTGATCCAAAGTCAAGGATGATAATTTTTTCAGTCATCGAGTTTTGTTTTTTTGAATTGATAATTGATCTAATATTTTGATTTTTAACATCATAATGATAATAGTTCTCTCTGGCTCTTCCAACATAAAAACTTTGCAAAGATAGTGAGAATTTTGAATTTTGAATTTGCAGAATCTATAATTTTATCTTATTTTCTTAAAATAGAGTTCAAAATTGCAATAAAACCCTTATCTTTGCTGCTTCAAATAATTCTATTATTTAAAAATTTAAATTATAGGGACTATTAATAAAAATTGATTTTATCATGTCTGAATATTTATCGAGAAGCGTATCCAAAGTAACCACTCATCTTCTTCAAAGGATGCGTCAAGAGGGTGAAAAAATTTCCATGTTGACAGCTTATGATTATTCTACTGCAATATTATTGGATCAAGCGGGTATAGATGTAATTTTAGTGGGGGATTCTGCAGCCAATGTGATGGCAGGTTATAAAACTACCCTTCCTATTACATTAAATGAGATGATCTATCATGCTTGTTCAGTGGTTAGGGCAGTGGAGAGAGCTTTGGTTGTTGTCGATCTTCCATTCGGGACCTATCAAGGGAACTCTAAAGAGGCATTGCAGTCGGCTATTCGAATTATGAAAGAATCCGGAGCAGATGCGATTAAAATTGAGGGAGGTAAAGAGATCTCTGAGAGTGTCGATAGAATTTTATCTGCCGGTATACCGATTATGGGACACTTGGGTTTAATGCCACAGTCAATCAATAAATATGGAACCTATACGGTTCGGGCTACCGAAGAAAAAGAGGCTCAAAAATTAATTAGCGATGCACTCTTATTGGAAGAACATGGTTGCTTCGGAGTGGTGTTAGAAAAAATTCCTGCTGTTTTAGCCAAAGAGGTAACCGATGCTTTAACTATTCCCACTATTGGAATTGGTGCAGGACCACACACCAGTGGGCAAGTACTTGTTTTTCATGATATGATGGGTTATAGTCTTCAGTTTTCACCTCGCTTTCTGAGACGTTATCATAATTTTAGTAAAGAAATTGTGGAATCTGTGGGGCATTATATTAGAGATGTTAAAACCGGTGATTTTCCCAACGAAAAGGAACAGTATTAATCGTCAATAATTGTATAGATGGATCTGAAATCAAGAATATTGTACGAGGATAACCATCTACTTGTTGTAAATAAATTAGCCGGTGAGATTGTGCAAGGTGATCAAACGGGTGATCTTCCGCTTTTGGAGATGGTTCGACTTTACATCAAAGAAAAATATCAAAAACCAGGCAATGTTTTTTGTGGTTTGGTGCATCGTATTGATAGACCGGTGAGCGGTGCTGTGATATTTGCCAAAACATCGAAAGCACTGACAAGGATGAATCAGCAGGTGAAAGAGAGAAAGTTAAGAAAAATCTACTGGGCTGTGGTCGAAAATGAGCCCCGTGATGTAGAAAAAAAGCTCATTCACTATTTGAGAAAAAATCAAAAGTTAAATAAGAGTTTTGTTGTAACTTTTCCCAAAGAGGGGTATCTTCAATCAGAATTAAATTACAAAGTAGTAGGAAAGTCGGAACGTTTTTTTCTTTTGGAAGTAGAGTTGATTACCGGAAGACATCATCAGATTAGGGCTCAATTATCTTTTGAGGGATTTCCAATCAGGGGGGATCTGAAGTATGGTGCACCGAGAGCGAATAGGGATGGTTCTATTTCATTGCATGCAGCTGGTTTGTTCTTTGAACATCCAACCTCCAAAGAGATGATTCGTATTGAGGCACCTATTCTTTCAGAAGAGTTAAAAAAAATATGGTATAATCGATAATATGAATTAATCTTTTTTGTACCTTTGCAGTCTAATATAGTGAGTACTGAATTAATCTATTATTGTTAAAAATAAATTATTATGAAAAAGATATTTACGTTATTTTTGTTATTTGCCACTCTGACTGCTTTTTCGCAAGGTATTGGGATAAAATATGATGGAGTAGTAATTCCGGATGGGGGTACTATCGAAGTTGATGCACCACGTCTTAATGCTGATAATACATACTATTTTGACATCTATAATCTGTCTGGACAGGATTTAGGAATCATGTTTCAACGAACTAACATAGAGGTTGTTCCCGGTGCCGTATCCACTTTTTGTATTGGGGGTTCTTGCTTACAGGGAGATGCAAGTATTTTTCCGGAAGAGATTGCTGCGGGTGATTCATTGACTTATGCCTTGGATGGTGAAGCTGCATTTCATATCCAGTATAATCCTCATGGGAGTTGTGGTGTATCACATTATAAGTTTTTACTGTACGATGAAACTGATAATAGTATAAAAACTGAGTTCTTTATTAAAATCAACAGTACAGATGATATTAAGGAGCAGGCTAATCAAACCCTATTTACAGCGTATCCTAATCCTGCGTCTGACAGGGTAACCATTGAGTATAAATTGGAGGTAATTCCTTCACATGCACAAATTGTAATTAGAAACATTGCCGGTGTACAAGTGTTTAATGCACCTGCTAATGCTTCCGGTAAAATGATCATCTCTCTTGATCAGTTCTCATCAGGCATCTATTTTTATGCACTTGAAGCAGATGGACGAACTATGGTAACCAAAAAACTGATCGTGAAGTAATATATTGATTTGTGCATCAGATTTTAAATTTAATTCGACTTAAATTAGGATATTTTAATTCCCGGCTGCTACAAACCGGGAATTTTCTCATTTATACTAAAGAGAATAATAATCTTGCGACCTTAATCTTGTTGCTGACATTGGTTCTATTTACTCTTTTGATTACTACATACAGGAATAGAGTCAGTTTGTTACTTTTTTCTCTTTTTTCATCACGACATTTTTCTCAGTTGCAGCGGGAAGGAAAAGTATCAAATAAAAACTTTTTTTTCTGGGTCCATGTTTTTTCATTCCTTGTGAATTCGCTTTTGCTTTATCTAATCACCACCCGTTTTTTTTCTCCTTTAACTGATCCTATATCACCTTATCTCCTTTATCTTCTTGCTATTCTTCTTGTTGTCCTTGATTTTGGGTTAAAAAGAGGAATTAATTTTTACTATTACTCTTTGTTTGATGCTCAAGATGAGGTTATTATTTATGCGCTCTATAAGTTGTTTTTTAGTTTTACTAATGCCATACTTTTGATTATCATCATTCCCATATCTCTTTATTCAAAATTTCCACACTTTATTTATGTTTATTTGCCTCTTTTTCTGATCAATTTTTCCGTTACGACATACCGACTTTTTAGAATAAATCCTAAAAAAATTAATTTTTCCAATTTTTTTATATACTTTTGCACTTTCGAAATTTTGCCCTATTTGCTCATTTTGAAATGGTTGCTCAATTATGCTAATTATTTGTAGCTTAAACACTTAGTATAAATAGTTATGAAGATTAAAAATATTCTCGTTTCGCAGACCCCCCCCTTAGATTTTGAAAAATCTCCCTATGCTGACTTGAAAAAAAAATATAGTATTAACATAGAGTTTTTTAAATTTTTTAAATTTTCGCCGGTTTCAGCTGCAGATTTTAGAAAAACAAAGATCAATATTTTGGACCATACTGCTATCATCTTTTCCAGTACAACAACGATCGACTATTTTTTTACTCTTCTTAAGGAGATGAGGTTGGAGATTCCTGAATCTATGAAATATTTCTGTCCAACTGACCAAGTTGCGTATTATCTTCAGAAATATATTTCTTATAAAAAAAGAAAGGTGTTCTACGCTAAAAACAATAGTCCGTCGGGTGTTTTCGAATTGATTTCCAAAAATAGGGATCTTAAATATTTACTTCCTTGTGGAAGTGAAATGATATACTCTCAATATTGTGAATTCTTAAATGAAGAGGGTATTGAACACAATCAAGCTGTGGTTTTTAATACTGTTCCTGCTGAATTTCCGGAAAAATTTGATATCAGTCAGTTTGATATGATTGTGTTTTTTAGTAATTCAGGAGTTGCTTCTTTGAAATCTAACTATCCGGATTTTGAGCAGGGAGAAATGGCTTTTGCCGCATTAGGATCAGCAGCAGCGGATGCAGTTCGTGCTGAAGGGTGGACATTACATGTTGAGGCTCCTACAAAAGAAGCTCCCTCAATAACCATCGCATTGGATCACTTCTTAAAAGAACATGCTACAAGAAGAAGATAAATCAATTCAGAATTATAGTTTTAATAAATCTGAAAGACTTTGTTCGCGAAAAAGTATCGAAAACCTTCTTCGGGATCAGAGGGTTTGTTATCATCATCCTATTAAATGCTATTATGCTTGGGAACAGAAACAACAATCGTCAGATCAAAATCAAATAGCAATTGCTGTTCCCAAAAAAAACTTCAAAAAAGCAGTTATCCGAAATAAAATCAAAAGAAGGATAAGAGAGTCATACAGATTGAATAAACAGCAGTTTTTAGTCGATTATTTATCGAAATCGGACCAAAAAGTGAATTTATTGTTCCATTATACATCCAAAAAGGAGCACACTTTTGCTGTCATAGAAAGGGCTGTAATCGATGTTTTGAAGGAGCTTACTGCGACACAATAGCACCCCCTTTTTTTATAATTTTAAAAAAAATAAACTTTACATATATAATAATGTAGTATTTTTGCGGACTGAATTTTTTATCAATTTATTTCAATTTCATCTCTATGAAAATATCTTATAATTGGCTAAAACAGTATATTTCTTTTGATCTTTCACCCTCTGAAGTGAGTAGATTATTAACAGATTGTGGCCTAGAAGTAGAAGCTCTTACAATTTTTGAATCGATTCAAGGCGGCTTGAAAGGATTGGTTGTGGGAGAAGTGTTGACATGTGTAGAACATCCCAATTCTGATCATCTTCATCTTACTACAGTTGACATTGGTGAAGATACTTCGCTTAATGTGATTTGTGGTGCTCCCAATGTGGCAGCAGGTCAAAAGGTGATTGTTGCAACTATCGGTACTACTTTGTATTCCGGAGATAAACCGTTTGTGATTAAGAAATCCAAGATTAGAGGTGAAGTTTCGGAAGGAATGATTTGTTCAGAGGTTGAGATTGGTGTGGGTACTTCTCACAAAGGTATTCTGGTTTTACCGGAGGATACGCCTGTGGGATTGTCGGCAGCTGAACTTTTCAAAATAGAAGAGGACTATATTTTTGAAATAGGATTAACTCCCAATAGGGGAGATGCTGCTTCACATTATGGTGTAGCCAGAGATCTGTATGCAGTTATGAAACATAATGATATTCCTTGCTCAACTCTCCTACTACCCGAAGTATCAGATCTGTTGCCTTCAGCTAATACAACAAAGATAGATATTGATATTAAAAATAATGAGGCTTGTGCACGGTATTCAGGTATTTGTATTGATAATATTACTGTGGAAGAGTCTCCTAAATGGCTACAGGATAGACTGCTTTCAATTGGGATAAAACCGATCAATAATGTAGTGGATATTACACAATATGTAATGTTTGAAACAGGACAACCATTGCATGCTTTTGATAGTGAAAAGATTGTAGGGGGGGAGATAATTGTTCAAAATTTACCCACAGGAACCCCTTTTATTACGTTGGATGGGCATGAGATAAAATTGGATGAGGAGGATTTGATGATATGCAATCAATCGGCTCCAATGTGTATTGCCGGAGTATATGGCGGAATAGAGTCCGGTATTACTGAGCAAAGCAAAAATATTTTTATTGAAAGTGCTTATTTCAATCCTATTTCAGTAAGAAAAACATCTAAAAGACACCATCTCAAAACTGATGCAGCTTTTAGATTTGAAAGAGGATGTGATTTGGATATGACATTGTATGCTTTAAAAAGAGCGGCCAATTTGCTTCAAAATATTGCAGGAGCATCTCAATTTTCAGAAATTATTGATCTCTATCCATATGAAGTAGAAAAGGATAAAATACTACTCTCCCTTACACAGGTAGGGGAATTGATTGGAAAAAAAATAGAAGATAATGAGATCATCAGTATTCTCCAATCTTTGGGGTTTAACATCACAGTTCAAAATACGGAGCATCTGTTGGTGGAAGTTCCTCATAATAAGAGTGATGTAACAAGACCTGTGGATTTAATCGAGGAGATTTTGAGAATATATGGATATAATCAGGTAGAACTTCCTGAAGAGCTTAATTTTGTGATGCAAAAAACTCCTCAGAAAAGTCTTACCCATTTTCAAAGAGAGATCTCTTTGCATTTGATTGCCAATGGATTTTATGAGATGATGAATAACTCCTTGACTAAAAGTGCTTATTTGGAACAAATGCAGGTGAGTGATTCTTCAACTATTGTGAAAATCTTGAATCCTTTGAGTAATGAGTTGGATTCTATGAGACAAACTTTAATGATAGGTGCGTTGGAAACTGTTGAGAGAAATATCAATAATGGGAATCCGAATTTGAAATTATTTGAGTTTGGTAAAACTTATTTTTTGAATCCGAATGCTTCTCCTGATGCGGAAGTAACAGAGAAATATCATGAAAAGGAAAAGATGGCGCTACTGGTAACAGGTAAAAAGTTCGAAAAAACCTGGAATCAGAGAGAAGAGGAAGCTGATCTCTTTTATTTAAAAAATATAATTGAACATCTGTTTATTAAGGCAAATACACCGGTAGACAAAATAACATCAAATTTGCTTCAAAATAGTTTGTTTATCGAAGGTCTTGAATATCTGGTAGATGATCAGGTTGTTTTGCAGATGGGTGAGGTACATCCTAAAGTTTTAAAACTGTTTGATATAAAAAAAACGGTTTATTATGCTGAAGTTGATCTTAAAGTATTACTCAAAAATTTTGGAACACCTGATATTGTTTATCAACCGATTTCTCCTTATCCTTCCGTGAAACGAGATCTCTCATTGATATTGGATCGTTCTGTGGATTACCAAAAGCTCGAAGAGATAGCATTTAAGTATGGAGGTTCAAAATTGAAAAAAGTAATGCTTTTTGATGTTTATGAAGGAGCTAACCTGGGGGATGATAAGAAATCCTATGCCCTTAATTTTGTACTTCAGAATGAAAATAAAACTCTAACAGAGGAAGAGATTAACAAAATAATGAATAAGTTAATTGCAGCCTTCGAAAAAGAGTGTGGTGCACAGTTAAGATAGATTGTAATGAAGATAATAACTAATTTTGAACCTATACCTGATATCCGTGGATCTGTTGTTACCATTGGTTCTTTTGATGGTGTACACAGGGGACATCGTCAGGTTTTGGAACAGTTATGTCAAACAGCTCTGGAAAAAAGACTTCCTTCTATTGTGGTAACATTTGAACCCCATCCTCAGGAAGTACTTTATCAAAATTCAGATTTCTTTTTGATCTCCTCTTTGGAACAAAAGATTGAGCTATTATCACAACAACCCATTGACTATCTCTACATTATTCCTTTTACTAAGGAGTTTGCCGAGTTGACATCAGAGCAGTTTATTAAACAGGTTTTGATTGATAAGTTGAAAACAAGATATTTGATTATGGGGCCCAATCATCGTTTTGGGAAAAATAGGAGTGGCACTTATTCTTCAACGCATCATCTTGCAGAATTGCAAGGAATAGATATATTGATGATTGAAGAGTACCTTTTAGATGATATTGCTGTCAGATCTACACAGATTAGGAGAAAAATAGCAATGGGACACTTTGAAGAAGCTGAGGAATTATTAGGACACTCCTTATTTATTAAGAACAACTAAAAATAAAAACAAAATACAATATGCAAAAAAACTTAATTATTGTAGAGTCACCTGCCAAGGCTAAAACTATTCAAAAATTTATTGATAACAAATATGAAGTAGTCTCCAGTAAAGGACACGTGAGAGATTTACCTCAGAAGGAGATAGGAATCGATATTTCCGGCGGATTTACGCCTCAGTATGAGCTGATTCCGGATAAGAAAAAAATGATTCAAGATCTCAAAAAATTAGCAGACAATGCAGAATTGGTGTTGTTGGCAACGGATGATGACCGTGAGGGGGAAGCTATTTCTTGGCACTTAATGGAGGCTATTGGTATTCCGGTAGAAAAAACCAAAAGGATTGTATTTCACGAAATTACGAAATCTGCAATAGAAAAAGCGATCCAATCACCCCGTGATCTGGATATTGACCTGGTGAATGCCCAACAAGCCAGAAGGGTTTTGGATAGATTGGTTGGATTTGAATTGTCGCCTGTTCTATGGAGAAAAGTTAAACCTCAACTATCCGCAGGACGAGTTCAGTCAGTAGCCGTTAAATTGATTGTTGAAAGAGAAAGAGAGATTATTGATTTTGATATTACATCCAACTATAGGGTTGTTGGGGAGTTTTATGCAGATGAGTCCAAACAACATGAGTTCGAAGCAGTTTTAAATAAAAGGTTTGATACACAACAGGAATCTTTAGATTTTTTGAATAGTTGTATTAACGCTCAGTTTGTGATTGATGGAATAGAGAAGTCTCCTGCCAAAAGATCACCTGCTGCTCCTTTTACAACCTCTACATTACAGCAGGAAGCTTCCCGAAAATTAGGCTTTTCAGTAAGTAAAACAATGGTTGTAGCTCAGCAGTTGTATGAAGCCGGTTATATTACTTACATGAGAACAGATTCTGTCAATCTTTCCGACTTTGCTATAGAAAGTTTTAAAGAAGAGATTATTCAACTGTATGGTAAGGAGTACTCTAAAACCAGAAAATACAGAAGTAAAATAAAGGGAGCTCAAGAGGCACACGAAGCGATTAGACCAACCAATATTAAAAATCATACTATTCCCGGAGATGCTTCGGCTAAAAGATTGTATGATTTAATCTGGAAAAGAGCGATTGCCTCACAGATGAGTGATGCTGAAATCGAAAAAACCACGATCAATATACCTGTTCCCAATAGGGAAGAGAAGTTTGTTGCTAATGGAGAGGTGATCCTGTTTCAAGGCTTTTTGAAGGTCTATTCAGAGTCCAAAGATGAAGAGGAAGAAGAAGTAAAAGGCTGGTTACCTCCATTGAAAAAGGGAGAAACAGTGATTAATAAAGAGATTCATGCAACACAAAGATTCTCACAACCACCCGCCCGATACACTGAAGCCAGTTTGGTCAAAAAGTTGGAAGATTTGGGTATTGGAAGACCTTCTACATATGCACCTACTATCACGACAATCCAAAAAAGAGAGTATGTGGTGAAAAGTAACAGACCCGGTCAGGATAGAGAGTATCTGCAATTGGTCTTAAAAAATGATCAAATTACAAAACTGTCTAAAAAGGAAAAATTCGGTGCTGAAAAAGATAAACTATTTCCTACAGATATTGGAATAGTGGTTAATGATTATCTACAAGAGAATTTTGAGAATATTCTGGATTATGGCTTTACCGCAGGGGTGGAAAAAGAGTTTGATGAGATTGCTGAAGGGGAAAAATCCTGGAAGAAAATGATTGATACTTTTTATAAAGGATTCCATGAATCTGTAAATCAAGCGATGCAACATACATCAAGGGCTAATCGTGAAAGATTATTGGGACAAGACCCGAAAACGTCAGCGAATGTTTATGCTAAGTTGGGTAAATATGGTCCTATGGTTCAAATTGGCGAAAATAGTGATGATCAAAAGCCTGTTTATGCAAGAATGAAGGAGTCCCAATTTATTGAAACGATTACTCTGGAAGAGGCTTTGGATCTTTTTAAACTTCCCAAAACAGTAGGTGTTTACGAAAATGAAAATCTGGTAGTAGGTATTGGAAAATTTGGACCCTATGTTAAATATGGGGATAACTTTGTTTCTATCCCAAAAAATGAAGACCCTAATGAAGTGGATTTTGATAGAGCTATTGAGTTGGTAGAAAACAAAAAGAAGATGGACGCTGAAAGGGCACCCCGACTGTTGGGAGAGTACAATGGACACGAAGTTCATGTCATCATAGGAAGGTATGGGCCTTATATTAAATATGATTCACAAAATATTACTCTGGAAAAAGGCGTTATTCCTTCAGAGGTATCCCTTGATGATGCCATTGCGTGGATAAAGAATAGTAAAACAAAAAATGTTATTCTTGCTTTTAAAGAGGATGAGAAGATTAAAGTGATGAATGGAAGGTATGGAGCATATTTGACCAATGGAACGGATAACTTTAAACTTCCTAAAGGGACTGTTGCCGAAAAATTAACTTATCAAGAGTGTTTGGATATAATTAAAAATACAACTCCAACTGCTAAAAAAAGATTTTCTAAGAAAAAATAATGACAATGGATGTTTTAAGTTTTTTTGACCCCTATCCTTTGGAGAAAGTAAAAGATCTCCAAAAGGGTGATCCTACATTAATCGTTAATGCACACACCCATTTTGCCCATTACCAAAAGAATTGGATGGAAAACTCCTACCAATTGGTCATTATCGGAGTTCCTGAAGCACGCAATACAGTTGGAAATGAAGGTGCTATTTTTGCTCCGGATGAAATTAGAAAACAGTTTTATAAGCTTTATTCGTGGGGAACTGCTATATCAATATTGGATTTAGGAAATCTTAAAGTTGGAGAAACATGTGAAGATACCTATGAGATCCTATCTGAGATATTGGTTTTCTTTATTGAAAGGGATGTGGTTCCTATCATATTGGGGGGAGGTAACGATTTGGTGTTCGCAAACTATATGGCGTATCAAAAAATGGAACAGGTGGTGAACATGGTCTCTGTCGACTCCTTGTTCGATTTGAATCCCAATGCTCCCAAAATCAACTCTCAATCCTATTTGACATCGATTCTATTGCAGGAGCCCAGCTATTTGTTTAATTATGCTCAGGTTGGATATCAAACTTATTTAAACTCTCCAAGAGAGGTTAAGGAGATGGAAAGTCTCTTTTTTGAGACCTATCGTTTAGGATTAATTAGACAAGATATGGATGAAGTAGAACCGATTGTTAGAAATGCGGATCTGCTTTCTATTGATATATCCTGCGTGAGAAAAGGGGATGCTCCCGGTCATCCGCACAGTTCTCCACACGGGTTTTACGGAGAAGAATTGTGTCAAATTGCGATGTATGCCGGTGTCAGCGATAAACTCTCCTCCATTGGAATTTATGAGTATAGCCCTTCTCTTGATTATCAAGATCAAACCTCTCAGTTGATTGCACACGTAGTCTGGTATTTTGTTGAAGGATTCAGACGCAGGATAGGGGATACCCACTTTAAAGAGAAAGATCAATATTTGAAATATAGTGTTCCGGTATCGGGTCATATTGAAGATTTGGTTTTCTTTAAAAGCAAAAGATCGGGCAGATGGTGGGTTATTGTTCCTGTTACAAGTAAGCAGTCTCAAGTAGTTCAAAAGTATTATCTCCCTTGCTCCAAGAAAGATTATGATATGGCATGTAAAGATTTGATTTCAGATCGTTGGTGGAACGCTTTTAAAAAGTTTAATCGCTAAATGAAACGAATGGATAGGATTGATCTGTTTAAAATAAATGTTTTTCTCTTATTATTTCTATTTTACATTTACAAGCCACTCTTTTCTCAAGAAGTTGTAAAGCCGGAACTGCCTGATCAGGATTTGAAAATACTGGATTTAAAACCTATAGATGAGGGTAATGGGTATTATTATTGGTTGGATTATTGGAGATTATCCGGTGAAATGGGGCTCAATTTAGCGCAAACAGATCAGTGGAACTGGACAGATGGCGGCTACAAACATTTCGATGCGGTTCTTTTTTCAAAACTCCAACTCAATTATAAACAAGATAAGTTGTCTTGGGAATCGCAGTGGGATGCTGAATTGGGGATTATGTATTCATCAGAATTGCTACCCGTATGGAGAAAATCTACAGATAAAATTAATTTTGCATCCAAGTTTGGTTATGAAGTTGCGAAAAATATCTACATTACCGGATTAATGACTTTTAAATCGTATCATGCATTAGGCTACCGTTATCCCCAGCAGCATCCCGCATTAACAGAACCCAAGCGGGTTTCCAATTTCTTAGCTCCTGCCTATACAGATATTTCCATCGGAGTGGATTGGAAATATAAGGATTGGTTGTCGGTTTATATTTCGCCCGCTGCAGGGTTGGTTACAAGTTGTCATGATTCAATTTTGAGAGCAGATTATGGGGTTCCTGTTGACAAAAAAAGTGTTACCACTGTAGGACCTAAAGTAAAGATCAACGTCAATAAAGAAATAGTCAAAGACTTAAAATTAGTGACTGTACTGGAACTCTATACTCCATACAAAGATCCTATCCAGAAGTTTGGTAACTTTAAGGTTGACTGGGATTTAACTTTATCGTATCAATTCTTAAAAGTATTACAGTTCAGGATTTCAACCTCGCTCAAATACAACGAAAAAGTACGATTTGACGAGTGGGAGAACGGCATGGATCAACCGAGAACCCGTATTCGAAGAGTCCAGTTCAAAGAAATCATTGGAGTCGGCATTGTGTACTCATTGAAATAGATTTCGCAATTCGCCTTCCGTTAATTCTAATTTTATACTTCTTATTTCTTCCTTCTTATTTCTAAATTTAAATTAACAGGGGGCAGAATATTCTTTCCTCTGTTGTTATCCTATTTCCCCACTCTGGAATATTTACCTCTTTAGATATGCAGGATTTGAATGCGTTTCTTTTTTTATATATTTCATTGATATTCAATTCAATAGCCCCGACCTTTAGGTCGGGGTTGCGGATGAGATCTATCATACCGGGCTTTAGCCCAAATTTATTATAATATTCATTTTACAATCATGTCACCCCTTCGGGGTTCTTTTGGCTCTTTGTTATTCCTTTCATGCTACAATCATATCACCCCTACGGGGTTATTTTGAAGGAGAAAGATGGATTTTTTATCGTAAAATTTTAATTGAGTGGCTGATTTCCGCATTTTGTGACCACCTCCTGCCTCCTCCGAGGGAGGAGTGCTCTTCGGGAGATTTTTTC
>ENA-UPXM01001853-UPXM01001853.1-activated-sludge-metagenome-genome-assembly--contig:-NODE-1853-length-26016-cov-6.141790_pt1 | contig 26016 bp, 21 predicted proteins | sample MGYA00238178_ERZ772708 | MGnify/ENA primary metagenome ERZ772708 (study PRJEB29002, sample SAMN05720212) | activated sludge metagenome | isolation source: anaerobic digester from wastewater... | reverse complement strand
CTACTTCTGTTCCACTTCCTCCAGTTGCAGCTCCTTGATCGCCATCTCGCGCATCTTGAATTTCTGGATCTTGCCCGAGGCGGTCATGGGAAAGGAATCCACAAAGCGGATGTAAACCGGGATCTTGTAATTGGCGATGCGGTTTTTACAGAAGGCCTTGACCTCGTCCTCGGTCATCTGCACGCCGTCTTTGAGAATAATGGCGGCCATGACCTGCTCGCCGTAAACCCGATCCGGCACGCCGTAGACCTGCACGTCGGAGATGCCGGGGTGGGTGTAGAGGAACTCCTCAATTTCCTTGGGATAGATGTTTTCGCCGCCGCGGATGATCATCTGCTTGATGCGGCCGGTGATCTTGCAATAGCCGTTTTCATCCATGATCGCCAAGTCGCCGGTGTGCAGCCAGCCGTCTGTGTCAATCACCTTGGCGGTCTCTTCCGGCATCTTGTAATAGCCCTTCATGACCATATAACCCCGGGCGCACAGTTCCCCCTGCCTGCCCGGCGGCAATGTTCCTCCGGTCTCGATGTCGACGATCTTGACCTTGGCCCCCGGCAGGGCGCGGCCAACCGTGGCAACCCGCAACTCGATCGGGTCTTCCGTGCGGGTCTGGGTGATGCCAGGTGAGGCCTCGGTCTGGCCGTAGACACTGGTGATCTCGGTCACATGCATGTCCCGGACCGCCCGTTTCATCACCTCGATCGGGCAGACCGAACCGGCCATGATGCCGGTACGCATGCTGGAAAGGTCGAACCTGCCGAACTCGGGATGCTCCATTTCGGCAATAAACATGGTCGGCACTCCATGCACCGCGGTGCACTTCTCGGACTCGATGGCCTGCAGCACCTTGAGCGGATCAAAGGTCTCCACCGGCACCATGGTGGAGCCGTGGGTCACACTGGCCATCACCCCCAGCACACAGCCGAAGCAGTGAAAAAACGGCACCGGGATGCAGAGCCGGTCCTTTTCGGTGAATTTCATGCACTCGCCGATGGCAAAACCGTTGTTGACAACATTGTAGTGGGTCAGCATGACCCCTTTGGGAAAACCGGTGGTGCCGGAGGTGTACTGCATATTGATCGTGTCATGGCAGTCCAGGGTAGACTCCACAGCGGCAAGGCCGGCATCCGGGATCTGGCTGCCCGCTTCTGTCAGCTGATTAAAAGCCAACATGCCTGGCGGTGTATCCACACCAATGAATACAATCCGTTTCAGGAACGGCAGTGACGGGTTGCTTAGCGGACTATCCGGATCGGACTGAAGCTCAGGCAGCATTTCGTAAAGCGCCTGCACATAGTCAAAGCCCTTGAACGATCTGACCATGAACAGCGTGGTGGAATCGGACTGCCGGAGCACATACTCCAGCTCGGAGGATTTGTAGCTGGTGTTGACCGTGACCAGCACGGCGCCGATCTTGGCCGTGGCAAACTGCAGTATGACCCACTCGGGCACATTATTGGCCCAGATGGCAACATGGTCGCCCTTTTTTACACCGATGGACAGCAGCCCCTTGGCAACCTGACGGCAGACATGATTGAAACGGCTGTAAGTGTAACGCAGTCCCAGCTCCGGATATACCAGTGCCTCGTTATCCGGATAGCTATGTGCCATCCGGTCAAGCAGACCGCCAACGGTATCAGTAATCTCCTGCATCAAAAAACCTCCCGAAATGATGGATAAACAAACCGGCGAGTCATCACCTGCCAGAGGACGGGCCAGACCTGCACAATTTTTCAGAGGGCATACATACCACAAATCTTAGACCATTTAAATCCTTTACCAGCGTGACCTTATGCAAATAACCTGGAATCAGACTTCCCCTGCCTTTATGGGAGCGGGCTGTGGGGGGACAAGGATTGCAACCTGCTGATTTTGTGACACACCATCTCCCTGCCCCTATTCCACAAGGGAGAGAGGATATGTTTTGCTTTTTGCAATAGTCGTCATCCTGCAACAAGACCCGAACCGCCGCGTCCCGCAAAAAAGAGACCGCTATTTGTGTAACACTTTCGTGTTTCTTAAAAACACATCGAGTATTTGCCTGCCTAAGAATAGCCACACAACCACCTTGAACTCGCATCAGAAACAAGACTTTCAAACACCCAACAATCTGTTTCTACGCACCAAACCGTAACTACGGACGACCACAAAAACCACAACAATCGAAATTGGCACGTTCACTGCTTTTACCGGCCTGCACCGATCTGAACTATCGGTTCAAAAAAACGCATTTGCACGCTGTTTGCAAAGTACAACTCCAATCAAACAAAGGTTACAAAATGAAAACAATCGGACTTCCAAAAAAGCAGGGATTATACGATCCGCAGTTTGAACACGATGCCTGCGGCGTCGGATTCGTAGCCAACATCAAGGGACAGAAATCGCACGAGATCGTCAGGCAGGCCCTGACCATCCTGATCAACCTTGATCACCGCGGCGCTGTCGGCAGCGAGCACAACACCGGTGATGGCGCCGGCATACTGATGCAACTTCCGGACGCATTCCTGCACAAGGCTTGCGCAAAACTAGGTTTCGAACTGCCCGAACCTGGCAGATACGGCGTGGCCATGATCTTTACCTCCCCGCACGCCGCCGAGAACAAAAGCGCACGGCATGTGCTGGAACGCATCATCAAGGAAGAACAGGCCAAAATCCTCGGCTGGCGCGAAGTGCCCACCGATAACTCTTCACTGGGCGAGAGCGCTAGGGCAGCAGAGCCACTGGTTCGACAGCTTTTCCTGGCCCCCTGCGACCCGGCCTGCAGTGAGGAAGAATTCAACCGCAAGCTGTATCTGATCAACCAGCGGGCCATCCACGAAATCCGCGACACGCAGGTCGACAGCTACTGGTACGTCAGCAGCATTTCCACCAGAACCATCATCTACAAGGGCATGCTGATGCCGGTGCAGGTGGATCAGTATTTCCCGGACTTGCGCGATCCAGAGATGGTATCGGCCCTGGCACTGGTGCACTCACGCTTTTCCACCAACACCTTCCCCAGCTGGGACAGGGCCCACCCCTACCATTTCATGGCCCACAACGGCGAGATCAACACCCTGCGCGGCAATATAAACTGGATGCACGCCCGCGAGTCCTTGCTGAATACCGAGTTGTTTGGCGATAACATCGGAAAACTGATGCCGATCATCAACCCAAACGGTTCCGACTCGGCCATGTTCGACAACTGTGTAGAGCTGTTGGTGATGGGCGGCCGTTCGCTGCCGCACGCCGTGATGATGATGGTGCCCGAGCCGTGGGAAAACCATGAAGATATGAACCCGGAGAAGCGGGCCTTCTACGAATACCACTCCTGCCTGATGGAGCCCTGGGACGGTCCGGCAGCCATTGCCTTCACCGACGGCCGCTCCATCGGCGCCACCCTGGATCGTAACGGCCTGCGCCCATGCCGCTACTACATCACCAGCGACGACCAGGTGATCATGGCCTCGGAAGCCGGCGTACTGCCGATCGACCCGAAAAAGGTGTTCAAGAAGGGCCGCCTGCAACCGGGCAAGATGTTCCTGGTCGATACCGATCAGGGTCGCATCATTCCCGATGAAGAGATCAAACAGCAGTTGGCTGCCGCCAATCCCTATGGCCAGTGGCTGAAGGAACAGCGTCTGCAGTTGAGCGACCTGCCCGAGGCCGCGCCGCTGGAACAACAAGACAACGCGGAGCTGATTCAGCGTCAGCATGCCTTCGGATATACCTTCGAGGATCAGGACGTCATCCTTGCGCCGATGGCCAAAACCGGGGTGCAGCCGCTCGGTTCCATGGGTACGGATACACCGTTGGCCGTGCTCTCCAACAAGCCGCAGCTGTTGTACAACTATTTCCACCAGCTGTTTGCCCAGGTAACCAATCCACCCATCGACCCGATCCGCGAGGAGATCATCACCTCCACAACCACCCTGCTCGGCTCTGAAGGCAATCTGCTGAAGCCCACGGCCAACAGCGCCAGGATGATCGAGTTGGAGCAGCCGATCCTGACCAATCAGGAACTGGAAAAACTGCGCGGGATCGACCAACCCGGTTTCAAGGTCAAAACACTGTCACTGCTATTCAAGGCTGAAGAAGGCGCCGTAGGCTTGGAAAAGGCACTGGAAATGCTCTTCATCGACGCCTCCCGTCAGATCACCGCCGGAACCAACCTGCTGATCATCTCTGACCGCGGCGTCAATGGGGAATATGCCGCCATTCCGGCGCTGCTGGCCATTGCCGGCCTGCACCACTACCTGATCCGCAATACCATCCGCACCCAGGTCTCGCTGATTCTTGAATCGGGCGAGCCGCGCGATGTGCACCAGTTCGCCGTGCTTTTGGGCTATGGCGCCAATGCCATCAACCCGTACCTGGCCTTTGAAACCCTGGACGACATGATTGTTCAGGGCATGCTGACCGACGTGGACTGCAAGAAGGCACATAAGAACTTCATCAAGGCAGCCATCAAAGGGGTCGTAAAAACCATGGCCAAGATGGGTATCTCCACCGTACAAAGCTACCGCGGCGCCCAGATCTTCGAGGCGGTCGGCCTGCATGGGTCGGTGGTGGATAAATACTTCACCTGGACCCCCTCAAGGATTGGCGGCACCAATCTGGAAGGCATTGCCTTCGAACAACTCAGCAGACACGCCAAGGCTTTCCCTAAGCGAACCGCTGCCGAGCCGTCCCTTGATCCGGGCGGACGTTTCCAGTGGCGCAGGGATGGCGAAGAGCACCTCTTCAATCCGCTGACTGTGCAGGCGCTGCAGAAAGCGACCCGCACCAACGATTACCAGCAGTTCAAGGTATTCTCAGCGCTGATCGACGAGCAGACTACCCGCCACTATACCCTGCGGGGGCTTCTGGACTTCAAAAAGCGCGTGCCGGTACCGCTGGAAGAGGTTGAACCGGTGGAAGAGATCATGAAGCGCTTCAAGACCGGCGCCATGTCTTACGGTTCAATCAGCCAGGAGGCCCACGAGGCCATGGCCATCGCCATGAACCGCATCGGCGGCCGCTCCAACACCGGCGAAGGTGGCGAGGATCCGTTGCGCTTTACCTGGACCAACGAAAACGGCGACTCAAAAAACAGCGCCATCAAACAGGTGGCCTCGGGCCGTTTCGGTGTCACCAGCCACTACCTTTCCAACGCCAGGGAGATCCAGATCAAGATGGCACAGGGCGCCAAGCCGGGCGAAGGTGGAGAACTGCCAGGCACCAAGGTCTATCCCTGGGTAGCCAAGACACGGCACACCACGCCGGGCGTGGGTCTGGTTTCCCCTCCGCCTCACCATGATATCTATTCGATCGAGGATCTGGCCGAGCTGATCCACGACCTGAAAAACGCCAACCGGCGCGCCCGCATCAGCGTCAAGTTGGTCTCCGAGGTCGGTGTAGGCACCATCGCTGCCGGCGTGGCCAAGGCCCATGCCGACGTGGTACTGATCAGCGGCTATGACGGCGGTACCGGCGCATCACCGCTCTCCAGCATCAAGCATGCCGGCCTGCCATGGGAACTGGGGCTGGCAGAGACACACCAGACCCTGATGCTCAACAACCTGCGCAGCCGCATCGTCATCGAGGTGGACGGCCAGCTCAAAACCGGTCGCGACGTGGTCATTGCAGCACTGCTGGGCGCAGAGGAGTTCGGCTTTGCCACAGCGCCGCTGGTCACCCTGGGCTGCGTCATGATGAGGGTCTGCCACAGCAATACCTGCCCGCGCGGTGTGGCCACCCAGGATCCGGCCCTGAGGGCCAAGTTTGAAGGCAAACCTGAGTACGTGGTCAACTTCATGCGCTTTGTGGCCGAAGAGGTTCGTGAATACATGGCCCAACTGGGATTCCGCAGCTTCAACGAGATGGTTGGACGCGCCAGTGAACTGGAGCCCAAACAGAGCGTGGGCCACTGGAAAGCCAGGGAGGTTGATTTCTCCAATGTACTCTATACTCCGACCGTAGCCGCCAACGTGGGCCGTTTCTGTTCGGAGGTTCAGGATCATGGCCTGGAAAGGTCGATGGACATGACCCGTCTGATGCAAATCTGCCAGCCGGCCATTGATGAGGGTAAAAAGGTCTCCGCCGAACTGCCCATCACCAATGTGGACCGGGTTGTGGGCACGATCGTCGGCAACGAGATCTCGCTCAAACATGGCGCTGCCGGATTGCCGGAAGACACGATAAAAATCCGCTTCAGCGGTTCAGCGGGCCAGAGTTTCGGCGCCTTCATGCCCAAGGGGATGACCCTGGAACTCTCCGGCGATGCCAACGACTACCTGGGCAAGGGACTCAGCGGCGGCAAGCTGGTCCTCTATCCGCCGGCCGGTTCCAGCTTCAAGGCGGAAGAGAACATCATCACCGGCAACGTGGCCCTGTACGGAGCCACCAGCGGCACGGTCTACATTCGTGGCATGGCCGGCGAACGGTTCTGTGTCCGCAACTCCGGCGCCAATGCCGTCGTGGAAGGGGTGGGTGACCATGGCTGCGAATACATGACCGGCGGCAACGTGGTCGTGCTCGGGCCGACCGGCCGCAACTTCGCAGCCGGCATGAGTGGCGGTGTCGCCTACGTACTTGACGAAAACGGTGATTTCACCAGACACTGCAACACCCAGATGTCCAAACTGGAGACCCCGGACACCGATGACCTGGCCATGATCCGGGGCATGATCGAGCAGCATAAGCAATACACCGGCAGCAACAAGGCTGAAACGGTTCTGGCCGACTGGGATACCCATGCCGCCAAATTCGTCAAGGTCATGCCTACGGACTACAAGCGCGTATTGCAGGCACTGGCCAAGGCAACCGCATCGGGACTGAGCGGCGATGACGCCCTGGCGGCCGCCTTTGAGGAAAACTCCCGCGACGCAGCCAGGGTCGGAGGGGCTTGAGAAGCTGGGGACGGGGGACTGCTCAAAGCCGTGCCCGTGTCCGTTGACCGTGTCCGTGCAAATGACGAGATCGGTAAGCTGATAAGAACATACCCCCCTCCTTGAACAAGGAAGGACCGGGGTGATTCAATAACCTGAGAACCTTTGTTATTGCAGCTTGAATTAAAAGACACTATTACAGATATAAATAAAACTTACAGGAAAAGACCATGGGAAAAACAACTGGATTTTTGGAATTCAAGCGGGAGTTGCCGGAAGACCGCGAGCCGCAGGAGCGGATCAGGGACTGGAACGAATTTCACCTGCACATGCCGGAGGAGCAACTGCGCACACAGGGCGCCCGCTGCATGGATTGCGGCATCCCCTTTTGCCACACCGGACTGCTGATCAGCGGCATGGCCAGCGGCTGTCCGATCAACAACCTGATCCCCGAGTTTAACGATCTGGTATATCGCGGCCTTTGGAAGCAGGCACTGGAACGTCTGCTGCGGACCAACAATTTTCCTGAGTTCACCGGACGAGTCTGCCCTGCCCCCTGCGAAGGGGCCTGCACATTGGGGTACAACAACCCGCCGGTGACCATCAAGAACATCGAGGTCAGCATCGTAGAGCGCGGCTGGCAGGAGGGCTGGATAGCCCCTAACCCGCCCAGGGTGCGCACCGGCAAAAAGGTGGCCGTAGTCGGTTCCGGCCCCGCCGGACTGGCGGCAGCCGCCCAATTAAACAAGGCCGGACACAGTGTGACGGTTTTCGAGCGCAATGATCTGCCCGGCGGGTTGCTGATGTTCGGCATTCCCAACATGAAGCTGGACAAGCGCGAGGTCGTACTGCGCCGCATCAAACTGATGGAGGCGGAAGGCATCAGCTTTGTCTGTGGCACTAATATCGGTTCCGACAGTTTTCCCGCTGACAAGCTGCGCCAGGAATTCGATGCCGTCGTGCTGGCCACCGGCGCCACCCAACCGCGCGACCTGCCCATTGAAGGGCGCGCACTGAACGGCATCCACTTTGCGGTGGATTTTCTGACCGCCAACACCAAGGCAGTGCTGAATCCCGGGCGAGACACCATTTCGGCCAAAGACAAGGATGTGATCATCATCGGTGGTGGCGACACCGGCACCGACTGCGTGGCAACCTCGTTGCGCCATGGATGCAAAAGCGTCACCCAGCTGGAGATCATGCCCCAGGCGCCTTTGGAGCGGGCCAGCGACAACCCCTGGCCGGAATGGCCCAAGGTACACAAGGTTGACTACGGCCAGGAAGAAGCTGCAGCGGTTTTCGGTGCAGACCCGCGCACCTATCTGACCACGGCCACCAGGTTCGAAGGCGACGCGGCAGGCCATGTCGCTGCCGTGCATACCGTGCAGGTATCATGGGGCAAAAATGACAAGGGCATGTTCGTGCCGTCCAATGTGCCTGGCACCGAGCAGGTCCGGCCTGCCAGTCTGGTGCTGCTGGCCATGGGCTTTCTGGGACCGGAGCAGCCGCTGCTGGAGGCCCTGGGCGTTGAGCGAGACCCACGCAGCAACATCAAGGCCGAACATGGCGACTTCGCCACCAGTGTGCCGGGGGTTTTCGCCGCAGGCGACTGCCGTCGCGGCCAGAGCCTGGTTGTATGGGCCATCAACGAGGGACGCGGCGCAGCCCGCGCATGCGATCGCTACCTGATGGGTGAAACCGAACTGCCCTGAGCTTTTAAACAAATCCTCACACCCTAGCGGGGAGCGGGATCACATACCGCTCCCTGTTTTTTCATTTCCAGGGTCGGCCAGACAGCCAAGCGATTGGATATTGACAGCCCGCGGCATTGGTGTTAAAAAAACAGTCCCACAAGCGTTGAAACGCTGCCGGGGCGCTTAGCTCAGCGGGAGAGCACTGCCTTCACACGGCAGGGGTCACTGGTTCGATCCCAGTAGCGCCCACCATGAACATAAAGAGGCCAACGATACTGGCCCTCTTTGCCAATAGAACCCGCTTTTCGTAATTGAAAGCGGGTTTTTTTCTAAGCTTGTTCACATTGCGTCTGACAGGAGGCTTTATGACCACTGACACCAACAACTGCGGATTGAAGGACGTGCCCGAAGGAATGACGGTCGAAAAGATCATTCTCAGCAAGACACTGCAAAGCAAACTCACGGTTGACATCGCCCTGGTGCTGCACAACAGGCAGTACGAAGCGGCGCTGTTTCTGGAGCGGAAGTACAAGGGCGGACCGCCGATGCCGCGCGAACTGGAAACCCCTACCGACAAGGCCAGTCACTGGATGTCGGCCCGTCCCAAGATCGGCCTGACCCCGGAAGAGGCTGAAAAGGTGATTGATGAGGTACTCAGCGAGAACCGGGTCAAGAAGATCAATTTCAAAGACACCTGGGGCGCCGAATACGAAGAGTGATCCTGCTTGCATCCAGTCATGATTGTGTGAAGAACCCGTTCCCATCCCGGAAACGGGTTTTGTTTTTTTCAGCCCGGTTTTTCATCACTGACTGCAAGACCTTCACCCCCCTGATTTGCATTCCGGGTATTTAGGGATATGCTTGATCTGTATCGAAAAGGGCAGTTGATTATACTTCAGGGGAGGTGGCTTATGAGAGTATTTGTCGACAGGGATCTGTGTATGGGCTGCAAGGCATGCGAGGTGCGCTGCCCGCGCATCTTCAAGGTGGACGGAGAAAGCAAGTCAACGGTAATTGCCAAAGGTGAACTGGCCGGCGAGGATCTTGATTGCGCCAAACTGGCCGAAGACGCCTGCCCGACCGCTGCCATCCGGGTTCAGCAGCATCAGTAAGCTGTTAACCCGCGCCAGCAGCGCCCGATTACAATGCAACCATCAAGGGGCCGCCGTTTCGCCGCCCCTTTTTTATTTTGAGAAACTACCTGCGGCCGCCGCCAAAGATCGAGCCCAGCACCCCACGCACGATCTGACGCCCCACCTGGCTGCCGATGGCCCGCACGGCACTTTTGGCAAAGGCCCCCAGCAGATCGCCCACCGGCCCGCCCAACTCCGGGATTACTCCGCCCGAACCGCTTTGTCCGACACCACCGCTGGTGGTTGAGCGCGACTGCAGCCGTTCATAGGCCGACTCGCGGTCGATTACCTTTTCATAATGGCCAAAAAGCAGCGAACCGCGGATAACAGCCTGACGCTCATCAGGAGTGAGCGGCGCAAAACGACTGCGGGGCGGATGGATCAGGGCCCGCTGCACCATGCTGGGCGCCCCTTTGGCATCCAGTAGAGACACCAGCGCCTCACCCACCTCCAGTTCCGTAATAGCCTTTTCCACATCCAGGCCGGGATTACTGCGGAAGGTTTCGGCGGCCGCCCGCACCGCCTTCTGGTCGCGGGGGGTAAAGGCCCGCAGGGCGTGCTGAAAACGGTTACCCAGTTGTCCCAGCACCTCGTCCGGCAAATCGATCGGGTTCTGGGTGACAAAGTAGACACCGACCCCCTTGGAGCGGATCAGCCGGACTACCTGCTCGATCTTCTCGGTCAGCGCCAGGGGCGCGTCGTCATATAGCAGATGGGCCTCATCGAAGAAGAACACCAGCCTGGGTTTTTCCGGGTCACCCACTTCGGGCAGGCGTTCAAACAGTTCGGACATCATCCAGAGCAGAAAGGTGGCGTACAGACGCGGCGAACTCATCAGACGGTCAGCGGCCAGGATGTTGATCATCCCACGCCCTTGCGGATCGGTCTGGATAAAGTCCTCCAGATTGAGCGCCTCCTCACCGAAGAACGCCGCCCCGCCCTGCTGTTCCAGCGCCAGCAGTCCGCGCTGGATAGCGCCGATGCTGGCAGCCGAGATATTGCCATAGGAGGTGCGGTACTGTGAGGCATTGTCCCCCACATGGCGGATCATGGTCTGCAGATCCTTGAAATCCAGCAGCAGCAGGCCGTTGTCATCGGCAATCCTGAACACCAGGTTTAGCACGCCGGACTGGGTTTCATTCAGAGAGAGCAGCCGGGAGAGGATCAGCGGCCCCATCTCCGTAACCGTTGTGCGCACCGGATGCCCCTGCTGGCCGAACATGTCCCAGAACACCACCGGATAACCGGCAGGTGCAAAATCCTCGAGTCCCAGCGCCGCTGCCCGCTGCGCCACCTTGGGGTTGTCGCCTCCCGGCCGGGCCATGCCGGACAGATCACCCTTGATGTCTGCCATGAACACCGGCACCCCGCTGTCGCTGAAATGCTCGGCCAAAAGGCGCAGCGTGACCGTCTTGCCGGTGCCGGTCGCCCCGGCAATCAGGCCATGGCGGTTTGCCATGGCACTGATCAGTGAAACATCCTGACTGCCGTCCCTGCTGCCGGCAACGATCATACTTTTCATGATATGCCCTCCGGATTTGATTCGTTACGGCGATCAACGGCTTCAACCCCACCATCGGCAGCCCCTTCCGGCTGCGGGGCTGGTGGTTCCTCAAAGCTGATTCTGCCAGCCTTGCCAGCCCTCAATTCCCGCAAAAAGGCCTCGGCAGCCCGGTTGGCATCCACCACCCCGCCGCTGGCAAGACAACCCAGCCTGCGGCCAATCGCCTCCAGCAGCCCGTAGTCATCCTGGGGCAGTTCTTCCAGCTTGTAGCGGGATTCAAGCAACTGCGGATAACGCTGCAACATGTATCCGGCTGCGAACAACCCCACATCGGCATAATCGAACGCTCCGGCGCCGATGGCGCCGCTGGCAGCCAGACGATAGGCCCCCTGCTGGTCATCCATGTCCGGCCAGAGCAGACCGGGTGTATCGGAGATGATCACGCCATTTTTCAGGTCGATCTTTTGCGGGGCTTTGGTTATGGCCGGCTTGTCGCCTGTTTTGGCAACGCTCCTGCCGGCCAGGGTATTGATCAGTGTGGACTTGCCCACATTGGGGATGCCAACCACCATGGCGCGCACCGGAAAACCGGGATTGCCCCGCTTGGGCACCAGCAGCTTGCAGAGTTTGACCAGCTGTTTCACATCACCCAGTTGTCTTGCTGTCACCGGCATGGCACGCACACCGGCCTGCTGGTCAAAATAGCGCACCCAGGCGCGGGTAACCGCCGGATCGGCCAGATCATGCTTGTTGAGCAGCTTGATACAGGGTTTGCCGCCCCGCATCTCCTCCAGCTGGTGGTTGGAGCTGGAAAAGGGCAAACGGGCATCCAGCACCTCGATCACCACGTCGATCTTCCTGATCAGTTCGGTCATCTCCTGATGGGACTTGCCCATGTGACCCGGATACCACCTGATTGTCATAATAACCTTCCCGTTCTGTTTGATGCGGGTCGCCCCGGACGGCATATTAACACAGCACGCCGAATTGGCAAATGTGCGATTTTAAACCGCTGTCCCGGCTACATTTGACCAATGTTGCACATCTGTAGAAAGTGCTTGCATTTGCTATGGTAAAACCGTCAAAACCACGTTAATCTTGTTGGACAATTGTCAATATCATTATTACCGGGAAAAACAGGAATGCGAAAAATCAGCGGAAACATCAGCCTGATGTCACTGGCAGACATTACCCAGTGGGCAGACAACAGCATGCGCTCCGGCACCCTGACCATCAGCCACCAGAATCGTCTGAAGAAGTTCTACTTCCAGGACGGCAAAATCATCTTCGTCTGGTCAGACGCCATCGGCGAAAGGATCGCAGATTTTTTGCAGGTGGAATCGGCCCTGACCCAGCAGGCGCTCAAGGAAAATATCGACAACTCCGAGAGTCTGGGTTTGCCGTTCATCGGCTACCTGCTTTCCCGGCAGATTGTCAGTTGGGAAGAGATGAAGGATATCCTCAAACGGGTGGCCAAGACAGCCATGAGCGACGCCATGAGTTGGGAAACCGGGGATTTCGAATTTGTCGACGAGCTGCCCTCGTTTGTACTCAACGGCCCGGTGCGGCTGGACACCAGCCAGATCCTGATGGAATCGGTGCAGGTTTTCGATGAAACCCGGCAGGAAGAAAACATCAATTACAGCCAGATCACAGAAGAGATTCGCAACCGGATCAAAAACGGAGTGATCGAACTGCCGCCGATTCCGGACATCATCCAGCGCATCGCGGAGAAGATCGAAGACCCAAACATCAACATGGATCAGATTGCTGAATGTATCAACGACCAGATCCTGGTGACCAAGATCCTGAGGATCTGCAACTCCCCCTACTACCGCACCACAGGCAAGATCAGCTCGATCAGGGACGCCGTAGTGCTGATCGGCCTTAAATCGCTGATGAGCATCGTCACCGTGCACGCCCTGAGCGGATTCAGCCCCAAAAATTCAGAGGATATCCGCAAGGTGCTGCGCCACAGCCTGGTGTGCGCCATGATCGCCCGCCAGATCGCCCGCGACATGGGGGGCAACCATGAACAGGCCTTCATGTGCGGACTGCTGCACGATATCGGCAAAACCGTGATGTTCAACCTGGCCGGCGATTACATGCTCACCGCAGAGGCGCGAAACGAGCTGATCAATGAGCACCACACCGAGATCGGTCAATTGCTGGCCCAGAAATGGAACTTCTCCGAAGACATCAAGGAGGTGATCCTTTACCATCACACCCCGGAAAGCGCCCAGCAACACCGCAACATCGTCGACATCATCTTCCTGGCCAACCTGATGGCCCACTCCAGCGGCGAAGCCGGCTCCACCGGCGAACTGTTCCTGAGCTGGTCCGGCCTGAACAGCAGCATGGACATACCGGAGGAACATATCAACCAGATTGTTGAAAACATCGACAACCTGGACAGGGAAGCCTGGGACATACTGGACTGAACTCCCCGGTTTTTTCCAGAGATTCACCGCAGCGACACATAACCGCAACACTCCCCTGCTATATTCGGCCAGTCAGATCGGCGCCGACGCCGAGTACATACAGGCAGGGGAACATACATGACCATCAGAACCAAGCTCTTCTTCAGTTCATTCATCAGCATCATCGGCATTATCATCATCGCCGCGCTAAGCCTCGTGACGATCATCTCCGTCCGCGACAAGATCAACGTACTTACCTCCCATTCCACGCCGCTGCAGGTCAAGACCATGCAGTTTCAGCAATCCGTTGAAAAACTGTCGGCGGAACTGCTGCAACTCGGACTCTCCAGCGACCCGCAGGAGGCCAAACAGATTTCGGACGCCATTGCTGAACAGCGCAAAAGGCTGGAACAGGCCCACAACGAGATCAACACGCTGAAGAAAATGCCGGCGGAAACCGCGGTCTTTGCCGAGCTGCATGAGCAGGTGCTCAAAGCCACCGATGAAAAATTCAAAAGCATGGCGCTGTTCAGGGAAGAAGCGGCCAAGGTCAACAGGGCCATGGCACGGGTGGACAAATCACTGCTTGAACTCAAGGAGCTGATCTCGAGCCTGGTCATATCCGCCTCCCGCCGGGCCAGCACCGCCACAAAAACACTTAACGAGAGTATCAGCGAGAAGAAAACCGTGCCGGAACTGCTGGTAAACGTGCGGAATTTCCGCAATGAGGTGGACCACGACATTGCGCTCAACAAGAAGATCAACGCCATATCCGATCTGGTTTATGCCGTGGGGGTGGACGCCAAGCTGCTGGATGCCAAAACGCGCATGATCATGCTCAGCCAGACGCCGGAAGAGTTGCATCGCGTAACAGCAGAAGCCCAGGCAATCAACGCCCGAATCAGCCGCAACGTCAACCAGGTCGGGCAGGGAGTCAGACAGATCAAAAGCTCCGGCTATGTGGATGACACCATGCGAGCCATCTCATCATCCATAGCGCTCGCCGGTGCATCCCTGCGCACCATATCCACATCCCAAAAGGGCGTGCTTGAAAACATGTCCATCGTTGACAGTTCACTCAAAAGGGTCAGAGCGGTCGCCATGGAGCAGGCCCGCATGAGCGAGAGCAATGTCCAGGCCACGGCCCATGAGCAGCAGCAGTCTGTAAAAGAGGTGGGCGAACGGGTTGAGTTGTTCAACACCCTGCTGATTGCCGTCTCGATCACCACCATCGTCGTCGCGCTGATCTTGAGCATCAGCACAACCATCTCCATCAGCCGCTCGCTGAAAGGCATGACCGCAACCATTGTATCGATTGCCGAGACAGGCGACTTCACCAAAACCATCGCATTCAAAAACAGGGATGAATTCGGCATCACCATGCAGGCCTTCAACAGCCTGATTGGATCATTTACCAGGATCATCGCCGCCGTTTCCCAGTCATCCGGACGGCTGGCAGGCTGCTCCAGAGATCTGACCGGCACGGCCCAGGAAATCCACAGAAACATCGATGCACAATCAACCGGCATCGTGCAGGTTTCAGCCGCATCGAGCGAAGTGGCCCGCAGTGTAAACCTGATTACCGGCAACACAGCCCGGATTGCCGATTCCGCCCGAGAGGCCGGAGAAATGGCCGCCAGCGGCGCTGAAATCGTATCCCGGACCAGCAGCGAGGTCAGTCAGATCGCACTGGCGGTGGAGGAATCCACCCGCTTGATGCGCACGCTGCAGGAACATTCACAGCAGGTGGGCGAGATTGTGGACGTGATTGTTGAAATTACGGACCAGACCAACCTGCTGGCGCTCAATGCGGCCATTGAAGCAGCCAGGGCCGGAGATCACGGTCGCGGATTCGCGGTAGTGGCCAACGAGGTACGCACCCTGGCCAACAATACAGCCCGGGCAACAGTCGGGATCACGGAACGGGTCAAACGGATCCAGGCCGACACGGAGCTGGCGGTCGAGGCAATGCATAACAGCCTGGAGCGCGTACACCTGGGGGTGGAGCTCTCCAGCCAGGCCGGTGATTCGCTGCAAAGGATCGTGTCCAGCGTTGCATCGCTGCAGGAGATGACCGGACAGATCGCAATCGCAACCAGCGAACTCGCCCAGTCGTCCAGCGAGATCAGCGCCGACATCATCGCCATCGAACGCGCCTCAGCCGAAAACGTGATGGCCGCGGCAGATATCGCCAAAGAATCCGAGATGCTGTCACAGTTGTCGTCAGAGCTGAAAAACGAGATCAGCAGGTTCAGGTTCAATGAACCAGCATCGCAAGAGCCGCTGCCATCCAGTAAAACAGTCCCCGGCCCGGCCGCGGAGATCGCCATGACAGATGTCAACAACAGGCTCAAGCTGTTGCCTGCCTGATGCCCTCCGGCATTGCTTCAGCAACATCCTGTGATATAAATCAAAGGGGAGATTGAATATGGAACAGCAAACAACGACCAGAGCTGAAAGCATTTACCGCAACCGTCTGAATCAAAGCTGCAGGCTTTTCATCAGGCACGAATGGAATGAACTGGTTTACAAGCTGGTGCATTCGGAAGACGACAGACTCCGCCAGATCGGCAAAGACTGGCATCTGCCCGGCCACAGGCCGGACTGACCGGAGAAAAGATGGATAACTGCACCTTTAACGCATTCGCCTATCCAGGCGAACTGGACTTGAACCGCATGGCCCAGAAACTGGGCATCGGCCGGCGCTATCGCTGGGAAGAGCCGATGAAGCTAAATCCGGTCACCTTCGCGCTGCTGGCAGATGGCGACCGTGAGCAGGTCTATCTCTACTACTTCGGCGGCATCGTGTTTGTGAACTGTTCCGCCGACATGATCGCCCGTTTTCTGGACAGTCTGCCGAACTACAGCGGCGGCCCCAAGGAGCGGCCCCAACTCCCCTACCGTGAGGAATACCGGCTGGAGATCGACAACAGCCGCGAGATATCGATCAACGACGACTTTGCCGTGCTGGCGGCCTACAGCCAGGTTTTCCTGGAGATCATCTGCTTCGTGATCGCCAAATCTGTAGCGCTGGAACGGATCGAGGCACGGCTGGATGTGGTTTTCGACGAGGTTGAACAACTGATCGCCAATCTGAACAAGGGCAAACTGGACCTGCCGGACCGGGACATGGCTCGTCTGGCCTCATCCATTCTGGGCCTCAAATTCAGCTCCATCGCCCATATCATGGTGCTGGACAAGCCGGAGATCACCTGGGACAATCCGGAGGCCGACACACTCTATCTGACCATGGCGCGCCAGTTCGAGCTCAATCAGCGCTATCAGGAGATCAAACACAAATCCGACACCCTGCTGGACATGGCCGACGTTTTCAGCAGCCTCTCCAATGCCCGGCGTTCGGCCAGGCTGGAATGGATCATCATCATCCTGATCGCCATCGAGATTATCATCACGCTGCTGGAACTGGCCAACAAGCACCTCATCTTCTGACCCCCGGATTTTTTCCCTGATTGTAACAATCACACCCCGCAAAATGCCTTATAATTGCCCTGTCGCACCCATATCAATCAAGGTGGCAGAGTGTGGACGTATCAACAACCGGCACGCAAATCATCGACAGCATGAACAACCACCTGGAAGCCATTTTTCTGAAGCGCCAGGCGCCGCAAATCTGTTTAAACAGGCCCGAAACCATAGCCAGCTTCCTTGTGGCCAGCAAACTGGCCCGAGACTGCGGCAACCGGGATCTGGAACAGACCCTGCTGCTGATCGGCAAGGAGCGTGACGAAAAACCGGACAGCGACCCAAACGACGCCTTGGGCGGCTATTTTCATGATCTGGTCGAGTACGTCAGGCTCTTTGATGAAACCCTGCAACTGTTCAGCCGCCTGGCCATCATGGAATCCATTTCCATCGATGCCGGTGCCGTCATGCGTCTTCATGCCTGCCGGGAACGATTTAATGAACTGGAACCGTCGCTGTTCCACAAACTGTTCCTGGCCGACCTGATGGGCAGCAGGTTCACCGGTAGTTATGGCCGCAGGAAGGTAAAAACGCTGCTGGAAGGACTTCAGCACATCTCGGACGGAACAGCAAACGCAGTTACGGTCGTGGAACGCCTGATCATACTGGAAAAAGAGCAGAGGCTGCTTATGTTCATGCTGGATTGTCTGAGGGACAACATCAGCAAAAACTACTCTCGATTTGCATCCAGTAACGACATGGGGGTCTTGAAACGCCTGCTGCTGATCGATCTAAGGCAAAAGGGCATGCCTGTTGACGATGTGCCAGATGAGCTATTTCGTAAAGGGATGGACATTATCAAGAAAGAGGCGCTCTACAGAAACAACCTGCTACCAATGATCCTGCGCAGCGGCAATCGCGCCCTGAGGGAAGAATTCATCACCGAATCCGGTCTGGATCTGTTTTTTATCGAAGAACTGGAGCACGAATACTGCAACACACATCAGCTAGCCAAAGAACAACTGGCAGTCATCCGCCAACCAATCTGAAAGCGTGCTTTTTTCGTCCACGACCTGAAATTCAGCCGTAATGCCTATCTCCGCTCCAGCCACACCTCAACACGATTGTTCCTGGCCCGGCCTTCATCCGATCTGTTATCCGCCACAGGCATCCGGCTGCCAAAGCCGTCCACCACAGACGCAACCACACCACGCTGCCTGAGTTCATCGGCAATCGCCTGTGCCCTGGCGCGGGACAGCTTGTCGTTCTCCTGCTCACCCTGGCTGCTGTCGCTGAACCCGAACAGCATCACCGTCCTGCCCTGAAACTCCCGGGAGCCAAGCGCTGCAATCAGGCGACCGATATCCCGTTTGCCCTTGTTATCCATTTCCAGGCTGCCGGAACGGTATTTAAAGTTCAGCGACAAGCGGTCTGCGGACGCAGTTAGCCTGCGGTAATCCTGGGGGGCATCCTCCGGCGCTGGGAAGGAGCCGGCCTTGACCGTCAGGGAGACAAATCCGGTTCTTTCCACAATCTCCTGTCCCTCCCGGGAAAGGGCAAACTCGATAAATTCGTTTATGCGCGGATTTTTGGGCTGCTGGGCCGTATACAGGTAAAGACGGCGCGCCAGCGGGTAATCCTCCGTTGCCACGGTGAAGGGGGTCGGATAGACCGGCATGGATGCGCCGCTTTTGATGGCCAGGGCTTTGGCCGACTTGATGTAGGGCAGGCCGATAAAACCGATGGCCTGCCTGTCGGCGGTCACCTGGGCCGACAGTTCGGCGCTGTCTTCAAACCTTCTGGCTTCCGCCAGCAACTTCTTCTTGCCCAGCACCAGATGACTGAAGGTGTCAAAGGTGCCGGATTTATCATCACGTGAATAGACGTTGATGGCAGCAGAGCCGCCGCCAAAATCTGGCCATTTCTGTTTGCCTCCCGAAAAAATGGAGCCAAGATCCCTGATCGCGAGGGTGCTGACAGGGTTGTTTTCGTTGACGATCACAGCCACGCCGTCCAGCCCCAGAATATGTTCACTGGCCAGCGAGGTCAGATCGCCCAGAGTGGAGAGTTTTTTCAGCTCGCCGTCCTTGATCCGGCGCGATGACATGCCGATATCACACCCATCGCCCGCCAGTCCTTGAAAGGCTGTCGAAGAACCATGGGATCGGATTTCCACCGCCAACCCGCGGTGCCGCCCGGTCAGTCCCTTGACCAGCATCTCCTCGCTGTTTTGCCCCTGCTCCCGGATAACCCTGCTGGCGCCGAGCTTCCTCAGATATGCCTCGGCCAGAGCCGGTGCCAGTTTTGAACCGATGGTATTGGAACCGTGCAATCTCAGGGCAGTGACATACTCCTCCCTGGTCATGTACGAGTAGAGGCCGCTACCCAGCAGTATCACCACCAGGACAGACGCCGCCACGCCCAGCAGCGTCCTGCGATCCAGCCGGCGCGGGGGCGCGGGCAGCGGAGGCTGCGGGAACGTCTCCGGCAGCAGGCTCTTCTGGTAGGCCTCAATATCGTTCAGGAACTCGCGGCAGCTCTGATAACGGTCGTCCGGCGACTTCTCCAGCGCCTTGGCCACAATCAGCGCCAGCCGCTCACTGATATCGGGGTTAATGCTTCTGACATCAGGGGCCAGCTGGTCCAGATGCAGCATCAGCTTGCTCAGACTCGACTCCGCGGCAAAAGGAAGCGCGCCGGTGAGCATCTGGAAAAGAATTACCCCGGCAGAGTAGATATCGCTGCGCTGGTCGATATTCCTGGGGTTGATGATCTGCTCCGGACTCATGAACCCCGCATCCCCGAAGGCCTGTCCCAACTCCTCCCGCTGACCGTTGCCCAGGATCATGGCAACGCCGAAATCGGATATCTTCAATTGCCCCTGGCGATTCATCAGAATCATGGCAGGGCGCATATTACGGTGCACCACCCCCTGCTCATGGGCAAAAGACAGGCCCCGCAACAGTTGCTTGAAATAGTGCAGCGCGTGCTGTTCGGGAAACTGCTTGTTATGGTTGAGCATCTTTTCAAGCGTCGGCCCATCGAAATACTCCATGGCCAGATAGTAGCGACCATCCAGCTGAAAGAAGTCCGTGGCCTGGAGTATGTTGGGGTGATTCAGCCGGGCCAGAAGCCGGGCCTCGTCGTAGAACCTGTCGCGAAACTGGCCATCCGAGTCGTTCAGAGGCGCCAGCGACTTGATAAAGAAGCGTTTGCCGAGCTGCAGATGCTCGGCAACCAATAGTTCCACGCTTTCGGTCTGGCTGATGACATGGCGGATTTGATACTTGAAAATAATGCGGTCTTCCATTCAGGTGGGCTCCGGATCGTTTATTCAGACGGACGGCTGTTCGGGATGATAATTGGACGGGGCAGCCATCCTGGCCACCTGATCCGAATAACTGCGCATGGAGCTATGCAGACGGTCGGCCCGTTCACGCTGCTGCTTCAGTTGTTGCTCCAGACTCCTGACATCGCCGATCAACTGCTTCAACATGACCGCCGCAAGACGATCCTGCACCTGGGGTACATATTCCGAAATATGTTCGAATCTTGGCATCTCAAATCTCCCTGTCTGTTTTATCAGGCCGCACAGGCCGTGTCGCACTGATTGGCACTGAATATCTCACGGATAATCCGGTCTATGGTGACACCGCCCGCCGCCAACGACGGGTGACGCATCCCATCCTCCATGATTACCCAGCCGCTATCGGCGTCAAAGCGATGATCTTCCCGATACAAAGGCAACGGGCTGGCGCTGTCAGCCCACAGGCGACAGCTGCCCGCAGTATCCGTCGCACCGGCAGCAGCCAGAAGCCACTTCACGCTTTGGCCGGCAGTATGACGATAGTTTTCAAATCGTTCCTTTTCCATTGTTGACTCCTGTCTCTGTTCATAGACGGTTGTTCCTGTCGAATTTCCTGCATTCAATCCATTCCGCCAGGGTGTGCAGCCCCTGCACCACAATGATTGTCGTTCCCATTACGGTAAGTATGCCCATGACAATTTCCTCCCTATCAAGTCTGTATTTGCGTATTCGTTCAGTTATTCCGCCTGCGGTTCAAGTTACTGCAGAGTCTTTTGTTGTCCTCTCCGGGCGGCACCGCCACGTATGACGGCATGACAAATTCGCCCTGTGACGGCGGCTGCGGCGTTGGCCGCGCCAACAGATACCCCTGGGCAAAATCCACATTGATGCCCGTCAGATAGGCCAGTTCCTCCGTTGTTTCGATCCCCTCGGCAATCACCTTGATGCCCATGCGCTTGCAGAAACAGGTAATTGACTCGACCAGCGCCTGACGAACCGGATTGCGGTCGATGTCGCACACCAGGAAACGGGCCAGTTTGACGTAGTCCGGCGTAATCTGGGAAAGCATCTTGAGTCCGGCGTAGCCATCACCCAGATCATCAATGGCGATGCTGTACCCCTGGGAGCGGTAATGGTTGACCCCCTTTTCCAGCAACCCGTAGTCATTGATCACGCTCTTCTCGGTCAGTTCGAAAACCACCCGGGAACGTTCCATGCCCAACGCATCAAGCAGCTCGGCCGTAAAACCGCGCTGATGGCTGCTGGCCAGCAACAGCGCCGGACAGACATTCAAAAACAGCAACCCGTCCAGACCGAGCTCATCCGCCATGAACAGGGCCTTTTCACGGCAGAGCCGCTCCACCTGAACACTCATGCCGAAGCGCTGTGCATTGTCAAATAGCTGCTCAGGGTTGGCAATTGTGCCGGGATCCACAATCCGGCTCAACGACTCATAGCCGTAAACCGCCCCGTCATCCAGGGACACAATCGGCTGAAAAACCGGCCTGATGCGCCGCTGACTGATAATCTGCTGCAGTTCCAGCCAGTCTGCAAAATCAGCCGCGCCATAAGCGCCAGCGGCGGATGCGGTTACCAGTCCTGCCTTGAGCATGTTGCCACATGCGGTCTGATGGGCTAGACCGTACATTGATTCACCCCCGCCATCAGCTGCACATCACCAGTTGTGGTTCCATCCGTTGTATTAACTCCGGCAGTTGTTGCCGCAGCGGCCTCTTCACAATGGGCAGATGCCGGATTGCCGGCAAGCTGCTCCGATTGCATCCGGAAGATATTCTTGTACAAGTGTTGCACGAGGCCTCCAGTAATCATATTTTCAATACATGATTCAGCAGCAGTGCGGCTGTGTTATTACCATCTCCAGGGTCGGTTCGTCTGCCAGATGGGCCTGATATGGCCGGTGACAGGCGCCGCAGTAAAGCCCTTCATGCACCCTGGCCCACAGGACCCGGTTTTCCGTGTCACACCAGTCACAACACCAGTAGTAATAATCCTCGCTTGTTCTGATCATTGTCTTGTCCTCTTCTCTCGTCTCTTTTTGAAGGCACTATAGACAACGATTATTACAACGGTGTGTAGAACAGATAAATGTTACGAAAACACTTCCGGTCACTGAAAAGTGAAAATTTCAAAATTCCGTATGCGGTTTTCAAAGAACAGAGGGGCTGTCCTTGTTGAGGATCATTTGCTTCCAGGAGCAGCAACGATGTGCCATTGCCACAGATAACGGCGCTGTTGGAGCATGCTTGCCAGGCGCGTTCCTGTCTGGGTTTCCCGCCATACCGACAACTAGCATAAGCCATGCCAGTCACATAACATGTTGATATGGTGCGGATTTTACCCAACAACAACCACTACCGGAATCCGCTTTGAATAAAATTCAGGCAAGACTGCCTGCCCATCAAGCATGCCACCCCATTGTCACACCAGCGCCATTGAATCCCAACAATCGGATGGTATAGATTGGTAGTATGCATACCTTTCTATTCATCAACCCGGCCTCTGGCCGATTTGCACAGCACCGCGTGGCGAAAACCGTCAAATTGTTGCAACAGAACGGCCTGCGGCCTGAAGTCCGTTCAATCACTACTCCCGCCGATGCGCTGCCCCACTGTGAAGAGATCAACGCCCTGGCACAGCCGCCATTGGTAATTGTTGCCGCCGGAGACGGCACCATGAATACGGTGGTAAACGGACTTCAGCCAGGCCAGGCGACCCTGGCGATACTGCCTTTGGGTACATCGAACGTGCTGGCGGCGGAGCTGGGGATTGTGTCGCTGGAAGACGGGATACGCAGGATCAAGGCCGGGATTACCAGGGAGATGTCGGTGGGCGTAGTGGAAACAGCGGTCGAAAGACGGCGTTTTGTGCTGATGGCCGGGATCGGAGTGGACGGCACGGTTGTGCGCGATGTCTGGCCATTGGGGAAACGGCTGCTGCGGCAGGGGGCCTATGCTGCTGCGGCACTGTTCGGCAGCCTGGCCTGGGATCGGAGTCTGATCTGGGTCATTACAGCAGGGTGTTCATTCCAGTGTCACAGCACTATCATCTGCAATGCTTCCCGGTACGGCGGAAACTTCGTCCTCTCGCCGGAAAGCAGCCTGTACTCTCCCGAACTTACCGCCGTATGCATCCGCAACAACCAGCGCCGCACCTACCTGCGCCTGGCCATTGAGCTGTTGGCCGGACGAACTGGCACCAGCCGGGAGTTGATCCGCATCCCGGCGAACGGTATCGAGATCAGGGGCATAAAACCGATACAGATAGACGGTGACTTCTGGGGCTACAGTCCGGCAAAAATTTACAGCATGGCAAATTTTGCCCGGATTATCGTCTGACGGCTGACGACCGCACAGACACTGTCGTTCCTGGACAATAAGACACCCGGCCATGATCCTGATCAGCGCTTAACTGCAATCATGCATAGCCATCCTGCAACTGGCAGCTAATAAACATAATCACTTGCAATCAGAAACCGGATGCCATAAGCTTGAATTAATTTTTTCAAAGGAGGTCTCATTATGAAAAAACTGGTCAGCAGCCTGATATTTGCAACCGCCATCTCCTGCGCCGCAGTGCCGGCCACTGCGGATGTGAATATCAGCGTCGGCATCGGCGTGCCCCTGCCGCCGGCAATTGTATTCAGCGGCCCGCCCGCGGTAATCGTCATGCCGGACACCATCGGCGTCTACTTCGTGCCGGACATCGACGGGGAGATCTATTTCCACAACGGTTTCTGGTGGCGTCTGTGGAACGGCTACTGGTACCGTTCACGCTACTACAGCCGTGGCTGGGTCTACTACAGCAGTGTGCCCACCTTCTACCACGACATCGACCCGCGCTGGCACGATTATTACCGGGCGCGCAAATGGCGCGGACACCGCTGGGACTATCAGCGGGTACCACACCAGCAGCTCCAGCAGAACTGGAAAAGCTGGAACCAGAACCGCCATTGGGAAAAGCAGCGCACCTGGGGTGTCCAGCAGTACAGGCCGATGCAACCGAAACAAAGGCTGCAGCGGAGACAGCAGCGAGAGGAACAGTACCGTCAGCAGCCAAGGCCGCATGCCCAGCCCACCCCTCAGGTTCGGCCACAACGGCAGCAGATTCAGCAACCGCAGCACCAGCCGCAGCGCCAGCACCAGGAACGCCAGCAGCGTCCCCAACATGGCAGGCCGGATGGCGGGCGTCACGATCAGCACCGCTAAACCAACCCCGCAAGGTTCACAATAACAGTAAAGGCGGCCATCCGGTCGCCTTTACTGTTCTCACACCCGTTTATGCCGCCTTCTCACCAGCGACTCATCCCCCAATCACCTTGAGCACCCCGGTCAGTTCCGAGACAGTGTATGGTTTGCGCACGGCGGCATTGAACCCGTAACTGCGAAAGTCTGACATGACCGGATCATTGCAGTAGCCGCTGGATACAATCAAGTAGGCCTGAGAATCAAGCCCCCGGATAATACGGGCCGCCTCCTGCCCCCCCATGCCCCCCGGGATGGTCAGATCCATGATCACTCCTGCAAATGGTTTTCCGGACTGGCTGGCCTGTTTGTAGAGCGCTATTGCCTCCTCGCCGCTGGCACAGGTGGTCACCTGGTATCCCAGCGACCCCAGCATGGCGGCAGCCATGTTCCTGATCATCTCCTCGTCGTCCATCACCAGCAGGGTTGTAGTAGTTTTGGCGACGGATGTAGCCTGGAACTGGTCTTCCGGCTTCACACTGCCTGTTGATTCCGGCAACCGGGCCGCCGGCAGCAGAATCTCGAAGGTGGTCCCCCGGCCTGGCCGGGAACTGACCGCAACATGACCACCGTGACGGGCAACGATGGACTGCACCGAGGCCAGCCCAAGTCCGCTGCCGGTCGGTTTGGTGGTGAAATATGGATCAAAGATGCTTTTCAGCATTTCTTCCGGCATGCCGCACCCCTGATCTGAAAAGACGAGCCGGACGTATTCGCCCTCCGGCAGTCCCTGGATATTCCCGGCCGCAACACGGGCATTGGCGGCGCTGATCCGGATAGTGCCGCCACCCGGCATGGCCTGGACCGCATTGATGATCAGGTTGTTGCACACCTGGCTGATCTGTCCCGCATCGGCTTCGATATCATAAAGATCGGCATCTGCCTCGATCTCTCCCTTGACATTGGTGCCATGCAGCACCAGCGACAGCGACTCCTCGATCAGCTGACGCGGCGCAACCGAACTGGTCACCGGCTGTCCGCCCCTGGCAAAGGTCAAAAGCTGGTGCGCCAGTTCAGCCGCCCGTTTGGAGGCTATGGCGGCCTGATCCAGCGGCATGCGCGCCTTGTGTCCCTCCTCGATGAACAGCTCGGCAAAGGAAATATTGCCGATGATGGCGGTCAGCACGTTGTTGAAATCATGGGCGATGCCGCCGGCCAGCACACCGATCGACTCCAGCTTCTGCTGTCTGATCTGTTCCTCCTGCCGCTTTTCCTGCTCGGTGATATCGGTAAAGATCACCATTACACGCTGCCGGGAGATATGGGTATTGACGATCACGCGGCTGTCAGTACCGTCCTTGCGGGTCACATTGGCCACAAATGGCGGAATCGGCACACCGCTATTCAGGTGTTCGTCCATACTCTTCTGCCAGATCATTGCCAGTTGGTGTCGGTACCCTTCATCCGGATAGGCCTTGAGGAACC
>ENA-UPXM01001852-UPXM01001852.1-activated-sludge-metagenome-genome-assembly--contig:-NODE-1852-length-26021-cov-7.597782_pt1 | contig 26021 bp, 44 predicted proteins | sample MGYA00238178_ERZ772708 | MGnify/ENA primary metagenome ERZ772708 (study PRJEB29002, sample SAMN05720212) | activated sludge metagenome | isolation source: anaerobic digester from wastewater... | reverse complement strand
ATTAGTCTTCCAGTCAGTTACAACTATTCCTAATTGAGTTCTTTCTTTATTAGCTACTAGCCAAATCTTATCAGCTTGTCCAGTATAACCAAGTTCAGGATCACCCATTACAACTTCTGTATCAATTAGAACTGCACCATTTTTAATCATCTTCTCATAGAACTGCACACCATAGTTAATCATATGATCTGATGTAATTTCTTGTTCAAAGTCACAATTAAACTCAGGTTCTCTTACTTCTTTATCTAATCCAAATCTTTCAATGATTTTCTTTTCTAAGAAGTAGTGAACTCTACTGCCAGTATTATTGGCATAGTCTGCCATTTGTGACCATTCTTTGATAAGTTTTTGTTGAATTATTGGATCACCTTTTGCTTTTTTGAGTGATGCTTCTTGAGTAGGAAACTCTGGGTAGAAACTTTTTAATACTTTAGATACTGATGGCCAATTACTTTGTGATCGACCTTGTAGAGTGTTCATAAAGTATTTATGATTGTCTTCTATAAAATATAGATTCAATTCTTTTCTTCTTTCTTCTAATAAGATTCTTATTTCATCTGCTATTTGGTATAAATCTATCATCTACATTATATTATATTATTTTATAAAGTTTTTAACAAAAAAAAGAGAGCTAATGCTCTCTTTTTAATTATACTGTTGGTTCAATAACATTTGCTTTAACTTCTGCAGGTCCTTCAATATACAAATCTCTTTCTTTTAGTAAGTCAATTATATATTTAGTTACATAATGTTCTTGTTTTAAGAATACAACTTCTGTACTTCCAATCACCATATCAACATCTTTAGATGATGCCCATTCAGTGATAATTCTTTCTAAGTCATTGTATATATCTTTAGATAATTCATCATTCATTTGTCTCATTTTACGTTTGAATTCTTCATCTATAATCATTCCTTCTTCCTGTAAGATTTGGAATCTTTCTGCACTTGCTTTCTGAGTTGCTTCATCAGCAGTCATACTTGATTTTAATAATTCTTGCATTTCATCTCTGAAAGGATCTAATCTTTTAACAAACTCTTGTTTAACTTCTTCAATCTTTGTAATACCTTCTTGATATTTAACATAGTGTCTTGAGAGAATCTCAAAATCTACAACTTTTATATTCATAATATACTTTTTATTTTTATATGATTATGAAATTAATAAGTTTACTGCGGTTACATATTTTCGATACATATTCTCATCATCTGATAGAGAATAATCATAGTCTTCTAAAATAACTGATTGAGTTGCACCTATTTTATTAACTTCTAAATAATTTCTTCTAGTCTTTGTTATTCTTGCAAATTGTCTATTCTTAATTAGGTACTTTGTTTCATCATTGAAATCATCTATCTCTTCTATCTGACCTAAATACTTATTTGTACTTAAATTAAATTTATAATTTAGTTCTCTAAATGGTGCTCTTTCTTTTGTGTTAATAACCCATTGTGTATCAAATGATGTTGGTATTTTCAATTCATATGATGATTGAGTTATTCCTTTAATCTGTTGATACATTTCAATATTTGATGGAATTGATGGTGTACCAGTCCAAGTGGCTTTACTAATTTGAATTTCATATATTTTAGGATTTAAAATATCTATACTCAAAGTTGAATTAATTCTAGTTATATTAATACCTGTAGATGCACTTGCAGATGAATAGGTTGTTGATAATGGAGATGATAAACCAATAATAAAATATTTAGGATCTTGACTCCACATATCAAAAGATGTTTGGTAAACCTTTTTACTATCATATAACTTCTTAATCTTCTTAGCTAATGTTAGGTTTGTTAATATTCTAACTTGGTTCCAAGTTTTCTTTTTTACATCCTCTAATGTATGTAACTTTTCTATATCAATATTATAGTGGTAATATAAACATTGAAGTATATTATCATAATCTGATTTAGCTATAGAATCATCAATATATTGACAATACTCTAAGTAGTTGTCTTTACCTTTTATTGCAATTTTATCTATTTGAGAATATATTTTGTTAATCTTTTTTTCAATTGGATTCATTCTCTTATTATTTTTATTTATTCTTCTGTTGTAGTAGCTTCTCCTTCACCACCTAATAACTTATCAACTTCTGGTAGTTTATCTGCTTTAGTTTTAATAAAGTCAACAAACTTAGCAACTCTTTTCATCTGTTCTTTATCAGTTTTAAGTGCACCTAAGTCAGCTTTTAATTTCTCTTCATCTACTTCACCCTCTTCAACAGGTACTTCTGTTTTACCTACAATTTCTGCAGTAGTTTTAACAATCTGTTTACCATCTTTACCAGTGAATGTAAATTTATCACCTTCTATTTTATCAACCTTTTTAACATTAACTATATTTTTTGCTACCTCATCTGTTGTAGGTGCTTTCTTTTGTTCATCTGTTAACGCATCCCAGGCAGTTTTTTGTTGACCTTTTCTTAAATAGATAAGTTCTTCACCTACTTTATAATCAGTTGCTGGTGCTGCAGGTATTTGATTAGCAGCTCTATACTCAGCTTCTGCTTTTTTGAATATTTCATTATTCATAATTGTTTTCTTGAAGTCATCAACAATAGTTTTAATTTCACTTATAGCAACTGCTTTCTTTGCTGCTAAGTCAAGTGCTGCAGCATATTTCTTGTCAAAATCTGCTTTTATCTCCGCTGCTTTTTTCTTAACCATACCAAATGCAACTCTTGCATCAATTAAGGCATCTTGAATTTTACCTTCGTTTATACTATTTGATTCTTTAACTGTCTTAACTTCTTTATCAAACTCTGCAATTTGGTCATCAATTTGTTTACCAAAATCTAATCTCATATTAGTTAATGCAGTTTCATCTTCAGCTTTATTGATTCCATCTGTTGCTGCTTTAAGTAAAGCATCCATCTTAGTAATCATTGTTTTCTTAACTTGTTCTTTCTCCATACCTTTCTTAAAATCATCTTTCAATGTTTTGAATGGCGCTGCAATATTACCCAAAAAGTTTTTAAGTGCTCCTTTGGCTGCATTATAAAGTGCTCCTAAAAACTCTTCATTTGTTTTCTCTACCTCTTTGAAGTATTCATATTTTTTAATGTGTCTCATAAACTATATATAAAAATTAAAATATAAAAAAGAAAAAGATAATATGAATAACAAGGAACCACAAAGTTTGGAAAATATCAATGAGATATTTGAGAAGATTGCTACACTTGGTCTTTCTTCATTAACAAAAGAAGAATTAGAATTAATAGAAAAATCCACAGATTAACTTGGTGGTTATAGAAATTGTATTATCTTTGTATCATAAATTAAAATAACAAATTATGAAAAAATTATTATTAGGAGCTCTACTACTATTGAGCACATTAGGTTTTAGTCAAGTTTTAGAATACAAAGAAAAAGTTTTATCATTTAGTAGTGAAAACTCTCAAGGTGTTGAGTTTATTAATAGGTTTAACCTTGATGAAAAGATTTTAACACAACTTAAAACAAATGATGTTTTTTGTAGTTGGGAGAGAGATATGGAAACTGAAAAGGATAAAGGTGAGACAATATCTAAATTACAATCCTTATTTAATCAACTAAAAACTAATAATAGTATATTGATATTTCTAAGAAATCAGGTTGAAATAGAAAATATGATGGCTGCACTACAATGTAAAAATCAAGAATCATTCAAAGTAATTGAGAACTCAAAGGGAAATATTTATATTAATGATAAAAATGAATTAATTATAAATGAAAATTATAGTGCAAAAAATGGATATGGTAATGACATTCCAGGTAAACTATTTATTGTAATAGACTTAAACACTGGAAAAAGTAAATTATTATTATAAATAACAATAAAAACCCACCAATTTGGTGGGTTTTTTATTAGTATTCATCTATCTTTATATTATTTACATTTTTATACCTACTATCAGGATTTGCCTTTAATATAATCTTTGAGAGAGTAACTGCACTCTTTCTACCTGTCACAGAACTATGTTCTAATCTATCATCAGCTATTATATAAATTAATGGAGTTCCTTTCTCTAATTGAATATAAAGTATCTTATTATCAATACCACCATACATAACAGACTTTATTGAAGTATCATTCATTTCCTTACCTATGAACTCATGAAATACATAATTACTTAATTTTCTTGCTCTTTTATCTTGGCCATATTTACTTGCTTTATTTGATGCAGATAAATATGTTGTACTATTTAATTCATTAAACTTCTTTAACATTATTACAATTTAGTTTTTATTATATATTAATTTCCGATAACAAAATATCCTCAATATCATTATATCTATTAAATGGTATTCTTATTAATCTTATGTTATTGTCTAAACAATACTTATCTTTAATACTATCATTAAACTTTTGTTTATTAAATGTATCTATACCACCAAAATAATCAATAGGTCTAAAATGTTGTTCACCATCATATTCTATACATATATTCTTTTCAGGTAAGTAAAAATCAAATGGTAATTTCTTTTTTTTATTGGAGAAACAATTATTAAATTTCTTCTGTATTTCATATTCTATTAAATTACTTTCTAAATATTTAGCCACTTTTAACTCACCTTTACTTAGATTACACTTAGGACAACCATTACCACTTATATGTTTTTCAGGTGTTTGACTAAAGGTTCCATGTATTTTACAAACTATATCTACTTTACTTTTTGTACCTGAATATTTAATATTGGAATAATCATATAAATAACCATGAGTATCTGTAAATGAACTTAATATAAACTCTAAACTTTTTGTATTTAATACTGACATCTTTTCTTTACCACACTTATTACATCCTCTTCCTCTTAAATGACTAGCAGGTGTTATTAAAAAAGATTTATGTTTATCACATATAATTTCAACCTTAATATTATTTTTAGTATAATTAACTTTTGAGTAGTTATATTTATTGTTAAATATTATATTAGACATTTTTATAAAATCTTCTGTATTAAAGACATTTCTATAATTACATTTAGGACAATTTTGTCCTCTTAAATGATTATTAGGTGTTTGAGTAAATAAACCATGTTCTCTACAAATTATGTCAACTTTGGTTTTATTATTGATATAGTTAACAACCGAATAGTCGTATTTACTATTATGTTTTAGTTCTGCTTTTTTAATAAAATCTAAACTACTACTTCTACAATTTGAAGTAGAACATCTTGGACATTTATCACCACTCAAGTGTCCATTAGGTTTTTGTTCAAAATCACCATGTATTTTACAAGTAATTATAACCTTTAGAGAACTTTTTATATATTCAACTTTTGAATAGTCATATATATCACCATGTTTTAATATGGATTTATTAATAAATATTTCATTTTTCATTATAGTATAATCTTTTTTAATTTTTCATTTTTACTATGTTTCATCAGATCTTGATATATCAACCATTCAATATACTTTGACTTATTTGTAAACTCTTCATCTAATATATCATTTAATTTTTTATCAACTGCCAGTGATATTCTTACTTTAGTTATCATAATTACCTTTTCTTTTTATTATATATATTAACTTTGAAAACTCAAAAAGTGTAATTTTATGATAATTTTGTAAAAACTTAAACATTTTTTTTAATTAATATATAATTCCTATGAGAAAGAAAATACCTGATGATAAAAAGAAAGTAAAAACTGGATTTACACTAAACTCAGATATAGTTGAATTAATGGATGAATTACTTGTGGATATAGGTAATACTAATAGATCAAGATATATTGAGAAGTTAATAAGAGAAGACCTTGAAAAAAGAGGTAAAAACATAGAAAGAGATTTCTAATAAAAACAAAATAAAAAATATGAATAATGATTATTTAGGAATGGTTGGAGATTTCCATTTATTATTTAATGCCCCAATTTTACCAACACCTCAAATACCATCTACTGAAAGATGTAATTTAAGAATTAACTTAATGCAAGAGGAATTGAATGAAATAAAAGAAGCAATTGAGAATAATGACTTAGTTGAAGTTGCTGATGGATTATGTGACCTTATGTATGTATTATGTGGAAGTATTCATGAGTTTGGTTTAGGAGAAAAGTTCAATGAACTATTCAATGAAGTTCAAAGAAGTAATATGTCTAAAGCATGTGAGAATGAAGTAGTTGCTCAAGCAACTGTAGAACACTACAAACAAAAAGATGGTACAGAATCTGATTACAAAGAAGTAAATGGTAAGTACATTGTTTACAGAAATGAAGACAATAAAGTTTTGAAATCTGTAAATTATAGTCCTGCTAATTTACCTGGTATAATTAAAGGTGTTGATACTTTTAATATGTATTTAGACTAATGAGTTGTTTGATAAATATTTAGAGGACAATGAAATAACAAATAAATCTAAATATATTGAAAATCTTATAAGAAAAGATATGGAAGAAAAAGGTAAGGAAATCATTAAAAAGTTTTAATATGAAAACTATCACTGAAAAAGAACAAAAAAGAAGAAAGATTAATAAGGAACTAAAAAGTTTTAGAAACAAGATGGGTAAACATATTGTCTGGTTTGATGCACTTGCTTCAAATAGACAATATGATTTACTATTTCTATGGAAAAAAGAGAAATATAAAACAAAGGATGTTGAAGTACCAACTAAAGTTAAGTATGAGTATGGTAATAGACATAGATTACAAATGACATATACTAAATATCCAGCAAGTATTAAACACTTCTTAGAAGTTTATATTTTGGATAGTAGATTCCAACCAAGTAAAGTAAGAATAAGAGAAGCCTCACTAAATTTATTATTAAAATAATGAACTATCCTGAACACATTAGAGACATTAAACTTAATTTGTTAATGTCTGAAAATACTATAACTATAGACCCAAGTAGAAGAAAAAGTAAACTTACATTTCTTAGACCTGGATATGGTTTAGTTAAACAATTAATTAAAATGGGTGCAGTAGTTAGTGGATCCAGAGCACTTAGATGTTATCAAGTAAATGGTAAACAACTATTTGATAGAAAACCAAGAGATTGGGATTTTATTGTAACTGAAAAAATGGCAATGAAAATTTGTGATGAACAAGGTGTTACTTACAAAGATGGTAGTATAATGGTTTTGAAACAAATGATTCTATTCAGAGATAGTGCTTATGGTGATTCCAGAGTTGTACCAACTGATATACAACTTATTGTTAAGGATGAACTACCTGAGTATAGAGAAGTTGATGGTATCAGATTTTCTGAGCTATCACATATCATAGATGAAAAATATAAACTTGTCAGTACTTATCGCAATTCTATGAATAAACATGATGAAGATTTAAGACAAATAATTGCAAGATTTAATAACCTATGATAGTAAAAGTAAAATACTTTGATATAGAAAAGTATGAAGCTGATTGGGAAAAGTATTTCTCAACAAATCATGTAAGATGGATTGGTAAAAAAATGATAAGAAATTTAACCTTATCACCTAATGATAAAGGATTTAGTCCTTATCTAAAGGAAGTTGAAATTGAAACAGAGAAGTTTATAAAAAATGATTATATCTTTGAATATCCATCTGTATTTGACTATATTATTGAGATTGATAATGATTATTTATATCATGATATTGCAGTAGGTTATTACATATCACATATAAACACATTGAGAGTTACAAATAAATATTACACTAAATATAAAAACCTTTCAACCCTTGTAGATTTAACTAATGGTGTATTTGGACAGATTGAAAGAGAATTAAAATTAAAAACAATTATAGATGATTGATTATGCAAGATTAGATAGATCCTTGAACTTCTATGAAGAAGCAGGATTCAAAAGAATAGAAGCACCCTGGACAGTTACCAAAGCTATATCCTCCATAACTAAACCACAAGGTAAAACAGATTGGGAGATTATGGGTAAAGACAAAGTACTTGTAGCATCAGGTGAACAAAGTTTCCTTTACTTATACCTAAAAGGATTTCTTCCTAAAGGTAAGTATCAGGCAGTAACTCCTTGTTTTAGAGAAGAAGTTTTTGACCAGACACATAGTAAATACTTTATTAAGAATGAGTTAATCATAACTGATGAAGTAAATACTAAAACACTTGTTGATGTAATAAATGTTTGTAAAAAGTTTTATGAGAGTGAATTAGAAACATCAGTTGATTTGGTAAAGACAGAGTTTGGATTTGATTTAGAAGTAAATGGAATTGAGATAGGTTCTTATGGAATAAGAAGTTGTGAATATCTGGACTGGATCTATGCAACTGGCTTAGCGGAGCCAAGATTTTCAATAATAAAAAATATAGTAAAGAAAAATGGGTTATCATAATAAAGAAATACCAAGAGGTAAATATGGTGAGTTCTCTAAAATTAGAGAAGAGTTTTTAGAAGCAGAAGATGCTTTAGAACAAGATAATAAAATAATGTTGATGGTTGAACTATCAGACTTAGTAGGTTCAATTGAAGCTTATTGTAAACAACATCACAATATTACTTTAGAGGATTTGATTACAATGAAAGAAGCAACTAAAAGAGCATTTACTGATGGAACAAGAGAACCAAGAGATTAGTGTTGGTGACATCTTCATTGATAGAGAATATTTAGCATTGAATGGTAATTATGAAATTGTTGAAGTTGTTAAAGTATCTACCAAAACAATGTTTGGTATGAAAGGTATGGAAGATGTTGAAGTTGTTAAATATAAAAAGAAACTAATAGGAGTTAGTGTTGACATAACATTAGATAGTTTCAATAAAAGATTTCAAAGTATTATAGAAATTAGAGATGAAAAATTAAATAAGTTATTAGATGGTTTATTATGAAGTAGGTGATAGAGTTATTAAAACTGATCATAGAGGTAATCATGATTGTATTATAATTGTAATACATAGACCTAACAACAGATATTACATTAGATACCTAAATAATTTTAATACTCAAGGAACTAATGTTGAAAGTTGGGTTGCTTACTCAGATATTGAGTTAGATAGAGAATATTATAGAGATTTGAAAATAGAACAGATATTAAATGGAGATAGGTGATATAGTAATACTTAAAGAGGATAGTTTTCTAAAAGAATATTTTCCTGGTTATTGTGAAATAATTGATACTATAACTATTATGAGAGAACTTAGGTATAGTATTAGGACTATTGATTTTATTAATGGTTCACAAAATATAACCTTGTCATATGAAAAGGATATTATACCAATAGTTAGAATTAGAAATGAGAAGTTAAAACAAATATTAGATGAAGTATAAAATTAAGTTTGAGATTAAGTATGGTGATTTAAGTCAAGATGAAATCAGAGACCATAAATTAGGATTATTAGATCAAGATATAACTACAGAAATTGAATCTGAATATCCTTTGAATATACCTTGTAAAGATGAAATGATTGAGTTAGGTGAAGAATTATACTCTATTAATGATATTTATCATAAAATAGAAAAAGATTGTTATACAAGTGTTATTTCAGTTACTAGTAATAAAATTAGAAATATTTTAGAAACTAAAAGAAGTAACCTTTGTGCTGAAATAGAAATGGATAAAATGAAAGCAATGCTTGGATTCTTCAAGTAAAAGATATGACTATAGAAAAACTAAATCAACTTATAGATAAAAGTAAGATGTTTGGTAGAGATTTTAGAGTTAAAACTTATGAAACTTTCCCAAATGTTCATCCAACATTAAAAAATCCACTCAATAATCTTAATGATTTTAGAGTGGAATTTTCTATGTATGATGTTAATATATTTGGGGTTCATATGTTAACTGAAATGACCGTAAAAGATTTCTTTGATGAAGCTGATAAGATTGCTAATGAAAGAAATGAAACATATAAAAATTGGAAACAAACAGAATTAAGAGAATATAACATAGATAAAATATTAGATAATGAGTAAATATATAAATGACTTCATCAAAGACTTATCAATCAAAGATAAGAAAACACTTTCACAAAAAACACTTAAATTAGTAGAAGAAGTAGGAGAACTCTCAAGAGTTATTCTACCATTTGATTCTGCACCAGGAACTAATCACAGATTTTCAGATAGAGAAAAAATACTTGAAGAAGTAGTAGATGTTTATTTATCAAACATTTCTATTGCACATTCATTGGGTTTTACTGAGGAAGAGTTTAATGAAATGTTGAATAAGAAAACTGATAAGTGGGCTAAACTTCAATTAAAAGAAGATGAAGTAACTTTCCCTTTACCTTATGAGATTCATGTTACTATTGATGCAGAAAGTTATAGTATTAAAAATGGAGGTTTAGAAGACTTTAAATCTGATTGTAAAGAAATTGATGTAAAACCAATTGTTTTAGATTTAGAAATGAAAGAGGGAACTTTAAAAGATGTAATGACAAGTTCAAAACACTTTGGAGACAATAGGAGTGCATATGAAGAAGCAAATCGTATTGCCAATAAACTTACCTCATTTGGTTACAAAGTTGTCAGAAACAAGATAGAAACCGTTCCCTGGCACCCTGCTGCACCAACTTTTAAAACTGGTGAACCAATACCAAATGGCTGTTACTTTGAAAGTCATATTGGTGTTGTTATTCTACCAGAGGAAAAAGAAGCATTACAAGAGTTTGTACAAGGTCTTAATGATAGATGTACAGAAGCTGGTAGAATTGAGATAGGAGGTACTTGCAAACTATCACAGAACTTCTTTAAAAAATCTAAAGATGGTAGTAAGTTTGTTAATATGCTTACATACAGAGATAATATGACTTGTAGAGAAGACTTTGAACATGGAGTTGAAGCAATTAAATGGTCATTGGAGAAGTGTGGATTTGATTTTGAGAAAGTTGAAGTTGAATATGCACTTTATGATACAAATGTAAATCATGATTCAAAATGGATTCTTGGACTATAAAAAGTAATATAAAGGATGGTAAGGTTAAATTTAAAGTAGGTGATAAAGTAATCTGCTTTAGAAGAAAAACTAATGGTCATCCAAGAAAAATAAAAGATGATGTTGAATATACAGTAAAGTCAATAGTTAATGATGACTTATTTATTGCAACACACTCATTAAATGGTATTGGATGGAATCAAGTTATAAAAGTTCATAAAACTTATATGATAAGTAAAGCAGATTTAAGAGAAATTAAAATAAATGAAATATTAAGATGATATACTATGATTCACATAAAAATAAGTTTATAACTATAGATAAAAAAGATATAGAGGTTAAGTTTATTACAAATAATAACATTACAACAAGAAGACTAAGTAAAGAGTGTGAATTGGTTATAAAGTTTGATTACTCTGAATTAAAGTATTTTAAAGAATGGCTTGATGATACACATGATAGTCAAAGGATGAGGTATGTTTCTGAATATAAAAGAGACATCTTTATATCAGATTCTGATTCAGCTATAGATACAAAGTTTTGTAATTGTTTTATATCAAGTATGGAATTATATGATTTTAGATCACCTTACAATAGTGTAGTTAATCAGTTTGAAGTTTTATTGAAATGTGATTATTATGAAAAAGGTGGAGTTTATCCAGAGTTAAAAGCAATATACAGAGATAAGAAGATAGACTTAATACTATCAAAATAAAAGAGAAGTCATTTGACTTCTCTTTTATTTAATATATCATTTTACTTGGGAATCCAGGTTCTTTTTGAATACCTCTAAATCCTTGTGGTTTCTCATCAGTAGGAAAACATTTTTTAATTTCACAAGCTTTTTTCCAAGCTACAAACTTTGGATCATGTTCAGCAGGATTTTCAAAACTATGTTGGAAATTCTTTTGGTAATCAATCAATTCTTCTTTTGATTTAGTCATAAAGTAATCAAAAGTTCCTTCTCTTTCTTCTCTACTTTCTAATAGTTTATTTAACATTTTACCATCAGCTGCATAAAAATCTGTAAGTTTAAATCCTAATTCTTTACAATATTTAGTAATAAGTTTATCTTGAAACTTTTCTTTTTGACCTGCTAATAAATCTTTATAATCTTTATTATCTTTTAGTTCTGCTTTAACTTTCTTTGCAACTGCTCTTCTGTTTGCATCTGTCATTTCTTTCTTAGCTTCTTTAGCTTCATTAAATCTTTTTAAATATTTCATAATATACAATTTTTTATTAAACTATATATTAATTAATCAAACTTATTTTTTTACTAATTAAATCTTTTAGATATTCTAACACCTGAATCATGTAATATTCTACTTATTATCATTATAGTCTTATTTTCCATCTCTGCAATATCTTTTATTAAAAGGCCATCTTTATACATGTCAATAATTTTATTTATATAATCATTATCAAATACCTTTGAATTAGTTAATTTACATCTTTCCTGGTCAATTTCAATACCCTTGGATTTCAGAAACCTAGTGACTCTATTTTTAGATATATTATATTTTCTAACAATTGCCTTTATTGATAGTTTATTATTTAGATAATCATCCAGAATAGATTTTGATATAATATCAGATATTTCAATATAATTATCAGGATCTTTTCCTTTAGTAGATAATTGTTGTTTTATTATTTCTAATTTTCTAGGATTATTTGAAATTGTGTCACCACCATCACCACCAATAGATGTATTGTAACCATTTTTTATTGAGTCATATTTTTTAATAAGTTCAATTTCCATTTTATTTAATTCAACTATGTCTTCTGTTTCATAAATAATTTCCCAATTTATAGATTCAAAACCATATTTCTTTATAGCATTTGTTAATTTAGTATTGTAATATCTAGTGCTATAGGAATGTTTTAATTTTCTATCATCAAAGTTCTTACTTTTACCTATATAAACTTTACCATTTGGGAACTCTGCTTTATAAATTACTAACATAAAGTATTTTTTATCATATATATTAAAATATAAACTTTATATAACTTTTAACTATAATTAGAAAAATAATTATATTAAATGGCAGTAAAGTTAATTTTAACTCAGATAATGAAAGATGAATCACATGTGGCAGAAAGAATGTTGGATTCAATAAAAAATATAGTTGATGGTATTTGTATAATTGATACTGGTTCAACTGATAACTCAATAGAATTGGTAAAAAGTTGGGGAGAAAAAAATGGAGTAGAGACTTATGTTTTTGAGAGACCTTTTGATGACTTTGAAAAAAGTAGAAACTTCTCAATACAAAAAGCAAAAGACATTTTCTTATCAAAAAATGACAATCATACATATTATGGATTTTGGATAGACTTTGATGAACAAATGGTTTTACATGAAAACTTTAATAAAAGTAAAATAGATAAAGATTTATATATGTTTAATACTTTTATTGGTCAAATGAAATATACAAGAAATGAATTATATAGACTTGATAAACCATTTAGATTTTATGGTCCTGTGCATGAGTTCATTGTGTGTGATGACCAAAACATAAGTTCTGGACTTATGGAAGGACTACATATTAATGTAAGTATGGATGGTAACTCTTGGCAGTCAAACATTCCTTCTAAATACTTATCACACTCTCATAAATTAGAAGCATACATTGCAGAAAATAGACAGGATCCAAGATGGATTTTCTATACAGCACAATCTTATCATGATTCTGCATCAATGCCTAATAATCCTGAGGAAAACAAAGAAAGACTTAGACGTTCTATAAAATACTATAAAGAAAGAACTGAAAGAACTGATGGTTATGCAGAAGAAATATACTATGCACACTACAGAATGGGTTCAATTATGAAAACATTAGAAGAACCTTGGAACTTAACAATGCAACAATGTTTAAAAGCTTATGCTGTTGATCCTTTAAGAGGTGAGTCAATTAAACTTATTATTGATTACTACTTGCAAATGGGAGAGTGGAACTTAGCTTACCTATATACTAAGTTTGGTTATGAAAACTTCCACAATAAGAATCCTTATCCAACAAGATTATTGTTTGTTGAAGAATCTCTTTACACTTGGAAATTTGCAGAAGCACATGCTGCAGCTTGTTTCTATACAGGTAGAAAAGATGAGGCTAAGAAAGTTTATCAACAAATGGTTGTATTAACTCAAACAAATCCTGGTGCTTTTTCACAAGATGATTTGAATAAGATTAATACTAATGCACAATTCTTTAAATAAAAAAATCCCTCAACTGAGGGATTTTTTATTTTATCTTTATCCATTCTTTAAATCTAATTAATGATTCATTTAATATCTCTGAAAAACTAAAGTCTTTTAAGAACTTATCATACTCTGCTTTATAACCTTTCTGACTTTCATCATTTACATCTTTAGTAAATTGCCAGTTAAAAGTGAGTTGTGAAGGTGTTTTAAATCCAAAGAATCCCAATACTTCTTTTTCTGTTTTAACTGCAACCTCACCATTCCAATTGTGTCCTATGGCCACTACACCAGCTTCTTTATCTTTTAATAAATTAGATTCTCCTAATGTAGTATGTCTGTTTTCTAACCAAGTTAATCTTTCAATTAATTGTGTATAAATTGCATTCATCTTACCCCATCTTATTGATCCAAAAAATATAATTATATCTGCATCATAAATAGCATTGGCTACTTTGTGCATCTCATCTGTTTTATTATTTATTGATGCCCAACATCTGATAAACTTTTCAGGATTATTACTTTTCAACATTGCATCTTTAACACCACATTTATTACCTTCATGTGCAGATACATTACCTTCACAAGGAAATATTTTAAGTTTACTTACATTTATAATCTCAGAGTTCTTTAATTTCTTTTTAAGCTCTTCTGCAATTATTGATGACTTAGGCAATTCTTTCTCACCTTCCCATCTGTTAGATGTAGTTAAGAAAAGAATTTTCTTGTCATCATTCTTTTTAAGATAGTTATAAAGTCTTTTTAATTTATCCATATTTATTCTAATTCATTATCTGATATTCAGTATCTGGCTCACTAGAAATAGTTCTTTTTAGTGATTCTAATAAACTTTCTATATCATTCTCAAGAACAGGTTGACCATCCATTTGATGTGCAAACTCATAAATGAACTCACCAACATCTTTTACATTACTATCCATATAAAAACTTTCAAAACCATCTCTCATAGTTTCAGTTATTGCAAATTTACTAACATTGAAACCATAGTTATCTTTTGTTACTACATAGAAACAAGTATCACCTCTTTCCTTTATTTCTCTGGATAAGTGTGTCATTTCTCTTCTAACATCTGCATTAGTAGCTTCATTTAGCTTAAAACTATTCCAATTTTTTAATTTCATAACTCAATATATTTTTTATTATATATTAAAAAAGAAACACCACTTTTTCAAGTGGTGTCTGACCAAGAATACTATTCTTGGTGGAGCTCTCTGACCTGCTATTATTTATGCATATGACCAATTACTTGAATCATTGTGGTCATCTAATTCATCTTCTTCCTTGTCATGGTGGTGTTTATGAGCCCCATCTGGACTATTATACTCATGTTTACCTTTTACCTTTTCAAAAAATCTTTTTTTAATCTGATTAGACTTTTCAATTATGTTTGCAATTTTTTTCATGTTTTTATTTTTAATTTTTTAATTTTAATAACCATTGTAGTTTGGCTTTTATGTTATATATTTCTAAACTAAAACTTTGTAAAAATGTAATAAATTTTCTATATTTGTATGCAAGTTTTAATTTTCTAACAATACCCTTGTGTGATGTAGGTGATACCTTCATAATCCATGGCATCCAACTTATATCATCAGAAGCTACTATTGGAACTTTAGCTGTCACAAAATCTGCAGTAACAATGTTGAATGATTCTGAAAAAGATACTTGCATACCTATATCCATTTTAGATGCTGCTTCTAAAAATTCGGCGTGTTTATACCATCTGTGTTCAATCAACTCATGTTCAGAATGTTCAAACAATGCTTGAATGTTTCTTAATGCATTGTCACCAGATTGCTCAGTTCTTGTTCCATTGATATGAAACCTCAAAGTCTTACCTATTTGCTCAGCAAACTCTATTGCTGCCATTGCTTGTTGGTATGTATTTTTCATTGGTCTAATTGCACCAAAAGAACCAATATCAACAAAATCATCATTTTTCACATGTTTTTCAGGTGTGAATGGCTTTGCTTTATAAATATTTGGTAAAAATATAAACTTACCTTCTGGGAAACAATAAGTTAATTGTTCAGTAAGTTCAGTTGTGTTTGGTGCTATTTCAATTTTTAAATCTTTTATAGATGCATATTGTTTTATCCATCTAGTGGCTACACCTTCATTAGCCAAAAATGGTGCTTTTGAATGTAACCTAACAATCCATCTTCTATTCTTATGTCTTTGGATTTGAAATAATTCTTTGAACTTTGCTGGTGGAACCCAAATAGCTTCAATTATAACTATATCTGGGTTAAATTCACTCACAACTCTATCAATAGAGTTTGAGTCAACTACTGGTGTGATTTTAGCTTCAAAATCATTTTCATTTAGATAATTAACAACAAAACTAGCAGAATTAAATAACCCAGAAGTGACACCATAAGTGTCTTTTATTCTATCACATGTTATAAATTGTATACGCTTTTTTGGAGTTATTTCTTTCAACAATTTGAGTACAGCCATCATTTTTCAATTTTTCTAATTTTTTTTATAACATTTATAATGTCTTTTATCTATTCACAACAATCTTTAATAATTGAAGTTATTTCTGCTTTAATTTTTCCTAATTGGTCATATTTGAAATCTTTACCAAACTTCTCACCTTTTTTCTTAACAGTGATTACATCATTACGAAACATAACTTGACCAATATGTTTTCCATCACAGTGAATTTCAAAATCATCACCAACTTGTTTAGCTTTACACTCTTTAGTCTTGATATGATCTTCAACTGATTTTCTCAATTGGTCTTTTTTATCCTCTTTTACTTTGTTTCCATAAGGATTTTTTGCTGCTTTTTCAGCCTTACCTTCAAAAAGGTTAAATGATAATAGATTTTTCATTTTTAGTTATATTTTTTTTATCTCATATTTTTGAAGTTCTTCCTCTAGTGCTTCTATTGGAATCGTAGCTCCTGAAAAACTATGAACAATATCTAGTATTTCACTAGTTGTCAATTTATAAGTTGATGGGTAAACATCTTGGTATCTTGTACCCTTTGCTACAAATTTACCTGGTTCAACTTCATCATACTCTGATAAATCAATTTCTTCTTTAAATGATTTTAAATGTTTCATAAATTATTGTTTTTTTACAAATTCAGCATCAACTGATTTTATTATTGTCTTAAATTCATCTTGAACCTTTACATTTATTTCAATGTCATAAGATACACTACCTTCACTAAAGTGAACTTCTGATACTTCACAATTACTAACTTTACCAGCATCATAAAAATCTAAGGTAACTTTATCTCCAATCTTATGATTAGATGGTAATTCTAAATTCTCAGTGAACTTTCTCATTATTTACTTAGTAACTTTATTAAGTCTTCTGTAATTTTAGTTATTAACTTTTTACCTTCAACTTCAACTAAAGGAATATTCTTAACCATTGAATACTTATCATTACCATCAACATAAATTGATTCAATAAGTTTTTTCATCTTTGGATCCTTATATTTAGTTATATAATAAGTTTTTAATTCATTAACAAATTTAGATAAATCAACACCTTCTTTATAGTTATACTTAACCATTTGAAGTTCATTATCTTGCTTTTCAACCATAATGTACCATATAGATTTCTTTGAAACCTTTACATTCTCTAAAAAGTTGAACGCTTTAGATGCTTTAACATTCTTTGGGAATTTTGCAACTCTACCATAAGTCTGTACTTTGTCTTCACTAATTTTCTCATCTTCCTTAGCTTCTTCTTCTTTATCATCATACCACTCATTATCCAATTTAGGATCTTGTTGTTCTTTAGGCATAAGATTTTTTCTTGAAGCAGGTCTCTCAATTTTTGTAGATTGATTAGGAGTATTAGGATTCATAGGTAAGTCAGTATCAGGTGTCAAAGACATATCCACTTCTTCTACTTTAGAAGAACCAGATTTAATATCTGAAAACTTTTTAAAACCTACAATTTTTTTATTGTCCGCCATGTTATTTACTTTTTGTTTTAGTAATAGTATATATTAAATAATATATCTCAATTTATGTATTTTATCATAAAATATCAAAAAGTTACTATTAATTTGATATAAACTATATATAAATATTTTAATATAACTTATTAAATACTATAAAAATGGGAGATTGGTTACCACCAACAGATTATACTGGTAAAAACAAAAAGATACTTAGAAAGACTATAGGTGACACAATATCAATTATTGATTGTCCTGATTTGGCATTTAAAATAACTTATAAACAAAGAGTTGGTTTTGAAGTTAGACTTAATAATGGATGTTACTATGACCTATATGAACAAAATGATATGTTTATTGAACCTAAACCAGATGCTAAGTTATTTGAGTATGAACTTAAATATACTAAGATAAAAGTTTATAATGGTTATAGTATGACATCAGAACCATTTTATATATTTGGACCTATAAGTAATGAGTATAACCATAGGAATTTCTTCTTTATACAAAATGGAATAGAAATGAATGAGTATGGTCAACTAGTGACATACAATTTAGATATTATTAAAAATAAAGGAATAGCATTAGTTGTTTAACACCCAAATAAAGTTAGAGTCTTCCTTCTCTCTTTTGATTAAACTATTTTCTACAAGTTTACCAAATGTGGCAAGTGTCATATTATATAATCCACCTGTATCAGGATTTTCTATACAGAATTGTTTTAACTCATCAGTTCTTGACATTTTTGATTCCTCAAATAGTTTTATATATCTCATACTATTTATACCAGTCTTTATCGACTATATAATTTTTAAAATTCTTTACAACATTCATCTGATCAAATAATAATCCAACCAATGGTTGTAATTTTTTTAAAAAACCATTCATTGTATCATTTTGATATAAGTAAGGTGTTAATGTTTTATCTAATAACATATTCTCATAGTCAACATAATCATTGTCATTGTCATGAAGGTGTTTTAGATAAAATAACTCAGGTAATTGTTTTTTTCTATATAACATTTTTCATTATTAATTTTTAATATATATTAAAAAAGTAATCTATAAAATGGAAAATAAAACTTGTAAACAATGTAATGAGATAAAAGATAAAAACGAATTCTCTGGTAGAAGTTTAAGATGTAAGTATTGTACCAACCAAAACTCAATTAAACAAAAAATTGAAAAGGCTATATTAGAAGGTAAAGAATATAAATATAAACCTATATTAGAGTATGATGTCAATAGAACCTCTAAGATATGTAGTAAGTGTGAAGAAGAAAAAATAATATCAGAATTTTATATTAATAAGAAATCCAAAGATGGTCACACTGCAAGATGTATAAAATGTATGTGCAGGAAGAAGATTTTACCACTTGAAGATACAACTTCTAAAATTTGTAATACTTGTAATATTAGAAAGGATTTAATAGAATTTTATAAAAGTAAAGATTGTAGATTAGGTTGTAAGAATAAATGTAAGACTTGTGAATCAATTTCCAAAAAAATATATAGGAATAATAGAGATATATCAGATGAAGAAAAGTTAAAATTAAAAGAATATCATGAAAAATATCGTGAAGAAAATAGAGAGGTTATTAATGAAAAAATTAAAAGATATAATTTAGATAATAGAGAACTTATTAAAGAAAAATTGAAAAATTATTATAATAATAATAAAGATAAATTCAAATTATATAACCAATTACACTATTTTGATAATAAAAATAGAATTTTGGAAAGAAATAGAAACTATATTAAAAAAAGAAAGAAATCAGATATTGTATTTTCTTTAAAAGAAAGTATTAGAATATCTATAGGAAATTCATTTAGAAATTTTGGGTATAGTAAAAAATCAAGAACACATGAAATACTTGGATGTTCATTTGAAGATTTCAAATTACATTTAGAGAGTAAATTTGAATCTTGGATGACTTGGGAAAATAGAGGTTTATATAATGGTGAGTTAAGTTATGGTTGGGACATTGATCATATTATACCAATTTCCTCTGCAATTAATGAAGATGAAATACTTAGACTAAACCACTATACAAACTTTCAACCATTATGTTCATATGTAAATAGAAATATTAAGAGAGATAAAATAGACTATGAAAAAAATCCAACCTAATGTTGGATTTTTTCATATTAAATAGATGGTCTATTTTTTGAATCAACTGTACCTTTCTTGATTATATTTACTGATTTCAAACCAGTTGAATCAACACCATCAGAATAGTAATTACCATTTCTATCATACCAACCACCTCTTATCACAGGTATTTCATTAGGTTCAAATATAATGTCACCTAAGATAGGATCTAAACCAACAACACTTGTTGGGTTGTAACCTGGAACTAAAGCAGCTGTAGATATATCTGTGTTGTAACTAGAAGCATACTTACTAACTTTGTTAGTAGCAATTACCATATTTTCATTGTGGTAGTCTTCATTCTTTTTAGACACAAACTGAATATCAACAGAGTGAATATCTGTAATTGTAGATAACTCTCTAATAATATCCAATTTAGGTACTCTATCAATTCTTGATAAGTCTAAAAAGTATTCTGAAATCTTATCTAATATCTGTGCATTAACTGACTCATCTGTTGCATCTGAATAACTAATAACAAATATGTTCATTGTGTAATATGAAAGTGTAGGTGAAACTATTTTATACTTTCTTGTTAATTGTATGTTACCACCAGTTCTTAAATACTTATCTATCTTTGACTTCTCATAGTTATCTAATATAAATGCTGCAATATCTATTGAAAAGTAATCTGCATTTTGACTTTTGAATAATCTTATGTTTGGTGTTGCAACTATAAAGATAGTTCCTGATTTCTCATAAGCATTAACATGTGAGAATACACCAAGTTTTTTAATTTCATAGGCATATTGCTGAGGTAAACCTAATACAAAGTTATTACTTACAATAGGTAATATATTCTTAGTGAATGCTAAACTTTCTTTATCTGCACCAAAGTTTATATCTGTATAAATATCAATATCAAATACTCTATCAACATTAATAACTTCACCATCTGCACTAATAATATCATCAACAAACTTCCAATCATTAATAGTTCTTCTAAAGATGTTGCCTAATTGACCATCAGTACATAAGTATTTAACTTCTATTATTGCACCAATTGCAGGGATTGTACCAAACCCTTCATTACCAAATATAATATCAATACCACCATCATAACCTGTTCTAACAACACAAGCTTTCTCACCAGGTAACATTTCAAATATATGTTTCTTTAATGTGTAATAATCACCATTTACAGTAACTTCATAGTTAAAGTTTTCTACATCTTTTCTACTTAATTCAATAACTGAAAGAGTTTGTAAAGGTGCTCCTGTACCTGTATAGTTTTTAACTTTCCAGTTACCTTGAATAATAGGAACATAAAATGTATAGTTTGGTGTTACCCTATGTGTAATAGTATCTGTACCAATGTTGAATGAGTATGAAAGACCATTAGTCTTATTCTTCATTTCAATTTTATTTCTTAATGTAATTCTTGAACCAGGAACATCTTTTTCAATGTCTGCAGATGATTTTAATGTAAATTTAATTGTACCTGTTGCTGAAATTGCTCTACCTGGATTATGACCAGCTGATATTGCAGCATTTCTAATAACTCTTTCGTTATTAGAATTAGCAACACTCAAGTCAAATGTATTAATAGCATTCTTTAGGTAAAGTAAAGATAACTGATGTAAGTTCTCTACCACCAAAAGTATTTGACCATAAGGTGCTGCAGCTGAGAATAAAACATTAGCTTTATTGTACTCTGTTTTTAAAAAGTTCTCAATCTCAAACTTAACATTTGAGAAAGTAATTTCTGAAAATAATGCCATTATTTATTATTATTTTATTTGATTAAGGTAATCTGAACTAAATCTGTTTTTTTCAAAGATGTCTTGAACATCTGAACTAAATGTATAGATAGATGAAACTCTTTCAACTAAACTATTTTCATCTAATGGGTTAGCATAATACTCCCAAGAGAAATTAGCATTTTCAATCTCAGTCATCTTAATTATTGCTTTAACTTCTTTGTTATTTTCCAATACTGATAACTCAAAATAGTTACCTAATTCTTTGTTAGACTTCTCAGAAATCTGAACATTTTCAAAGTAATTAGTAAGATCACCATGAACTCTGTTTATATTTTGTTTCAATTCCATTTTATTTTTAATTTTCTTTTATATATTAAAAAAATTATCTTACTAATAAAAAAAAAATCACAAACTACAACGTAATAGTAGAGAATATAAGACTTTTTATTATTTAGTTTTAATATATATAATAAAAAAATTGTATTGGATGAATGATACATTATTAGATGAGTTAATGAATCTCATTGATAAACATGGAATTAAAGGATTTGTAGGTGTCTTAATTGTATATTCAATAATTTCTATATTTAAGAGTCAGTGGTTTGGTAATCTATTTTCAAAAATATCAGATAAATTTGTTGAAAGATTTATGAAAAATGAGACAAAAAATACTAGTATTAGAAAAATTAATGATTCTGATATAACTAATCATGATATATTTAATTATATTGATTTTTGGACTTATTCTAAAGTTCCAACTTTTCAATTCTCAACAGAATTTAGAACTGCAGTATTTAGAAAATATCTAACTATCTATCTTAAAAACTATAAAAGAAATATTGAGAAATTTGTAGCAGATAAAAGTTATGAAACAATGGATGAGCCACAAATACTTAAAACATTTCTCAATCTTATAAACCAAACAGTTTATGACTATGAAAGAGAAATGGTAGATGTTGCCATAACTCCAATTATTATAGAGAAAATGAAAGTTAAAAATAATGAATTCTTCTGGACGTTCCATCATTTAGTTGAAGGTGTTTGTTCATCACAATTTTATAACTCTGAGAACAATTTATTAAAAATATACTCAATACTTAACATATTACTTACTGTATTAGAAAGTACAGTTAATAATGCAGAAGATGTTTGTAATACTATAAATGGTCAATTGAAAGGAATGGAGTTTAATGGATATGTAGAACCAGGTGGTAAAAGTGATATAAAATAACACTATAAATGGTCAAGGGAGAGGTAATTATTTAATATATAAATAATGAAAAGAAATACAACCAAAGATTTTATAGAAAAATCAATATTAAAACACTCAGATACATATGACTACTCACTTGTTGAGTATAGAAATTCAAATACAAAAGTTGTAATTATTTGTAAAGAACATGGAGTATTTGAACAATATCCTCTAAATCATACTAGAGGTAGTGGATGTCCATCTTGTAAAGGACTTAAAAAACTATCAACTAAAGATTTCATTGAGAAATCACAAAAAATACATAATAACCAATATAATTATAGTTTAGTTATAGTTTAGTTAAACTTCAAAATAATGATAGTAAAATAGAAATTATATGTAAAGAACATGGTATTTTTCTACAAAGAGTTAGTTCACATTTAAGAGGTAATGGATGTAATAAATGTAAGAATGATGATAGAAGAACTAAAAATTATATTTTTATAGAAAAATCTAACTTAATACATAATAATAAATATGATTACTCTTTAGTTGAATATAAAACAACAAACACAAAAATAAAAATAATTTGTCCAAATCATGGTGTGTTTGAGAAAACACCAAAAAATCATATAAATGGACAAGGTTGTAGAGAGTGTAAGTATATCAATGAAAATGAGTTTATATATAAATGTAAATTGATTCATAAAAATAAATATGATTACTCACTAGTCATTTATAGAAATACTGGTAATAAAATTACAATCATTTGTCCAAATCATGGAACTTTTGAACAAAGAGCAGGTGATCATATGACAGGAAATGGATGTAACCAGTGTGGTAACACCTCAATAATAGAAAATCAATGGTTAGATTCTATTAATGTTAAAGAAAGACAGGTTAGAATTGGTAAATATATTGTTGATGGATATGATACATTAACAAATACTATCTATGAATTTAATGGAGACTTTTGGCATGGTAATCCAAGTATTTATAGTAGTTTGGATATTAATAGAGTAAGTAAAAAGTCTTTTGGTGAATTGTATGAAAATACAATTAATAAAGAGAAGGAACTTATATCATTAGGATATAATGTAACATCAATTTGGGAAAATGAATATAAAAAAGACAAATAAAAAAAGAGAGCAAATTACTCTCTTTTTTAATTCATCAAATCATAAACATCAGTTGCTGTAAAATCTGGATCAGTTATACCTAAATCATAATCAATATTTACACTGAAATCTAAATCATCTGCATCAAGTCTTCTTTGTATTGAATCATTTTTGTCTTCTCTTCTATGTAATCTACTTTCTCTTACATCTCTTGCAATGTTTAAATAAACCACAAAACAACCTTTTCTTAAATCTTCTGGTAAAGTTAATAACTCTCCAGGTGTCATAATTAATACTTGTTTTGCTATAAACTCTTCTAATGTAATTCCATAATACCAAGTCTCAGGTTCAGAATTTTCAGGTGTTACTTCAAATGATTGATAAGTTAAAAACTTATTCTTTTCTATTAACTGTTTAAACTCTTCGTCTTTTATAAAATTGTAAGTGACTCCATGTTGTTCAAACTTTCTAATAGGTCTTGTAGTACATTTAAGACAAGGTGTTAAACCTTTTTCAACTAACTTTCTCATTAAGAAGTCTTTCCCACTCCCAGATTTTCCAAGTATTATCACTTTTTCTGTCTTAATTTGCATTATTATAGTTAATATTTTTTATTTATACAAATTATTTTATAATTTGTTTATATCTCCAATAGAAACCTCCAGCTCTTCTATGTTCATTATTACAACAAAAAACTATGTTACTTGATTTTATATTTAATATATTTGATACTTCTTTTAATGAACTAAATATGTTAATTAGATTAAAATCTACATCATATTGATATACTACTCTACCTTTTTTTGGTTGTTTTACTCTTTCAATAAAATCACTACCATCATCCCATCTCCAAACAAAACCTTGATGTTTGTTTCTTTTTAGATTACAACATTCTGAAATTTTACCTCTTATAAATAATCCTTTACTCTCATCAACTGCATCTTTTACACATTTATATCTTTTAACTTCATTATTTTGTAAGTCATATTGAATTATGGGTTTATAACTAGCAACATTACTTGTTCCTGTTAACTTATCTTTAATTTTTTGTTTTGTTTCTTCTCTACAAGGAATTCCTTTATTATGTGGAACATTTCCTTTTTTCCAAGTTCCACTATTGGATAAAGTTACACCATCTCCACCATTAGTATAATTTACTAAATTAAATCCATATGTTTTATATAAAGAGATATAAAAACATTCCCAGTACTGCCAATTATCAATTGATACTTCATCAAGTATAAGAAGTTCAGGTCTTAAACCATCTTTTCTTACATTATTTATCCAGTTTCTTTTGTGTGTATTTTTATCCCTTGCTGAATTGTAGTGATTTTTATATCTATCTTCTGGGTTGTTTGCTTTACCAATGTATCTTACATGGTTATTTCTTGGATCAATTAGTGCATATATATAAACATTTTTCATATATTATATATTAAATACCTGTACCTCTCTTACCAAAAATAATTACTTTTTTTAATCTAATGGTTTGTAATTAGGATATATACCTGGGTAGTTATAATTTCCTTTTCTTACCTCATCTGCTTCTGTATCAACTGCTAATTGGTAATCAGGATCTTCTTTTTCTTTCTCTTTACAAGGAATACAAATAGTATCTGTATTAAATACACTCATTGTAGTTTGATTATTTGTGGATTCACCACATCTTGGACAAACATCTACATTCATTGAGAATACTTCAAACTTTTTAAGGAATCTTTTTAACATAGTTGGTTTTTCTTTTCTTATGAATAATCTTAACTTTTGTATATCTTCAATTAATTTGGGCTTAGAATCTCTATGTCTTTTGAAACCATCTTCTAAATTAAATGTTTCATAATCATAAATAACTTTTACATAGGTCCATCTTTCCTTCATAAAATC
>ENA-UPXM01001850-UPXM01001850.1-activated-sludge-metagenome-genome-assembly--contig:-NODE-1850-length-26040-cov-12.150510_pt1 | contig 26040 bp, 44 predicted proteins | sample MGYA00238178_ERZ772708 | MGnify/ENA primary metagenome ERZ772708 (study PRJEB29002, sample SAMN05720212) | activated sludge metagenome | isolation source: anaerobic digester from wastewater... | reverse complement strand
CCAAAAGTCAGGGTAGTAAGCTCAATGAAGACTGGGCGCGCGCAAAGATGGCTACAAATGAAAAGGGTGATCGCGTATTTCGCTTTCAGATTGCTGCACCAGTCAAAGATCAGAATGGTAAAACACGCATGGGCATTGCAGTAGTTGATATTTCGGAAGTTGAAACATCAGAGGTAGCAGAAGATGGCAACGGAAACGCAGAGTAAATACATTGCTGATCTGGCAGTTGTAAAGACCAAAGAATTCAAAGAGGTCAAAGAGTTGCTTATAGCCAATGAGATTATTGGCGCTGATGCTGAATTAGTAAAAACCGCGCAAAGCATTGCTGAAATAACCCACGCACTTGACGATGGGCAGGCTTCTAAGCTCATTGATGTACTTATTGCCACCAAAACGCCTGCAAGGGCGCGCGCGTACTCAGAAAGGCGCGTAAACAACACCATTGGCATACTGGATGATATAAAAACAACCATTGATAACTGGGGCTTCAATTAATGGACTACGCAAAACTAAACCGCACCATCCTAGCCAAAGTAATGGCTGCTCTTAAGCTGATTAATAACCCAGAGATTGACCCAGAAATACGCCAGCTCAATCAAGAGATACTATTTAGGGAAGTTGGCAGCGCCGTGTACGCCAAAGTCTATGATATGAATGCTTTTGACTTTGAAATTGAGCATACACGCGGTCCAGGCATTGATGATAGGTATTATGGGCTGGCAAAAGTGGCTGCAGCCAGCGTCTCTACTGGCACACTTGGTCTGCAGGAATATGTAAAGAACTATTTGGATCATGTAGCCAGCAAAGCGCAGCAAGATGCCATGATAAATGCGCGCCAGAGTGGTAAGCACCCAAGAGTCATACGCACTACCAATGGTGATACATGTAAGTGGTGTAGGTCGCTTGCAGGCGAATATACTAACCCACCATCTGATGTGTTTAGGCGGCATGGTGGCTGTGATTGTAATATTCGTACTGAGGGCTACCGATCACGCAATGGGCTACTAGGCAACTATGTCAAACCCAAAGATCGCTGAAATAACTCTTGAGGGTACTATACCCAGCAAAAAGAATAGCCGCGTAAATCTGGCAAGTGGCGTATCAGTACCGAACAAAAAATTTGTTCAATGGCAGGATGAGCAATTAGTACAGGTCCGCCGCCAAACGCGTGAGCGCTTTCTTGGTCATGTGCAAATTGAGATAATCTTATATTTTGCGACATTAGGCAGAGCTGACACAGATAACAAAGTAACCAGCATTTTAGATATGTTAGTAGAGGGCATGGTGCTGAAAGATGATTACTGGGAAAGTGTGGTACGCACAGTCTATGAGGCTGCCTACCGCCCAGGCAAAGGCGGCGCATTCATACGGATCACTGAAATGCCTAGCGATTTTCTAGGGGCTGAGTACCTTGCTGCAGCTGAGAAGCGTGACCGTAAGAAGCGCAAGTAAAGCACTTATGCTACAATTACAATATCTGGTATAATAACAGGCAATAACAACTACGCTGACGGTTGCGGTAAAACTGGCTTAAAAGGAAAAGCAATAGGAATGCAGCCAGCACAAGACCCAGTTGTAGAATACGCGAACAAGTTAGCCAACAGGCTGATCTATTGCCTTACTGAAAAGTCTGTAAAAGTACAAACAAAATACGATTATTACAATGCCGATAATGACACGCCTGACTTCGGTATATCTACTCCTATGCGGATGAAGCACTTGCGCCCTGGCATTGGCTGGGCAAGTCGCGCTGTAAATACTCTTGGTGACCGTGTTGTGTTTGAGGGCTTTGCAAAAGATACATTTGGCATAAATGATTTGCTTGAGCAAATTAATGGGTACAGTGTTATTGGCAAATCAACAGATGATGCTTTAATCGCTGGATGCTCATTTATTGCCGTCTCTGATGATGGTGAGGGTGGCAAAGTGCTTATACCTTTCACCGCCCAAGAAGCAACTGGTGAGGTTGACCAGCGCACAGGAATGCTCAAATGGGGCTTGGCTGTTACTAAGTGGATGATCCCTAAGCCGCGCAAGCCTGGCATTATGTACGCGCCAAAAGACTATATATTATTCACCCCTGAATTCACTGCAGTATTCCAAAACCGCTATCTTGTAGAGGTAGTACCAAACCCTACAGGGCGCACACTGCTACACCCGATCACCCACCGCGCCAGCGCAGACCGCCCACTAGGTAAGTCACGCATCACAAACACCGCGCGCCGCATCATCAATGAGGTAGGACGCATGAAGCGCCGCCTAGAAATTGCAGAAGAATTTTACTCAATGCCACAGCGCTACATTAGTGGGCTTGCTGAGGGTGCAGAAAAAGACACCAACCTGGACAGCGCCATTGGCAAAGTATGGACTATAACCAAAGATGAAGACGGTGACGCGCCAAATGTAGGTGTGCTTACCCAGATGAGCATTGACGGCTTTGAGACTAGCAAAAAAGACAAAGCGCGTGACTTCTGTGCTGAAACTGGCTTGACCATGCGTAACCTGGGCTATGAAACAGCCAACCCTACCAGTGGTGAAAGCCTAGTTGCAATGTCAGATGATCTGTTACTTGAGGCGCAGAAAACCCAAGAAGAAATGGGCAAGCAAATCAAAGAGCTTTGTATCACCCTACGCCTAGCGCTTGATGGCAATAATGAAGTACCAGCCCAGCTAAATGAGATCATACCTGCTTGGAAGCCAATATTTCAGGTTGATATTGGTCCAGCTGGCGATGCCATGTTTAAGCTATTCCAGGCAATGCCAGAGCTTATTGGTACTGTTGAGGGCTACAAGATGCTGGGCATTGGTGTTAGGCAGGCAGAAGAGCTTGTACAGAAGCGTATAGCAAACACTACTGCCAGCTTCATGCAAAATGGCGGCTCAGGAGGTAACCAGCAATGAGCGTATCTACACCAGTAACATCACCGAATGCTTACGCCGATCACGAAGATTTGGCGGCTTTCTGGCGCACCCTAACTGAGCCAGAACAGTCACGCGCTGACAAGCTACTCAAGTTAGCCAGCAACCGCCTACGCACAAAGGCTACCCAGAGTGGCTTTAGTATGGATGATCGCGTAAATAGCGATCCTGCCTACTTTGACACGGTCCAGTGGGTTGTTATGGAAGCTACCAAGCGCGCCATGCTCACACCAACAGATGCCCCACCAGCAAATAGCATTCAGCAAACTGCAGGTCCATATTCTGAAAACATCGTATTTACCAACCCTGCAGGCGATTTATGGTTTAAGAAAAGTGAGTTGCATGACTTAGGCTTGGCAAATCAACGGCTTTCAAGCATTAGCACCGCGCCTAATGTAGATTTGTATTGTGAAGACATAGAAAGTTCATAATTATGGACTTGACCACTGCAGTAAAAGACTTTGGACTGCCAGTTGCGCTACTTTTGTATTTTATTTGGCAGAACACCAGCATATCAAAAGAGTATAATAGTTATGTCAAAGATATTGCCCAGAAAGCTATTGACGCAATAAATAAGAGTACAGAGGTAGATACCAAGATGTTAAGTGTGGTAGAGCGCCTAGAGAAAAGGCTGGACAATGAGCGAGGTAACTAGCATGGTGACAGCCCTAACCATAATCGTTATAATATTGCTTAGTAGTGGGAGTCGTATCTATTTGCGCCACCGCTTTGAAAGAAATGTCAAACCGCATCTAGAAGCACTTGAAAGGGCAAGTAAGAGAAATGCAGGAAATTAAAACAGCTAATCGCTAACACAAAGGAGTTGCTGGCTACCCCATTTGAGGCAGTAGGTGATTTTTACCGAAAAAACCGCGATCTATTAGGCAAAGCCACCAATATTGCAGCAATAGCAGCATTTACCATAGGTGTGATAGCGCTTATAACGCTAATCTTGATGTATGTAATGCCAGTGAAGACTGCCAACATAAAAGTGCCAGTAGCAACCGATCAATCAAGCTATTACCCAGGTGAAGACATCAGTGGCATCTTCTTTGGTGATACTTATTACAGCGGTGAGGTCCGTGTACTACGCGAGGTATTTTGTAAGAACTACAAAGGGGTAATTAAGCCGCCAGCTGGCAGTGCAGTTGGTAATTTCTTTAGTACCCAGAGCAAACCGCGCCATCTAGAGGGTGAAAGTGTTATTGTTGGCAACTTGCCAGAAAACATACCAGTTGGCGCTAACTGTGTGCTGCAGTTTACCAACCTATATGAGATACAAACCCCATTTGGCATTAGGCGCATTGAATATCAGTATTACACCCAGAACTTTGCCATAGTGACGAAAGAGCGCCGCCAGCAGCTTGAATGTGAAGCATCAGGACGCAAAGACTGTAACTTTATTATGGATATTCCAAATAAAGAGACTGACAGCACCCAAGAAGCCCCAGCACAGCAATCTAGCCCCGAAACAGAGCCTGTAATCATTCGTGAGCAGCCAGTGACCAATAACACTACCAATAACAGTACTACAATCAATAACCCACCTGCAGAGCAAGAGCCAGCACCACAGTTTGTAGAGCGCTGCAGCGTAAACTTTTTGGGCATAAAGATTAATTGCCGCCAAGTTCCTGTTGAATAAAATTCTTGTGCTATAATACAACCATAAGCAGAGCGCCTGAAACACGGTTGTTGTGCCGCAAAAGCTAGACAAAGGGTAAAACCATGAGTAATAACAACTCTCAAAATGTCTCGTTTGGAAAACCAAAATCACTTGGCGCGCTATTTGTAGCACCGCTTGGCACTACGCTGCCAACCAACGCCACTGATGCACTTGACGCTGCATTCCAAAATCTTGGGTATGTCAGTGATGAGGGCTTGGTCAACAACATTGAGACGGATGTAGAAGATGTATTTGCATGGGGTGGTGACAATGTATTGTCAGATCAAACCACTTTCATGGAAACCTTTACATTCAACCTCATTGAGACGAATGTAGAAGTTGCTAAGTTATACTATGGTGAGGACAATGTCTCTGTTGACGGTGACAACATCACTATCAGGGTAAACAGCTCTACGCTGCCTGAAATTTGTTTTGTTGCAGAACTCGTTATGACTGGCAATCGCGTAAAGCGTATTGTAGTTGAGCGTGGTCGCATCGCTGACAGAAGTGCTGAGATTTCTTATGTTGACGGTGAGCCAGTGGCTTACCCAATCAACTTAAGGGCATTCCCAAGCGCTACAGACAGCGACACTCACAAAGAGTATGTGGCATCTATAGCAAGCTCTTAGCTTGTATGCTGACTAGGCGCAGAAACACCTGGCACTATGCTGGGTGTTTTTGTTTATGCTATAATTTGGGTACTACAACTAAAGTAAGAATTGGAGTAAAAAACTATGGCTGATGCCGAAAAGTCAACTGTAAAAGAATTAGAAGTACACGGTTACAAATTCACTGTTGATACGGACTTAATGGACGATGTTGACACGCTTGAAATTATTGAGCGTATTGAAAACAAAGGGCAGGTGGCTGCAGTATTGCCACTGCTTAAGCTGATCCTGGGCAATGAGCAATTTGCCAAAATGAAAGAGTTTTACACTAAGCAGGATGGTGAAGAAAACAAAGACAAAGAGGGCTACAAGCCGCGTATGCGTGTAGAGGTGCTTAGCGACATCTACATGGCGATCATTGAGAACTTTGACCCAAAATCTTAGCTCTAATCAAAATACGCCGTGAGTATTTTGACGAATTAGAGGCGGACTTTCAGCAGTATTACAACCTAGACATCACGGCAGTCAGTTGGCGTAAAGCGGCGCGGTTGCTATTCCAGCTACCGCGCGAATGCCGCGTGTATGCAAAGGTTGATCCACCAACTCAGTGGGGCTGGACTGAGACGCTTCTAAATAAGGCTGTTTATTACTTAGAGACAATCGCATGGCAGAATGCCACACCAACTGAAAGGGGCAAGAAAGCCGCCCATAATGCGAACAAGCCTAAGCTATTCCAGCCTGATTTCATGCCTAAGCTCAATGCAGGTAACAGCATAGCCAAAGACACTACTGCAGCAGATATTGATACTGTAAAAGAACTGCTTGCAAGACCCCGAAAATAGGTAAAAACCACTCCCCTGCTGGCTTTTTTAGCCAAAAAGTGGCATTGTAGGCAATACAACAGCTAACAGGGGTGGTTACCACTCCCCTGCCCTATTCAACACAATTTTGACAAGCCGTCAACACCTTGACGGCGTTTTTCATGCGACACACACGGCAGAGTAGGGGAGTGCCTATAATGTTAGTGCTATACTAATAGCAATATGAGTAGAGATGTATCATTTTCTTTAGACACAGACGCGGCGGCGGTGATCCTGACTGACATGGCTGCACCAATCGTTAAAAGGTCCGCAGAAGCCATTGCAGCGCGCGCTAGAAGCATGGCAAGTAGTTTAAGCACCGATCCACCAGAAATTACCGTTACTGAGACTGTAGGAACTGTGAAGCGCGGTAGGCGCGCCATTGCAACTGTGACTGCTGTAGGCAAGGATGCTCACCAAAACTATATTGGGCGTATGGCTCTGAGCAAGGCAAGAGACGCTGGGCGCGTGTAACAGCTTATGGTATAATTTGCCATATAAACAACACGCCAACGGTTGCGGTAAAACTGGCTTAATAAAACCATGAAAGATACGCAACTAAATGGCAGGTAACATTGGCTCAGCATCAGTACGAATAACCCCGAACATGACGGGTATTCAAAGCAAGATCGCCGCAGGCTTCAAAGGCTCTGCTGGTCCTGCAACTGCCGCATTAGGCGCTGAGGTTGAAAGTAATAGCGGTCCATTCCAAGCAGCTCTAGGTAAACTAGGCGGCTTTGCAAAGGGCGCTGGTATTGCTATTGCAGGCGGTCTGGCTGCAGGCACAGCTGGGCTGGTCGCTCTTACCGCAAAGTCATTACAGGCTGGCGCTGAGCTTGAGCAGCAGCTTGGTGGTGCAGATGCGGTGTTTGGTGAATTCGCAGCCAGCATAAAAGCAAAAGCTGACGATGCCTACACCAACATGGGCTTAAGCCAAAATGAATTCTTGCAGGGCGCAAACAAGATGGGGTCACTATTCCAGGGTGCTGGCTTTAGTGTCCAACAGTCCATGCAGATGTCTAGTGAGTCAATGCAGCGCGCCAGCGATATTGCCTCAATCATGGGTATTGATACCACTGCAGCCCTAGAAGCTGTCACAGGCATGGCTAAGGGTAACTTCACTATGATGGACAACTTGGGTGTTGCTATGAATGATACCGCCATTGGCGCATACGCGCTGAGCAAGGGCATCAATAAAAGCACCTCTGAAATGTCCATACAGGAAAAGGTGGGCTTGGCGCAGCAAATGTTTATGGAAAAGACCGCCAAGTATGCAGGTAACTACGCCAAAGAAAATGACACCCTGGCTGGTAGCATAAACACCACCAAAAAAGCCTTTGAAGACTTTATGGCTACTGGCAACATCACTGGCTTTGTCAATAGTCTTACTAAGACCATCCAAATTGCAGTACCAAAGATTGTAGAAATGCTGCCAAAACTGGTAGAGGGCTTAGGATCAATACTTACTTCCCTTGTCGGCGCGCTTTCACAGGCATTGCCAACATTAGTGCCAGCTCTGATTAATGCGGTGGTCCAGCTTCTAAATGCGATTGTAGCGGCGCTACCTAGCGTAATTGATGTACTCTTGCAGGCACTACCAACAGTCATAAATGCTTTCATTCAGTTATTCTTGGCAATCGTAAAAGCACTGCCGCAGATCGTTACAAATATTGCTAATGCGCTACCTACCATCATTGATGCCTTAGTTACTGGTCTGACAAACCCAGAAGCGCTACAGGCTATCATAATGGGCGCTGTACAGTTATTCTTGGCTCTGGTCCAAGCAATACCAATCATTCTGCCAGCACTTATTGGCGCGATCCCAGTAATCATAGACAACCTGCTCAAAACGCTGCTTGATCCTAAATTTATCAAGATGCTCATTGACGCTGGTATTCAGCTGCTCAAAGCCACCATCCAGGGCATTATTAGCATGAATAAAGCAGTTGTAGAGGCTGCCTGGGAAATCATCAAGAGCATTGGTAATGTACTCAAGCCTAGTAACCTCTTTGAAATCGGTAAGAGTGTGGTTACTGGCATCTGGGACGGCATCAAAGACATGGGCAACTGGCTCAAAGACAAGGTAGTAAACTTTGTCAAAGACAAAATACCTGGTCCGATTAAATCAGCTCTGGGTATTCACTCACCATCAAAGGTTGCTGCAGCGCTTGGTGTAGAAGTGCCAGCTGGACTTGCAGAGGGTATTTACAAGGGTACAAAGCAAGTAGAGCAAGCATCAGTCAGTATGGCTAATTCAGCACTGAGCAGCCTAACCGCAAATGCTATGAGTCCGATGCTAAGCGCTTCTGTTACTGGTGCAGCATCATACGGCGCGCCAGCTGCCGCAGGGCAGGTTGCTGGAATGCCTGAGATAGTCCAAAATAATAATATCTACAACCAGGTTGATCTGGACAAAGTAACCACTGATCTAGCCTGGCAAGTGAGAAGAGCGTAATAATGAATATATCAATAAACGAACTACTAACCCTGAGCGCCGATGCAAACGGCGGCAATTTCATTATTCAGAATGTTACAGGGCTTGGCTCTGCCGACATTCGCAGCTCTAGCTTCTTATTCAGTGGTCGCTCTGGTGGAATGGTCACAGACCAGCTCTATGGCTTTAGGCAGATAAACATTACAGGTAAAATTGGTAGCAACTCTATGACCCACGCCCAGCACAAGCTGGATCGCGCTGCACTGCAGGACGCTTTGCCAATCGGTGAAACCATCCCAATCTACATAACGATCTTTAGCGGTGAAACCTACCGCATTGACTGTAATGTTACAGACCTCAAGCTAGAGTATAAGCAGCGCGGTCTTATGAGCGAATTCTTGATACAGCTGACTGCAGGCGATCCATTCTTTTACAGCACTGATGGCGGTGATGAGCAAACAGCCCACATCACACGCGTTACTCAGGGTGGTTATGTCACGCCTTACGATCTACCAGTGGACTGGGCAAGCGGTAGCTCACCAACGGTAGTAAATAACGATGGTGAAGCCGTATACTTGCCACGCATTGAAATACACGATCAGGCAGATAACCCAGTAATTACCAACCAAACAACTGGTGAGCGCTTTGAGCTTGATATTAACTTGGTAGACGGCGATGAAGTAGTGATTGACATGCTTAAGCGCACAGTGACCCTAAACGGCTCAAATATCATTGGTAACAAAACAGATGATAGCGTGTGGTGGGGCTTGCAGGTTGGTCCAAATTCAATAGTGCTTGATAGCAGTAGCGGCAGCGACACCGTAACAGCTGATATTTACTGGCGCAACGGTGTGAGGGGGCTATAATGACCCCAACCCCAAAATATGAACTAGAACTTTGGATAAACGGCGCACAGGTAGGTGACATTACTAAACTGGCGCAAAACCGCAGCTTTGAATTGGTCCGTAACGGTAGTGAGCAATTAAGCTTTAGCATGAGCCTAACCGCATGGGAAGCATATTGTGCTGAGCTAGGGGCTGTGCCGCAGGCAGTGCTAGAAGCCTATGTGACTGATATTCGCGTTAAGCGCAAAGGTCGCTACTATTTTGGTGTGCATGTGGTTGATATGGGTTATGGACTGGCAGAAAGCGGCATTACGCTTGATGTGAAAGCCACAGGCTTCTTTGACCTGTTTGCTGATCGTTATGTTACCAAGACATACACCCAAGAAGAGCGTGTGGCTATATTCCTAGACCTCATAAATGAAACGCAAGACACTGGCAACCCAGATGATGATTTTGGCGTTGTACCTGGTCCGCAGCAATATGACACGGGGCTTTTAAGTGATCGTGAATATACAGATCAAAACGTTCGTGATGCTGGCGTTAATCTTACCAACCTTAGTGATGGTCAGTTTGATTTTCGCTTTAACTATGACCGTAGTGTAGAGACATTTGCCCAAATTGGCGCGGATCGCCCAGATATGAAATTCACCTACCCTTACAACATCAGAAGCGGCAAGGTGACTCACACAGCCACAAACCTATGGAATTACATTATTGGCTTAGGCTCAGGCTTTGGTGAAGAGGCTTTACGCACCATCACTGCAGACCCAGTAAGTAGGGGCAACCACAAGACGCGCCAAAAGATTGTGAGCTTCAATAGTGTCACTAAGCAGCAAACACTTGATGAAAACACCTATGCTTACCTGCAGAAAGTAAAAAACATTCTAGAACTACCAACATTCAATGTAAGCGGCGCGCTGGCAAATCTTGATCTGCTAGGAATTGGTGACCGCATACCTATTGAAGTAGCTGGACATCCTGCACTGCCTTTAAGCGGCATATATCGTATTGAAAAACTGTCAGTAACCCTAGATGATAACGATGCCGAAGATATAGCAATAACGGTAGACAATTATGGCTTATGAACAGATTAGACTTAGACCCAGTAAACCAACTCGCTGCAATGCTCAAGCAGGCAGAAGATGATATACGCGACATCAAGAATAAACAGCGCTACAGTGGAAAAGCAGGACTACGCGGCTACTTTGTAAGTAACCCAGCAACTTGGGACATTACAGGCAGCGCCAGCAATGGCGGCGGTGATCCTGGCTACCGTGATTTTCAGATTATATTTGTAGCAAGTGGCAAGCAGCCATTCCCAGTAGAGAATGTGCAGCTAGATATTCGTTTTGGTGGCACAGGTGAAGCTAATAAGCCTAGAGAATTGCCTAACGGCTTCTGGGGCTATGATGATGGCGTAAACTTTGCCAGCATGTTTAATCGTAACCCTGAATTTGATAAGACATACAACGGTAGCGAAACGCAGTATAGGTGGACGTTTGGCTTCAACGTATTTGGCACACTCACCTATTACATCAAAGTCTATGCTGCAGGCACGAGTGACGGCACAATATCAGTTAATCAAACAGCACCGTAGGTAGAGTATGGAAGATAAAAGATTAGACATAGCCGAAAGCCAAAACCTGCAGAACAGGGTGGCTAATGCAATGAAGATGATGCGTGAGCTTAAGCAGTCACAGTTTATTGGTGGTGATAGCGTGCTATTTTACAAAAAAGATGGTGGTGGCTTATATGACTGGGGTGGAGTGCCGCCGCAAAGCCCACAGGCTTCTTATGTGAGTACAAAGGTTTTACGCGTAACTGCCACTGCCCTTACTCAAAACGTTCTATTTGCCGATCTTATTGCTGAATTACGCATTAACAGCCCTACAGCGGCTAAGCACACAATCCTAAATTACATTGATGAAATCTACTATAATCAGGTGTATTGGAGTATCTTTGCATACCCAGATGCCCAAATGCCAGGGCAAGAAAATATACAAAGTTGGACTGTAGGTATTAGTGGTGGTGATCCAAATGGCGTGTCGCGCCCACTGAATACTGTTTATATGAAAAACTATGTGGTAGCTAATGATGATGTGCAAATAAGCATTACGGAGTTGAACTAATGGCTAGTGACCGCAACCAACCAGATGAGCAGTTTGCAGTTGATCTAGCAGGCTTGCTTAAAGATATTGAAGAGTACAAGCAATTTGCACGTTCTGGGCAAGATAGCGTGCGTATGTACCGAATATTCAGCCAAAATGCTAGTGATAAAACCATGACTAATGTGCAATTTCGCAATACACGCTTTAGGCTCACTTTTGAGCCTGCAGACCAGGGCGCACGCGGCTTAGTGTATAAAATGGAATACACATTTACAGAGGCAAGCGGTCCAAGTATTAGTTCAGTCCAAATAGATGTTGAGCGCGAAAATGTAGACAATTCTATAGGTGTTCAAACATGGCTGGTCAGCGTAAGTGGGTCTGATTTCTTCCCTAACCCACTGGTAACAATGAAGTTTTATTTTTGGGCAAGTGGTGAGGGTACTTTTTATACAACTAATTTATAAAGTCTGGTATTATAACATAAGGAGTATTAAGAAATGGCATTAGCAACATCAAACAGAGACGGCGGACGAACTAGCGAAAGCGGTCATTTACGCGCAATTATGAAAGGGCTTAAAGCCCAAGTTATGAAAGGTCTTAATGTTACGCAGCGTGGTGCTGGCGCTAACATGTCTGTTGATGTTCAAATTGGTGATGCTATTATTCCGCGCAGTGATGGTACTTATGGTCACCCTGCTTGGGCAGATGCTATTTATAACGTTGCTATTACTACAGCCGATGTTAGCAACCCGCGCCGTGACATTGTTGTTATGTACATTGACTATGGGCAGACCCCTAGCACTGGTGTAAGCAATAACACTAACGGTGTAGTTAAGATTATCGTGGTAGCTGGTACGCCAGCTGGTAGCCCATCAGACCCATCAAATGCGGCTATTCAGTCTGCAGTAGGTGCAAGCAACCCTTATATAAAGCTGGCGCGTGTGCGCGTGGCTGCTGGCGCTTCAAGCATTACCAACTCTGTCATTGATGATCTACGCCTTATGGCTACTGGCATTCAGCAAGGTGGTTGGATATATGATGAAATTTATACATGGTCATACCTTAGTGCAACGTCATTTGCCATTGCTGACGCTGATGTTACCTCGCTATTCCCAGTTGGTCTAAAACTTAAACTTAATCAAGCTGGTACAACAAAGTATTTCGTTGTAACAAGTACATCTTTCAGCACAAACACTACCGTAAATGTATCTAGTGACGGCAGCACTACACTTTCTAATGTACCTATTGATAGACCTGCTTTTAGCTACAATGAAAGACCAGAGGGCTACCCCTACGCAAGTATTAGTAACCCAGGTCAGTGGTGGCAAGAGCTTGGTAGGGTTGTTGCTAGTGGCGGTCCATTGGCAGATATGCCTACACTTACAATACCTGCCCGTAAATATCTAAAGATTATATTTGTTGGTGCTGTAGATGGCGGATCATACGCCTTTGGTTTTCAGTTCAACGGTGATACTGGCAATAACTACTCTGATGCACTTATTTACGGCAGTGGCTCATCTGCTGGATATTCGCAAACAGCATCACGCGGCAATATACGTTCTAGTACAACAATTCCATCTGGTGGTAGCTGGTTCTTAGAAGCAGAATTATTAAACTTCCCTACTATAAATAAACAATTCCAGGGGCGCTGTACATCTGATGCTGGTGCTGGTATAAATGCAACTTACTCACCAGATAATCAACTTTTCTCTGGCAAATGGGTTAATGCTGCACAAATAACCTCTATTAAAGCAATTAAGCTTGGTGGTACTTCTGGTATTGCCAATGGTGCAGAACTTATAGTGTTGGGACATGACTAGAAATGTATGCGGAACAACCGCGACAACAAAAATGGAATAGAACAGAATGGGCTGCAACCCGTAAACGTGCTATTGCTACACTAGACCCTATTTGCGCTATATGCCACCGCCCTATTGATCTTGAAGCCCCACCATTTTCACCATTAGCCGTAGAGGTAGACCATATTGTGCCACGTTCACGCGGCGGTTCATTATACGGGCTTGAAAACCTGCAACTTACCCATAGTCAATGCAACCGCAAAAAAGGCGCTAGAATGGCAGAAGATTACGCGGATCAGCAGGCTATAAACCAAGTGCCTGTCTCAAATCACTGGTAGACGCTTGTGCTATAATACTCATATAAGAAAAGGAGTAGTGCCATGCAAGATCAAGACGAACCAATAACCCCAGAACACGCAGAAGAAGTAGAGTCAATGGGGAAAGGGGAATAATCTAGATGTCTTACAATGTACGCCAATACCCTGCAAGCTCAGCTAATTACGACACCAGCCGTAAGCCGATTAGAAAAGTAGTTATTCATCATGCTGCCAGCACCAGCTTTGATAGCATTGGGCAGGTGTTTGCTAACCCTGGACGCGGTGCAAGCGCTCACTATGGAGTTGGTCGCAACCAAAATGTTGACCAATATGTGCCAGAGAAATTTACCGCTTGGCACTGTGGTAACTACCCAGTAAACCAAGAGTCAATCGGTATTGAGAATGTAAACAGCTCAGGCGCACCAAACTGGGATGTTGCAGATGAAACGCGCAACACCTTAGTAGAATTGGTCACAGACATTTGCCGCCGTAACCCAGGCATTCTTGAAGCTGGTGGTGGCAAGTTAGTACCAGGAGTCAACTTACTTGGTCACAGCCAAGTATCACAGAAGCCTACAGCATGTCCTGTGCAGCTGCTAGGATGGCTACCAGAACTGGCTAACCGTGTAAATGCAGCTCTTGGTGGCAGCACACCTGCACCAACACCACAGCCAGGCAAAAAGTCTAATGAGCAGATTGCTGATGAAGTATTAGCTGGTGCATGGGGTAATAACCCACACCGCCGCGATGCGCTCACAGCGGCTGGTTATGACTACGGTGCTATTCAAGCAATCGTCAACAGCCGTGTAGGTAACCCACAGGCAGCGCCACGCAAGGGAAATGAGGTCATTGCCGATGAAGTAATGGCAGGTGCATGGGGCAACGGTGACCAGCGCAGGGATCGTCTAACCGCCGCAGGCTATGATTACCGTACTATTCAGAACATCGTAAACCAAAGGCTCTATGGCGCACCTAGCCCACAGCCAGCAAAGGCAAGCAATGATGAGGTTGCTAATCAAGTTATTGCTGGATCATGGGGCAATGGCGATGATCGCCGCAACCGCTTACAGGCTGCAGGTTACGACTATAACGCAGTCCAGGCTCTAGTAAATCAAAAGCTAGGTATGGGCAACGCAGCGCCAGCGCGCAAGTCAAATGACCAAGTAGCCAATGAAGTTATTGCTGGCAACTGGGGTAACGGACAAGAGCGAAAAGATCGCCTTGCTGCAGCTGGTTACGATTACGGCGCAGTCCAAGCATTAGTAAATCGTAAGTTAGGACTATAAACATGAATTTGGTCTTTACAGTAGACCCTGCAACAGTAGTACAGCTGCTTGTTGCAGTGGTCCTACCAATCGCAGTTGGCTTAGTAACCACGCGTGTTACTTCAGGCTCAGTGAAAGCATGGCTTTTAGCAGGTCTTACGCTGCTCACATCGCTTGTAGTGGGCTTTGGCGCTGCAGTAGCGGATCAAGCCGCATTTGATGTAGGCAAGGCGCTATTCTTAGCACTGCCACAATTCTGTATATCAGTAGCCATGTATTACGGTCTGTGGAAGCCTACAGGCGTAGGCGCAGCAGCTCAAGAGGTACATGCCACTACTTTGGTAGACAGAGACGCGCAGTAGTCACCACACAAACCAAAAAGAAGCGCCCTCGCAACAGCGCTTCTTTTTATTTGGCAATATTTATTTTTGAATATTGAGTAAGCCTATTCTACAGGTACTGGCTTCACATCGTCAAGCGATCTGCTGCCTTTTTGCTCATTGCACCACTTACATGCAGGCTGCAGGTTGTCTTTGGCAAAGCGCTTGCTGGGATCGCGTGAGCGCGCTACTACATGATCTAGTGTCAGCGTCTCTAAAGTCAGCTTGTATGGACACCAGGGATGAATTCGTAGGTAACAGTACCAGTACCCATTTGCATCTGGTGGGTTGCGCCTGATCCATGTGGTCCGCGTAATGATCCATTGTTTGGTTTGTTTGCCAATCTTCTTAAGAGGTGTACGCTTGAGTCCTACTTTGCGCTTTAGAATAACTTTTGGGTTCATAGGGCAAGCGTATGGGAAGTGATTAGGCTTTGGATCGTGACAAAATTTGCAGGCTTTTTTTGGAAATCTATCTATACTGGTCAAGCACTCCCTCCTTGTTGAATAACTTTATTATACAGTATGTGCTTATGTTATAATCACATCAGACAACCAAACCATATACGAGAACTACTCGGTTAAGAAAGGAGAAGATGGGATGGCAAAAGCAGAGGTCTATGTAGAAATCAAAGTGATGCCAATTAAAGATTTGGTACACAATGAGCGCAACCCCAGATATATAAAATCAAAAAAGCATCGTGAGCTGATGGAGTCCCTTAAGGAATTCCCAGAAATGAAGCTCATTAGGGAAATCGTCATTGACGAAAATAACTTGCTTCTGGCAGGCGATAAGCGCGTGTATGCGCTTGAAGAGCTTGGTTATGCAGATGTGACCGTAAAGCAGGTATTCAACCTCACAGAAGCCCAGAAAGACGAATTTATAGTAAAAGACAATGTCCATAATGGTGAGTGGGACACTGATGTAATTGCTAACCACTTTGATACCGAAAAGCTGAAAGACTGGGGTGTGCCTAAATTCAAGACTGACCCAGATGGCGGTGGTGACGGTAAGAGCTATAAAAACCATGAGGTGACCTGCCCAAATTGCGGTGAGCATTTTGAGCTTTCAGAGTCAGCTGATTAATCTGAGTTTTTACCATGTCTAAAAAAGGTATAAAACTCGGTGATGAGATAGAAGATGTTGTGGCGAAAGTACGCGGCATTGCTCATGGTAGGGTTGAATATTTGGACGGCTCAGTTTACTGGATCATCCAGCCGCCTGCAGAAGATGGTGCTATATTGGCTAAAGAGGTCCACAGTCAAGAGGCTTACTGTAGGCGCGTAGGTGATGGTGTACGCGTTGAGCGCAAGCAGGTGATGGGCTTTCATGCTAAGGACTTAGACCAAGATGGCAGCTAAAGTAAACAAAACTGCCAAAACCGTTGACAAGTCAAAGCCCAAAGTCAACAAAAAAACACCTGCTAAAAAGACTGCCAAAAAAGCCCCGAAACCTAAAGCACCAGAGATTACAGATGATATGTTTATGGACTGGTTTTTGAAGCAATCGTATACAAAATTTGTTCGTTTTACAAAAGAGTGGAATGAAGAAAAATTAAAGCTCAAGTTAGAAAAGCATGATACCTATGATGGCTGGCTCAATTACTTTAAGACATTACCAGTAAACAAGCTCAAGCTGCTATCAGAGACTGGGCTAGATATTCTACCTGCAGAGGCGTATGCAGCGCTGTCATTCTGGCGTGATATGATGCAGAACCCAAGCCGCATTATTAAAATTCACAAAGCTGGTCTTACTGGCACTGGTGACCCCAAAGATACGATTACCGCGCTGGCTGAGTCAAATGACCGCTATGGCGTACTTAAAGCGATCCGCAACCAGCTGGCAGCAAGACTGCAGAATAACCCAGGTAACCGCGATACCGCAGACCTATCAAAGCAACTTACTGAAATAATGACCCAGATTGCAGATTATGAGCGCCGCCTAGCGCCTGACAAAAAGACTGTGCTGGGTGATCTGCTGAGCAACATGCCTGGCAAACCTGCAGCAGCGCCGCCTAGCGACATCAAATCAAAGCGCCCTACCAAAGATGGCGGTGGTCATAGGCGCACCAGCTTTGCTTCAAGAGTAACTATTAGTGATGTGAAAGGTAAAAAGTAATGGCTAGAAGATACGGCAACCAAATACCGCGCATAGACCAATTTAATGAGGGTGACATTTGGCTGGCTGATAAAACCATTAGGCTATTAGATCACTATGGCATCAAACTGCTTGAGTGGCAGAAATACATTGTCTATTGCTGGCTGGCGGTCAACTGGGATGAAGAAGAGCAGCGCTGGAAGTGGGCAAACCCTAAAGCTGGGCTGCTTGTGCCGCGCCAAAACGGTAAAACAGAAATCATCATTGCCAGGATCATAGGCGGCATGATTTTCATGGATGAGGCATTAATTTATACAGCCCATAGTGATAAGACTGTTGATGAGGTGAAGCGCCGTGTGCAGAATTTCTTTTACCAGGCAGAAGAAGAAATACGCGATCTGCTCACAGCTGAGTTTGACAAAGAGCCAAAGAGCCTAGATTACATTGAGCTTAGGACTAAGGGGCGCTGTGTGTTTAGAACCCGAACCCGAACAGGTGGACTGGGTACTACCAATGACACCCTGATATTGGATGAGGCGCAAGAAGAGACTGACGCGCAGCAGGAAGCCTTGCTACCAACTATTTCAGCTGGTAAAAGCCAAAACCAACAAATATTGCGCGCAGGTACTCCGCCAAGTGGTGGTGGCTCAGGCACAGTGTTTATTCGTATTAGACAGAATGTTATTGATGGCAAAGACCATGAGACTTGCTGGCAAGAGTGGTCAGTAGAGTTGCTGACTGATCCAAGTGATGAGGATGCCTGGTATGACGCTAACCCATCGCTGGGCTATCACCTGATGGTGCAGGCGGTCCGTAACGAAGCCAAAGACATGGCAGTAGATAGCTTCAATAAAATGCGCTTGGGCTGGATCGCAGGCATTGAAAGCCGCCGCGCAATTTCTGATGGTCAGTGGTCACAGCTCAAAGTAGAAAAGGTGACATTAGAGCCAATACCAAAGCTGGTGTACTGCATTAAGTTTGCACCTGATGGCAGCGCAGTCAGTCTGGGTACTGGTGTATACATGCCTAATGATATGGTCCATGTAGAGCTGATTGAGCGCAAGCCAATGTCTGCAGGTACTTACTGGCTCACAAACTGGCTATTTGGCAAAATGCCAGGGCAAGAGAAAAAGCGCTGGCGCGCTGCAGCAAAGATAATCATTGATGGCGCAAGTGGTACTCAGCTGCTTGTAGAAGAGCTTGTACGCACTGACAGGCGAATTAGTAAGAAAATACTCACTCCGAATGTAAAAGAGGCTGCAGCAGCCTACAGTGCATTTCAGACAGCCATTGAGCAGCGCACCATGACGCATTACGATCAGCCAGCATTGAATGGCAGCATCAAAACAGCTAAGAAGCGCGCAATAGGTAAAGAGGGCATGTTTGGCTATGCCACTATGAACCCAGACATTCAGATTGACCCTACTGAGTGTGCAGCATTCTGTAACTATGGCGCGGTCCGCTTTGCCAAAAATTTCAAATCGGTAGGTGGTAGCAGCCAAAAGGTGATGGTATAATGCCAGGTAAGCTACAGGTGAATAAGCCCACCTACAGCCCAGAACTCCAATTCGGCAAAAAAATAGCACCCAGAAAGCGTAAGCTGCAGGGTGCTTTTGCTATAATAGTGCTTATGGAAAAAGAGCCAGTTCAAGACAATGTAGTTTACTTGGATGAATACCCACACCTAGAAGAGAAATTGCGCCTGCAGCGATTATCGCGCCCAGCGGTCCAGGCAGCGCTGCACGACATGACGCGCATAATTAAGTTTGAATTACCCGAACCACCAGACCAACCAGCCTAGTAGATATAAACAAAGTCAGAAGCGTTAGCTGTGCGTGTATTCATTTTGCCCCAGCCAGCCATTGCATTCATTTCAGAAATAGTGATCTTGCCGCCGCCATCAATGCTTTCAACATAAACCACATGCCCTAATGATCCTGCAGTAGTTGTACCGACAGCACCTACACGCGGCTCTGTGCCAACTGGCAACCCAGTACGCTGTGCATTCCAATACCACCTGTTTGCATTACCTAAGCCATTAGGCAGGGAAGCGCCGCGCTTATTCTTCACATACCATGTGCAATAGCCATAGTCGTATGTATTACCAGCATCATAGCTCATTTGAGGGGCTACACCAGGCGTTACTGCTGGCAGTGCTACTTGTACTGGAATTTCGCGCGAAAGCTGCTCTGACGGCTCAGGAATGGTTATTAAATCACCAACATGAATGATGTCTGGGTTGTCCAGCTGGGTATTTTTAGCCCACAGGCGCTGCCATTCTACATTGTGGGCAGTACCGATCTTACTTAAATTGTCACCATCAACTACTGTGTAGACCACTGGCACAGGCGCTGGAAGCTCTATAGGCTTTTCAACTGGCTTTGGTGGGACTATTACGACTGGCGCAGTTTGCTGGAAATCGTAGAGGTTTAATTTGAATAGCTTTTGTATGTCAGTTTGATAGCTGACTGACTGGGCTTGTGCGGTTGCTGGTGTTGCTAATATTGCAAAGCCCAGTACCAATGTGATAATGCGTTTCATAATCGTGAGACTCAGGATCAGGACATTTGGCGCGTCTCTATTTGTACTCCATTGAATTAAGTTACAGTCACGATTATATCAGACCTATACTTTTGCGTGTCAAGCCAACAGGGGTAGTAGGGCATAATACTATTGACAAATAAGCCCTGATATGCTAATATGAAGTAGTTATGAAAAGAATAACAAACATCATCAAAGACAAATATTACCGTTACCAGCCAGGCGAATTTCTGCCCATCCGTGAGGGTGGCGAATTGGTCAACAAGCGTGAATTCCATACCTACCGCATTAAGTGGATCATCAACAACCGCCGCGCTTTCATGTACCAGCTTACTCACCACGCTGGGTAAACTACCTCTGTTATTTCAGCGCATTTACATACTATATAGAAATGTTTATAAAAAACATTTTTACATACTATATAGAAGCAGCACATCCGCCTCTGGTTTTCAACAACTATTCCACAGAAATGGGCTAGTTTTACACAAGCGACTTGGCATTGCATTTCGTTTAATGCTATAGTTTGAAAGACACAAAGAATTGGAGGGTACTAATGGCTTATAGTGTTACAGACCAAAGAAAACAGACAATGCTACAGAGGTTAGGCGATGCAGCGCAACTGATTGACGATCAGCGCTTTCTACCGTTTTACCGCAGTATTCAAATTAAATTAGAGAAAATGGGTAAGCCCGATGAATGGGGCAAAATGATTGAAGCTGCACTGGCAGCAGATCACCCAAGCAAATATTTTGCTAAGCTCTGCAAACTCATTAAAGATGGCAAGTACATATTTGTTGAAAAAGTAAAAGAGGTGCATGACAACATCACCGCTTGGCTAGATGATAAGCTAGTGAAATTTGGCTTTGGTAAGTATCACCCCTATTGGCGGCGCAAAGCAAAGGAATTTGTCAATGTAAATGGGCAGGCTGGCTTTGTAGAGCTGCTTGAATATGCTGATCGCAAGGGCATAAATCAAAAGCAGATGGCTGCAGCAATTAAAAACTGCAAACCACCGCGCCAATATTACAAAGAAAATGTCATTGGCGGCGCAGCGTAATAGGCGGTCCAAAAACATTAAAGCAGCAGGCTATTGAAATAGCGGCAACCCATACGATGGCTACTAGTAATGATTGTGTAGTGCTGACAAAACAAATAATGGATCTAGTGGAAAGCGCAAGACTAGTGGAGTTAGATTTGCTAGAGCAGGCAATAAATCTGGGCTGGGACATGAATAAATATAAGCTCTACCGTTTAGAAAAACTTACAGGCGAAAAAGTAGGTAGTGCCACAAAGGTAGATTTTAATGGCTAAGGGTGGACTTGTATTTACCAAAGACAACGAATACTACACGCCAAAAAGCGTTATTGATTACTTCGGTAAGTTTGACTATGACCCAGCAACGGTAGCTGAAAAGGCTGCAGAATTTGGTATACCGCATTTTGATACCATAGAGACTGATGGGCTTGCCCAGGACTGGACAAAGTACAAGCGCATTTGGATCAACCCACCATTCACGCGCAAGCATGAATTCCTAGCAAAAGCAGTTGAGACATACCGCCAGGCAAAGAATGATATTTATGTGCTATTCCCTATTGAATTTCTGACTACCAGACGCTTCTATGAAGTTTGTGGGGGGGGGCGCATATATGTACCTAGTGGACGCATCAATTTCCAAAGCGGCTTGGGCAAAAAGGGCAAGTCACCTGCCTTTGGGAGTTGTGTTTTGAAAATTCAGGATCATTCAGAAATTGTGTTTATAGATATTGGTGAGCTGAAATGAGAAAGCTAATTATTCTGATAGTGCTAATATTAACCGTAGGCTACTGCTATGTAATATTCAGCTGGTGGCAAGAGGGCAATCGTAACTTTGAGCAGCAAAGACATGAGAAAAGTATTATTTCTAGACATTGATGGGGTCTGCAATAGCGCAGAGTACGCTGAGCGCCGTTTTAAGAAAACAGGCAAAGGCGGTCTGCTAGGCATTGATCCAATACTGGCAAAGAAAGTCCGCCGCATTGTCAAAGAGACTGGGTGTGATGTGGTCCTAAGCAGCACCTGGCGCTTATACGATAACGCGCGCCACCAAGTCCGCAATGAGGTTGTGGGCTTTATTGATGTGACACGCAATTTCCAGGGTGGTGAGCAGAATGGCAGAGTGCAGCGCGGTTACGAAGTCAAAGAATGGCTAGACCGTCACCCTGCAGTAGAGCAATACGCCATATTAGATGATGATAGTGATTTCTTACCAGAGCAGTGGCTATTCAAAACGACATTCAAGAAAGGTCTAACAGATGAGATTGCAGATAATGTAATTTCACACCTAAATGCTATTGACTAACGGTCTACCGTTTTGTTATTATTGAGGTAACCATAAAGGAATTGGAGGGAAACTATGGGGCTTAGGGAAATATTAAAAGGTAAGCGCACACCGCAGGCAGTTGAATTGCCGCCGATCATGCAAGCGCAAGACCCAGTCAACTATGACAGCGTCTTGGACTGGCTGCTTGGACTGAGCGACAAAGACTATAAGGTGATGCTGGAAGTGGTAGATGTTTACCGTAGTGCAAACAAAACCACCGCCAAATTGCTTAAGGTCAAAGACCAGCCTACAACACAGCTCATTGAGCCAAAGCCTACAGATGATGAGGTAGAGCAGCAACTAGATACATTGCTAGAGACTCACCCAGACGATCTGAAAGCAGCCATTGAAGCTGAGCAACCTGTAAAAGAAAAAAAGAAAACTCAAGCGCCAGGCAAAGGAAAATAGCCATGATTACGCGAATAAAAAATTTGTTCAATAAGTGGCAGCAGTACCGCCGCCGCCAGGCATTCTTACATGCCCACTTGGACAAGCTAACCGATCCTACATTTTTGGACAGGGCAACTAGGGACTAAACATGAAAGCCTACACTGACTTATTCAATCAGCCTATAAGCAAAGAAGATGTGAAAATGGCAGTGGTGGTAGTGGTCCGCACTGACAACCCGTACCCAAGCAATCTGCAGCGCAGAATGAAGATTGGTTACGCTAAGGCAGCTAGGCTTTCAAAATTATTGTTTGACGCAGGTGTTACCACTGACACCAGCAAAACACCACGATCAGTAATACTTAAGAGTGAGGTGCAGGCTACCAATGCTGCACTCCGCCAGCTTAAAAAGGGCAGGAGATGATTAAGATGGCACAGTTAGCAGGCAAAGTTATGCGTAAAAACGCAGAAGTGATTTTAATATTCAAATTGGGTGTTGCTATGAATGATACCGCCATTGGCGCATACGCGCTGAGCAAGGGCATCAATAAAAGCACCTCTGAAATGTCCATACAGGAAAAGGTGGGCTTGGCGCAGCAAATGTTTATGGAAAAGACCGCCAAGTATGCAGGTAACTACGCCAAAGAAAATGACACCCTGGCTGGTAGCATAGTGAGTGGCAAGTATTACCCAGCCACAGATGCCAATAAGGAGGTATTTGAAACATATTTACACACAGGCGATGAAGCCATTTTAGAGCAACTAGAAAACGAATTGGAGGTTTAATTTATGGAAGTAGCACAGACAGCATTTCTAGTCATCCTGGCGATCATAGGCGCTATTCTTACGCCATTCATAGTGATTTATGTAATTGGTCTGATTGGCAAATTCCTAGACATACAGGTGAAGCTAGTAGAGGGCTGGCTAGAGAATATCAAGAAGCGCCCACCATTTGATGAGGTAGAGGTAAATGTCAGCCCAGCCACTAATGTAATGACCGCACGCTTTCTCAGAAATGGTGTAGTTATTTGGCAGGGCGCAAGCTCACGCCGCGAAATGGAAGAAAACGGCATACTTAAGTTTGATAGTCAGGACATCAATAATGATTGACGGTAAAAGCCAGGCATGGCGTGACGCTGCAGACAAGCTGCTAGAAGCGCTTGCACGCGATAATCAGTACATTGTTGCTGATATGGTCCAAGTCTTTCTAGAAAGCGCTGGCTATGGCTTAGAGGACTATTCAGCATTGGGTGGTGTCTTCAAGCGCGCAGCCCAGCGCGGCATCATTAAACGAATTGACCGCCCTACAAAGCAAGCGCTCTGGGCAAGTCAGATATATGTGAGGTGTAATCATGGCTAATTGTGCAGACTGCAAGAAAGACGCACCACTTGATGAGTTGGTAGCAGATCACATAATGCCCCTAAGTCGCGGCGGCAAAAACACTGACGAAAATATACAGTGGGTACACCGCAGCTGCCATAGGCGCAGTGCTAAATGGTACTGGCGCGCATGGTGGGCAGTCCGTGAATGGTTTAATAACCTAATTACCCGTTATGAGCTTTGGCTGCAGAGCTGGGAGATGTGCCGCAAAGAAAGCCAGGGCTACCGCTGCCAGCACCGCATTATGAGCAATGGCAGAAAGGAGTGTGGCGATGATTAAAATTGTGCAGTTTGCCAAAGAGCAAGGTATAGAGCTAACTGACAACCACCTGCAGGTCATAGCGATTATGGCAGGCGGCAAAGATGTAGTTTTCAAGCGTGACGAAAAAGCAGAAAACCGCGTTAGGCAAGAAGCTCTGACTGTAGCATTAGGGTATCTGCAGGACGGTCTGAAAGAGGCAGACCCAGAAAATTAATTAAGGCAAGTGTGAGGGGAGTTCTAACATGCCACAAGTAAAACCACCAGCGGTAGAGCCGCTAACAACATCACCATCAGTACCAAGACTCAAAGTCATGGTAGAAAGCATATTGGCTGAAAACCCTAAATTCAGGGGCGTAGAAGCCAGAAATAGTGACATTGCGCTAACCATCTGCCTATGGCAGCGATACTATAGCGTAGGCACTAACTCAGACAGCACCATTCATTTATACAGGCTGCTTGATTTACCTAGTGAAGCCATTATTGGCAGGGCGCGCCGCGTATTTCAAAACACAGAGCATAAATACATGCCTAATGACCCCAGAGTGCTTATTGCGCGCGGTATACTAGAGGAATACTGGCAAGAGGCACTGGGCTACCGTCTAACAAAAGAAGAGTGGCAGCGCCACCATAAGACCCAGGCTGACTACGAAAGGAAAAAGCAATGAAAGTGATCAGCGAAGTTCAGATAACGCCAATCAAGCCAAATAACGGTCTGATTGGTTTTGCTAGTTTTGTGCTGTACGAAGCCGTGTATTGCGGTTCTGTCGGCATATTTACTAGACCACACGGCGGTTACAGGTTGGTATTCCCAACACGAAAAATCGGTGGCAAGGATATAGACGTGTACTACCCAATAAACCAGCAGGTTGGACGTGCCATAGAAGAAGCTGTAGCAAGTAAATTTGAAGAAGTAGTGAGCAAAAGCAATGATAGACACAGTAGTTTTGAGCCTAGAATGGCGTAATTAAAGCAGGGTAAGCAAAGGAGTCTAATCTAGTGAGCAAAAAACATCCAACAGAAGACCAAAAGGCAGTCATGCTATCACATCTTAGGGGCGAAATAGAGTTTAAGGAAGCGGCGCGCCAGCTGGGTGTCACTGATATTGCTCTAGCCTGGATGATAGTAGCGTACGCAAGACTAGCAGTCAGAAAGGCAGCGGAAATCAAAAATGCAAGCCATTGATTTTTACTCAAAAACACCACCAACTCAGGCACAATTTGATGAATACCATAAAGAGCCTATTGATTACGGTGAAGACGGTGAGCAGCTGGTAGATATTGCCTATGATGATATGGAGGTTGATTTAGCAAAAGTGAATATTAGAGTAAAGCGCATCAACAATAGTGTGAGCCGCGCAGTTTGGAATAAAACAAAAAACCAATGAGCAAGTTTAATATCGGTGACATAGCATTTATTACAGATGGGCGTGGTCCAGCTGTGGTAGAGATTATAGAAAACCGTCATACTAGGGTTGCACCATATAGGGTAAAAATATTAGAAGCAAGACCTGGCAGTGTTTATCATCCAGGCGAACTAAGCTACTTTTCAGGTAGAGATATGGAGTTATTAGAAATGCAAGGCAAGAAAAAAGTACAGTGTGATCGTATGGGCTGCAGGACTTACTGTTTTCTAGATAGAGGTGTTGTTACATGGGAGTGCCAGCAACACTACTCAGGTAAAATTGAGCCATGTGACATTCTAGAGCCATCACTAGAAGAAAAGGTTGATTTGATACTTACACATCTTGGACTAGAGGTAACAGTAAAACCAGCAGAAATGATGCTGACTGAAAAGCCAAAAAACGATGGCTAAAAA